>ERZ1643249.2458-NODE-2458-length-17255-cov-5.830058_pt1 | contig 17255 bp, 11 predicted proteins | sample MGYA00579263_ERZ1643249 | MGnify/ENA primary metagenome ERZ1643249 (study PRJEB29033, sample SAMEA4952264) | chicken gut metagenome | biome: Broiler Chicken; feature: Gastrointestinal Tract; material: Caecum | place: Ireland | collected 2018 | study: Broiler...
GTTTGCAACTGCCAGGTCGCAACTCTATTATATCAAAAGGAGTTTTTATTTCAAGATTCATCGCTTAAGCTCTTTTTTACCCGCGGACTATCCGCGGGTTTTAGGATACAAAAAGCGCACGGCATAGAATACCGTGCGCAATACTTGTTGGGGGATAGAAGGCTTTCCCGCCCGCCCCCGATACTTGAATACTGTTTGAAAAGAAGTTCATTGTTAGCCCCTCGCGGGGCAAATCTGTTTCCCTGCTATACCCGAAAATCATGGGGATTTTGGGGATTTAGGGGATATGCAGCATAAAAAAGAGAGCGGCAATTTGCGCCGCTCGTGAGAGATATTACATATAAGGCGAATAATCGTTACGACGTTGCCGTACTCGTTGGAACGATGTATGTGAGACATCATTCTATCGCCTGAAAATTTGTAACTCTACGCAACATAGAGACAGGATTAAATCCTTTGGCTAATATCCCTCGTTACAGAGTATAGAATTTTTGCCGCATGTTGTCAAGTGTTTTCAATTCTTTGGGGAAGTTGGGGGCGGCTCGTTGTTTGTTCCCCGCTTCCCCACTGCTTGTGGTGAAGTGGATGAACTCACTGCCGTTCGCTCCCCAACTTCCCCATTTTCCCCGCGATAGGCGGGAGCGGGGCTGTTGATTATGCCTCGCCTGTTCAGGCTCGGCAAAGCTGTTGCTATGCCTTCCCCTCTTTCCCCATTTTCCCCACCATTTTGGAAGAGATAAGGGAATATCTTTTTCCCTTGAAGTCAAGGGTTGCAAAAAATTGCTTTACAAGAACTCCTATGGTATTTCTTGCTAATGCTCTCCTATGCTTTACACCGTTACCCCTGCAAGTCAAGTATAAAAGCCTTGCTCGCAAATGCGCAAACAAGGCTCATACTGGTGCGAATGCTGGGACTCGAACCCAGAACGTAGCCGTCGGAGGGCTATGTTTTATCCAATTAGACTACACTCGCATTGCAGGGAAACCCGTTGCGGGGATCCCCTTGTGTTCCGTTGCCCGTAAATCAGCAACTTTCCTGTATAGTATAGCAAATTCGACGTAAAAAGGAAAGAACTTTTGCGGCACATTCGCAAAAAAATTTTCATATCCTGATAATACGGGCTTCGGCTCGATTTCGAGTACAAAAGAGGAACTTTTTATGACGCTCGGTCTGTGCATGATTGTTAAAAACGAAGAAGAAGTGCTGGCTCGCTGTCTGGACAGCGTTCAGGGTCTGACCGATGAAATCGTGATCGTCGATACCGGTTCGCAGGACGCGACGATACAGACGGCAAAACGTTACACCGACTTGGTGTACCCCTACCGCTGGAACTTCGACTTTGCCGCCGCGCGGAATTACGCCTTTTCTCTCGCTTCGGCAGACTATATCCTTTGGCTGGACGCGGACGACGTATTGCTCGAAAAGGACAGAAACGCGCTCCTCGCCCTGAAAAAGAAGCTGGACGGGAGCGTGAACGCCTATTTTCTGCGCTACGACGCCGCATTCGATGAAGACGGGAATGCGGTCATGTATTTTTTCCGCGAGCGGATTGTGAAACGGGAATGCGGCTTTGTATGGCAGGGCCGCGTACACGAAACGCTGTGCGTTGCTCCGCCCGTTCGCTGCGAGGCAGGCATAGCCGTCACGCATAAAAGGGGGGCGCGCAAGGAGCGCGGCAGAAATCTGTTCATCTTTGCCCGCATGTTCGCCGACGGCACGATGCCGGACGACAGGCAAAAATATTATTTCGCGCGGGAGTTGTGCGACAACGGGCTGTACGACACGGCCGCCGCCGCGTTCGAAAGTTTTTTGCGCGGCGGAGGTTGGGCGGAGGATAAAGCGGAGGCTTGCCGCGCCCTCGCGCATTGCTACAAAATAAAGGGCGAGCCGCAAAAACAGCTATCCGCCCTGATGAGAAGCTTCGATTACGCGCCGCCGCGTCCGGAGATCTGCTGCGATTTGGGCGACCTGTACCGCGAAGCGCACGATTATTCCAAAGCCGTGTTCTGGTATAAACTCGCCCTGAACGAAAAAACGCAGGCGGGCAACGGGTTCATATGCCCGGATTGCAGCGGGCTGATCCCCTGCCTGTGGCTCTGCGTATGCTTCGACAAGCTGGGCGATTACTCCCGAGCGAAACACTACAACGATCTTGCGGGGAAAATCAGACCGCAGGATAAAAGTTATCTGCACAACAAAGCATATTTTGAAAAAATCTTTTACAATGAGGATAAAACATGAATATCGACAAAACTGACCTTTGCGGCTTCTGCCGCTGCGACTGCTGCCATTCCTGTGCGAATGCGGTATCGGTGACCGTCGTCCGCGGTTCGATGGGGCCGCGCGGCGCAACCGGCCCCCAAGGCCCTGCGGGACAATCGGGCGCGACGGGCACAACGGGCGCAACGGGCGCGACGGGCGCAACAGAGCAGGTTACATATGGGAAACAAAACAAAGCCATTCGGGAAAGTAATAATCATCCACGTGCAAAGCACGTGGTTTTTATTTTTCGGGCATAGCCCTTGTTCACTGGCGTAACGCAAATGCGTTTTTTAGTTGGCCTGCCAGCCATGCATGGGGGCTTTCCCGTTACGGCGCGTATAGCGAAGTTTTCGTTTCCCGCGACGAGCGGTACCAACAACTCGAAACGACATTTACGGAGACGATAAACACCCTCATCCATGCCCAAATCGATTTTGACATGGGAGACGAAGAAATATTGTCACGCAAAGCGAAGATAATCAAAGGCGATATTCCCGAAATAGCGGTCGGAAAAATGCGTTACCGCGAAATTATACTCAGCGGAAGCATAAATCTCCGTTCTTCCACGTATCGGCTGCTGAAAGAGTTCGCGCTCTGCGGCGGAAAAGTGATCGTCATCGGAGAAAAGCCCTCCTATCTCGATGGATACGCCGCCGCGCTCGATTTTTCGTTCGCGCAATCGGCGAACATGGAAAACGCAGGGGAAATTGCGGGGCGCTCCGCTCTTTTCCGTTACTCTCTCGAACAGGGCGAAAACTTTATTTCCGTCGCAAAGAAAAAGGGAAAAGATTACTATCTGTTCATCTGCAATTTCGACCGCAAAAACCCGCACGCGACGAAAATTTCGGTTTCCGGCGAATACAACGTCGAAAAGCTGAACCTGCGCAGCGGCAAACGGGAAAATATAAACTTTAAACACCGGAACAATCGAACGGAACTTTCCCATTCTTTCGCGCCTTCGGAAGAATTGCTGCTCCGCATAACGGGCGAAAAAATCGAAACCCGCTTACAACCGCAGTATTGCCCGAAATTCCGCGCGCCCGACGTTCCGATAAAATATAGCCTCGACTCGAATAATATACTCGTTCTTGACATGGCAGACTATTACATAGACGGCGAATATAAAGGGCACGACGAAATACTGCACCTGGACAGAGAAGTGCGCCTCGCCAAAAAAATGCCGCTGCGCGGCGGTGAAATGGTACAACCCTGGTATAAAAACAAATTCTGCAAACAGACTTTCGCAAAGCCCGTTTGCAAATTATCGCTCGTGTATCGTTTTCAGATCGATGCCGTACCCGAAAAGATTGCCCTTACGGCCGAATCGCCCGAAGACTTCGAATTTTTTATCAACGAAAAGAAACTCGATTTTTCCCGCGCGCAGCAATCCGGGCTGAACGTAAGCATCAAAACGCTCCCCTTTGCGGCGGCATACCTTGCGGAAGGCATGAACACCCTGCGTGTCGAATGCGATTTTTCGGATAAAATCAACCTCGAAACGCTATACCTTACCGGAAAATTCGGCGTGACCGCAGGGGATATTTCCCGTATCGGCCCGTTGCCCGAAACGATCCGCTTCGGCAACATAACAAAGCAGGGATTCCCTTTCTATAGCGGCAGTATCACGTACTATATCGAAGCGCCCCTCGGCAGCTATGCAATCGAAGTTGCCGACTTTTACGCCGAATGCCTGAAATCGGGCGACAATATCGCCGCATTCGCTCCGTTTTTTATCGAAAACGCCATATCGGACGGTGCCGTTCCGCTGACTACTGTGCTGACCAGAAAAAACACCTTCGGACCCCTGCACGAGATACCTGCCCTGCACAAACAATGCAGTCCCGGAGACTTTATAACGTGCGGCGATATGTACTCCTCCGATTACCAGCTTATTGAACAGGGTGTATTCTCCCCTCCTGTCTTAATGAAAATCGAAAAATAAAGAGCTTGCACAAAAAATATAACTCGATATGACTCGATTTTAAAAAATTTTAGGCCGTAAAGCAAGGAGCCGAACAAAATCGGCTCCTTGCTTTATTTTGCGCCCGAACACGAACGACAAGCCATGGCAAATTCATATCTGTTACGAATGTATCTCAAGCAAAATACTCACGGATTACCGCGAACAAAAAAATGATTCCCTTATGACACTTGACCCTAAAAGCAGGTGATACAGGGGAAAATTGCAAAGCCACCGATTGCTTATACAGATAAAAACAACGGGGAGACCCGTTGTTTTTATCTGTACACTTATTTTATTAACACACTCTGGATTTAACACTTCTTTACAGATCCATCGGGCACAATTTTTTTACAACATACCGATATTCACGGCATATTGCCCGTTTTATGAAATCCTGATCCGGATTCGAAAATTATAAATTAACCAAATCGTCTTTATCTCTTCAATTTTATAATCAAAGATACAATTCGGTTTTTAAAACAGTATTTTGATCGGGAATTTCCATACAATTTATTAACTTTTCATAGGAAGATTGCCCATCATCCTGTTTTCGGAACAAAATCCAATCTCCCCGCATATGTAATTCTTTTCCCTTTCGTTTTAAAATATGATCTTTCAATTGCAATGAAATATCATATTTACCTTTACAATCCTTTAATCGAATAAATCCCTCAGATACTTCATACTTTTCAGCACAATTTACTTCCGCATATTCAGGCAAATAAATTTCAATAGCAGGAAATTCCTTTTTCACGGACAGATGTAAAATTATTTCGCTATCCGATTCGCTCACCTCCAGAGACAAAAAATCATTTTCAAAACCCACCGTAAGCGGAATATATAAAATATTGTCTCGTTCAATGCAACCGTTCAGCGCCAAGCCGCACAAACCTTCCGCGATCCGCATCGAACAACAGAAATATGCTTCGTACATATAAATCACCAAACGATTATTTTGCTCATCCAAACAAGTATCGCAGCCGGCTCCGCCATTCGGACGTTGCGAAAACCGTAAAGCATTGAAATAACACCGATTGATGAATTCCAAATACTCCCGTTCACCCGTATAAAGAAATAACTCTCTCGCCACAATCAGCGAATCGACAATAGCGCATGGTTCTGTCCATGAAGGTTTACCGAACCAATTGAAATTTGCATAATTCAGCGTCATGCCGTAATCCTGATAAATTTTGAAATTGCGAACGGCAAGGCGCAACCAGCGCTCGTTTTTCGTTAACTTATAAAAACGCAATACCCCGCGGGTTCCGGACAAAATAGCATGCGTCTGGCAATTATATTGAACATAATCAATTTCCGCAAACTTATCCAACATTTCTTCGATCACGGGCAAAAGCATAACATTTTTAGTAATTTCATATACCTGCGTAATCCCGTCCAACATGATAAACGCACATCCGACATCGCTCGAAAGCAGCCACCCGTTTACGATCTGCTTTTGCAAATGCCCGTCCACATCTCCGTTTTCACGCTTGATCTTTGGATAACTCGAATAAAAATTTTTCAGCAAAACAAGATAATTTTCAGAAATTTTATCCAGCCTGTTCAAAACGTTTGGGTCACAGGACAATTTGTAATATTCACAAAGCCCCCGCAAAAACCAACTGTTTCCCGAAATCTGCTGCTCGTTCACATATAATCCGTTAAACTTTTCACCGAAATATCCGTCTTCATTTGTATAATCGTCCAAAACAGAAACAATTTCTTTTAACTGGCGAAAAGTTTTTTCCCGCTCATCTCCTTCGCAAACCGCACAGTGACAGGCAAGCGCCAACATTGTTCTGCCCTGCCAATCTCCCGGCCATTCTCCGCCTTCCTGAAAAAGCGCCGGAGCTGAGTATTGCGGCTCCGATAAACGAGCTCTGTTTTTAGCAATACGTTCTTTCAATTCACCATTCAATCTAATCATAGTATCAACCTGTTTCCTTTTTGCTTAATAGCCGGCCATTCATATTCACTCGATCGATTAGATCAGCCCTTTAACCCCGTCATTGTAACGCCTTCGATTAAATATCTTTGGAAAACGAAAAATATCGCTAAACAGGGCAATAACATCATTACTCCGGCAGCCATGATATCGTTTGCCAGATAAGCGTTGGATACATTGTTGAATTCCATATAAAGCCCCAACGAAAGGTTATATTTTGATTCGTAATTCGCCAAATACAACAACGGATTCATAAAATCGTTCCAACACCCCAAAAAAGTATTGACAACAATATAAATCGCGATGGGCAGACAAAGCGGCATGACCAACTGAATATAAATGCGAAACGATCCGGCTCCGTCAATGCTCGCAGCTTCGGCCAACTGATTCGGGATGCCTCGCATAAATTGCCGCATCAAAAAAATATTCACGGCCCCGCCGCCGAAAAAGCCCGGAACGATCAACGGCAACCATGTGCCGATCCACTGCAAATCCGAAAAGATAACATATAGCGGAATCTGCATAACGATTGACGGCAACATAAGCGTGGCAAGCACCAGAGAAAAACACAGATCTCTGCCGGGAAATTGCAATTTTGAAAAACCGTAGGCGCAAAGCGACGAACTGAACGTAGTACCGATAATATTTATTACTGCAATGATCAACGTATTCAATAACCAAAAAGCAATTTTGGCGTTTGAAAAAACGTCGAGGTACGATTGAAAAGAAATATTCAAAGGAAACAATCTTACAGTGGTCCTTATTTCCACATCCGACATCAAGCTTCTCGAAAGCATGGCATAAAACGGGAAAATAAAGAACACGGTCAAAACAAAAAGCAATAAAACCAATCCGGCAATTTTTGCCGATTTTTTCAGCGCGACTTTTTTATCCATCATGCATCCTCTCCGTAATACACCCATCTGCTTGTTTTGAAAACGAGCAAAGTAATTGCACCGATAATTATAAACAACAACCAGCTCAATGCGCTTGCATAGGCAGTATTCAACCCGTTAATCAGGGTGTCGTAAATATAAATCACGTAAAACGCCATCGAATGCGAATTTGCAAAACTGCGCATGATAAAGGGTTGCGAAAAAGTTTGCAATGCCCCGATGATACCCATGATCAGGTTATAAAATATCATAGGCGTACAGAGCGGTAAAGTTACCGAAAACAACTTCGTGAACGGCCCCGCTCCTTCCAGGTCGGCAGCTTCATACAACTGTGCCGGAACAGATTTTATCTGCGCGACCCAAAGCACCATGTTGCCGCCGATCGTAAACAAACTTAAAAATATCAACGACGGCATTACGGTATCGGGCGAACTGAAAAAAGTATACCCGTTTTCGTCGCCGAGCAAATGCAAAATATGATTCAAAAGCCCGTAATTTGTATCGGTAAGATCTTTCCAGAGCATGCCTGAAACCACTGTCGGGATCATGACGGGCAAATAAAATAATGTACGAAAAAATTTTACGCCCTTAAAATTTTTTGCGAGCAGCAGAGCAAGCGCATAAGAAAGAACCAGATTGAACGGAACGGAAAAAACCGTATATCCGATCGTCAATAAAACACTGTTGCTGAAATTTTCCCAGTCTGTCGTGAAAGCTTTAATATAGTTCTCGAACCCGACAAAATCACCGACAGAAGGCATATTCGAATAGTAATTAAAAAAGGAATAATACAGAGAAGATGCCATCGGGACCAGTGTAAAAAACAAAATTCCGAGCAGTACGGGAGATATATACAAATATCCCCGCACCACATTTAAAATTTTACGTTTCTTCATGACTAAATTCTCTTTTATGAATTTGTTTCCAAAATCGTCAACATTTTCTCTTTTTCTGAATTTAAGAATTGTTGCAACGCATCCGCCGTAGACGTATGGTATTGATCCAACATCGCGCTATTGAAAATTGTATCCAGTTCTTTCAGCATCAAAATATGCGACTGCGCAGGGAAACGATGTACGACATTCAAATTGATATCTTTATCTTCTCCCGAAATAAACGCTTCGTGATGCAGCTCGGCCGAAACATAATTGCTCCAGGAAGCGCCTTCTTTCGTCCATAAACTTTCACGCACCGGCACGATCACGCCCGTTTCTCCCATGATCTCCTGCCCTTCTTCCGAAAGCATGAACTTGATAAATTCCCAAGCGAGTTCTTCGTTGTTTTTATTATTTACATTGCCCAATTCGTTGTTGCCGTCCAAAACCGTTGTACGTTCACGAGCCTGATTTGTGATCGCATAACCGCTGCATCCCGCACCATCATAATCAAACGGGAAAGGCAAAAAGTCAACATTTATTTTCTGTGCCACCGCGGCAGGAACATTCGGGCGCACCTCAAACACCATGGCAGCTCTGCTTTGCACAAAGTTATTGGAATCTCCGTCTGCAGGATTCGTTGTATAACGCGTTTTAACCATATCATCATAAATCTGATTATACGCCGCAATATTTTCCGCGCTATTGACGATGATTGCATCTTCATCCGTCAATTCGGGATTTTCATTGATCATATCTGCGTTAAAATGCTTCATAACCGGATAATACACCGGCTGCCAATGCAAATTCGCCTCTACCGGATAGGACAGAGAATTCAGACCGATCTGCTGGCTCTCCTGATCCTGATTCGTATCCATCGCGACGCGCAGCTGATCGCATATATCCAAAAACGTATCATAATCCCATTCCTCCGCAGACGGAACTTCTATATGTGCCGCGGCAAAAATATCGGTATTGATGATCGTAATGGGTTTATTGTAATCTCGCGGAGCGAAATAGATCCCGTCGTCCACACCGTTCGGGCCGTAATGGGTAAGATCCATAACAGAAGATACAAAATTGCTCACATCGGTCGTGGGATCGGATGCGTAATAATCGGAAAGATCTATAAAGATACCCTGTGACGAATAGGGAGAATAATAATCCCCCGCCGTCCAGATAATATCGGGCATATCCGAAGGCTTTTTGATATACGCGCTCATGCCGCTATGATAATCTGACTGAATATTGACATATCTGATATTGATCAGCTCATTCTGCTTTTCAAATTCGCGCTTTAAAGCAGTCATCATCGCTTTTTCATTGGCTTCGTTGCGAATACCGACGCGAATGGTAACTTTTCCTTCCACAGTTTCTTCCCCTAAAGAATCGTCATCAAAAGGTGAAGAGCAGCCGATCAAGCTGAAAGCAAAAACCAAGAACAATAAAACAGCAATAATTTTCTTCATAGGAAATTTCTCCTTTTTTCAATTGATTCGTATCGTTATTTGACTTCTACGGTACATCCGGCAAAAGGAACATTCACGATAACATATCCGTCTTTTTCCGTAAAATCCGATGTCTTTTTTCCGTCTACGTAAACAACGCTATTCTCCGAAGGTTTTTTCAGTTTTACATTCAGGCGCAACCCGTCCGTATTGCCGATCACTCTGTCCAAACAAACGGCGTTTTCGGAAATCGTGAGGTCATACATAACATCGTTGAAGCGCAGATTTTCCATTTTCCAGAAAGTAAGCGCCGAAGGAAGATTGGGCGAAACATCCAGAGTATTCACTGTAGCGGATCCCATTCCGAAAAACACGTCGGGCACAGTTACGTACAACATAGCCGATTCCAAAAATTCCGCATCAAGACCGACTCCGCCCCAAACGCCGTTCCCCTGCAAAGTAATGCCCAGGTTATCATAATACGCATGATAAAACTGATCGCTTTCGATATCCGTTCCGACACCGCTATCCTTTGCAACTTCCCAGACTTTATTATACCAAGCGTTTATTTCTTTCAGCCGTTCGAAAGCATTATCTTCACCGTAAACGCGCATACGCGCAGAGATATCATAATAAGAGGTGTGCATACTCACGCCGCCGTCCTGTACCTGCGACCCGAAAGCAATGGATCCGTCATGGATAAACGCATAATGCTGATAATTCTTCACGGTAGAAAAGCGCGGAGCAAATTCAAAATCGTAAATGCCGTATGTTCCCTCCAGATCAAAACTGCCGTCTTCCAGGCGCGCCGTACCGACTTTGCCGGACGCATAATTCTGCTCCACGTCGGGATCGATATCGCTCTGCACGATACGTTCGCCGCTGATCCAGCTCATAACTTGTTTTTCCTGTTCTGCGGTGGCTATCCCTTCATTCACGAGTTCCAAATTGAATTGTACATAACCGTAATCCACTACGTTTCCGTATTTATCGAAACCTTCGATAAAACGCCCTTTTTCAGGGTCATAAAAACCCGTTTTTGCAGACGTATCTACAGGTTTTTGAAGATTTGCTTTAACCGTATCGGCAAGTTCCTGCAAAGTCTGCGGCGTTTCCGCATAGGTTACTTGATCTACATTATTACGCGCATAAACCGTAGGCTTTTCTGCCGTAATACCCAAATCCGCCGCACATTCTTCAAGATACTTCATTCTTGTAAGCGACTTATAAAAATAAACGTTTGACAGAAGATCATATTGCGGGTACGAAAGCAGATCCGCCCAACCGAATCCGAGGCTTTGCCCGACATCGGAAATCAGTCCGCCTTCATGACCGACCAACATGGAATTATTGATCAGACCTTTTTCGCCCTCCATATACGTCAAACTAAACTGCATGGCCGCACGCAAACGAGGTAAATTGTCGGCAAGAAGTTTTTCGTCTCCGGTGTATTTAAAATACTCTGCAACCGAACAAATATACCATGCACTATTGAAAGGCGTACGGCTATCCATCGAAGTCCGGATAAAGTTCATGCCGATGTTGCCGCTAAAATTTTCTGTTTCCGAAGTTTTTACAACGATTTTCAATTTTGTAACGACTTTGTCGGAACCCCAATACGGATGAGCAAATAACGGATAATACATTACCTGCCTCCAATTGGAAGGGATCGTATCCGTAATGGAGCACCATGTTTTGTAATCTGCCATTTTTTCGTCAGAAAATCCGGTATCTCCCTGACACTGCCACCAGATCTCGACATTTTCGATCGCACCGTCCGAAGACAAAATATTCGACTGTACCGCCCGCATATCGATATACAGATAAGGCGCGGCGGAAGTATTGATCGTAAAGTTTTCCGGCGATACAAATTCAACGGAATCCGCATTCAGTACGTCGACAGACATCATCCCGTTCGATACCGTGGGCAACACCGTTTTTCCGTCCGCGGAAACAGACCAGCCTTCGGAATTATTTTTTGTAGCAAATTCCCAACCGGTCGTACGCCCGCGGCTCAAATTGTAATCCGGCCACGGCCATCCCTGATGAAACGTTGAACTCGGCAACTCGGCCGTCAGCGGCGGCGTATCCATGTTCTGCCAGACATATCCGAACTTATCGACCGGAAGATTGTTCAGCCAGCTGCTCAGCATCTCATAGCGGTCATCGGATACATTATTGGAAGTCGTATCAAAAAATACGAGGCTCTTCGTTTCCCACTCTTTATCGAACAAGCAAGCGTTTCCGATGGTGAAATAGCCTATAGAATTTTCGTCATAACGCAGATGGCGGTTCAAATAATCATTCAGAAAAGCATCCAGATCGTCATCCGAACTCTTGAAATACAACATGGATGAATCGGAATACCTGATTGTCGATGCCGCAATAAAATCTTCATTTTTATAAGCGCAAGCTGTGAAAGAAAGCAAAAAGGCGAAACACAGTAAAGTTGTTACTATTTTTTTAAACATTCTTTTTCCTCCATAAACCGATCGCCGCAATACCTAATGCGGCCGCTGCCGCAAATACTACCTCTGCGCTCAAAGCCTGCGAACAACCGCCTGCACCGTCCGTTACATAAAAAGTAAAAGTATCCGTAGCGGAACCATCCGACGAAACGGACCGGACGGTAATTTCTCTGCGGCTCCCTTTGCTATCCAGTCCTTCGATCGTGATAACCGCTCCTTCCGCACTTTCAACGTAAAAATATTCTTCTTTCAGAGCGCCTGAACCGAAACTGTATTCTTTTCCGCTTTCCAATTTATTTCCGTTATAATAGACCGCATTGATTTTCGAATCTGAAGAAGCTTCTGCCTTTTCAGAAAACGCTTCGGTTGCCGGATCGTAAACAAAAGTATAATCTTCCGTCAATTGTCCGCATCTAGGTGTTTTCAGTCCGCTCGTAAAACGGAACTCAAACGGCTGATTCAGATCGGTTATGGCGTTTGCGCCCTCTTTACCGTTGGCGCTCTGCCCCGAAAATACGATCATCATCTGATTCAGCGCAGTATACCCCAAGTGCACCATGATCGTAACGGGACGTTGCACGAGATCTGTTTCAAGGCGCATACGTTCGCCCAACGACATGCCGTTAAAATATATACATTCCAATAGCGAACCCTTTATCCCGTAATTGGTGAGCAGCGCGAGCTCATCTGCCGAATATGAGAAAGCCGATCCCGGTTGTTCGGACATCGATAAGAGCCAACTGTTGTCCGCATTAAAAAACATATAGCTCTTATCGGTGATATTTTCACTGAATGTAATATAAAAAGCCACATTCCCCGCAGTCTGTTCTTCGGGCTTGGAAACCGAAACAGGCCTTACATCGCCCCATTCGATACCGCTTTCATCCATTTCCTGGCGCCATTCGTCATATTGCGGATACCACGTAAACGCGCTTTCAAAGGCAATCTGATTGCCGTTTTCCGAAACGAACCCGTTCTGGAAAGTGATTGTAAAGGGTTTGGTAATATCCGGAAAATAAGCGGGAGCTGCTTTATTAAACGTGATAGACATGAGCTGAACAGAAGGGTTGGCACTGTCTTTCAGGTAATGCACCATTACCGTCTGATCGGGATTTTCCATGTTTTCGGTATCCAGGGCTTCTCCTATCGTTGTACTGATTTCTTCTCCCGTCGACAGTACGGTATAGCTGATTTTCACATCTTGCAGCGAACGCCAGCCCTGCCAGCACACCGCACGCGCGAAATCATCGTCGTCTGCTCCGCTCCAATATTTTACATGATCCAACGATGCGTTGTAAAACATCAGCTGCTTGTTTGTAACTTCTCCGCTGAATGTAATCGAAAAACCAGCATTTTCCGCACTGTCTACCGCAAAGGGCAAAATGGCGGAAATTTTGAACGATTCGGCATCTGTGTCTGTCTGCGTTGTTACGGGCGTATGCGTCCAGACGTGCGCTATATTGTTATAGTACATTACATAGCTTTCTTCCAGCGTCCTTCCGCCGATCGTAAAACCCTCTTTTACTTCTACTTTGTAATTTTCCAAGCGTGAAAAATCACTGTTTTCGTAATCCCAGCCAGAACCTGTCCAATTATAGATAAAATCCAGTTTCGGCAGATTGATCGATAACGTATTCCGCGTTTCGTTTTCTTTTACATGCTGCAGATAATAATCTTCGCCCGTCAGGTCCGATAGCGCTATATCGTTCAGATAAATATAATCTTTTGCCGCAGCGACCGCTTCATCCAATTCCTCATCGGTAAACGTGCCGGCACTTTTTCCGTCAAATAAAAAATCGAAAAATGCAAAACCGGCTTTGTCAGCCGTTGCCGAGTAATTTACATTGCCGAACTGCACCGTAAACGTATCAGCAGCAGCGGCCGTTAAGCCGCTGCCCTGCATTATGAATCCAAAACCAATCGTTAAAAAACAAAAAGCCAATAAACTTAAAAGTTTTTTCATCTACTCTTTACCCTCTTTATAACAACAATCGCCGCGGCGGCGAAAAGCACTGCCCCGCACAACGCAAAAGTTCCATACGAAACAGCCCCGTTACACCCGCTCTCTTGCGTTTCTTGTACCTCCTGAACGGTGATTTTTACAGTTGCACTCTTGTCTTCGTAAACGATCGTCAGTGTCTGCTCGCCTGCAACGTCCTTATTATAGCCGCTCACCATATCGGAAGTTACCGCAACCGTCCTTTCGCTGCCGTCCGAATACTTCAGCGTCAGCGTGAACTTGCTATAATCCAGGTCCTGCCCTACTTCGGGCGAATAATCCTGTGCCACCGTTGCCACGATCGTTTCAAGAATGACCGGTTCCTCTTTGACAGTAATTTTTACAGTTGCACTCTTGTCTTCATAAACGATCGTCAGCGTCTGCTCACCCGCGACGTCTTTATTATAGCCGCTCACCATATCGGAAGTTACCGCAACCGTCCTTTCGCTGCCATCCGAATACTTCAGCGTCAGCGTGAACTTGCTATAATCCAGGTCCTGCCCTACTTCGGGCGAATAATCCTGTGCCACCGTTGCCGCGATCGTTTCAAGAACGACCGGTTTCTCTTTGACTGTAATTTCAACCGTATCCGTAAGAGTACCGTATTTTACGGTCAATGTCTGTTTGCCGGTTTTTTGCGCGTCATATCCGATAATTTCCAACTCATCACTTGCAACATCGCGCACGCTATTGTCGCTCATCGTAACCTTTGCCGTAAACTTACTCTTATCCAACAGATCTCCCTGCTCAGGCGAATAACCTTCTTCCACTTCTACGTTCAGGGATTGTTCCGCTATTACGACAACGTCTACCGTTTTTTCGATATTCCAAGGCAATACTTTCACCGTTATCTGTGTTTCGCCCTGCGCCATCGCCGTTACGACGCCTTCATCCGATACGGTCGCTATGCCCGTATCCTTTGACGTAAATTCCACATCTTCCACATATCCGTTTTCGGGCGTATATGCGAGAGAAATCTGCGCCGTTTCCGAAACTGCGATTTTATCCGCGCTCAACGTAGGAACAAAATCCATTACGGGATACGTGACCGACGTTCCGTCCCAGATGAGCTGCGAATCTTCCTGCACGCTTGCCCCCGAAGGCGCGATAAATCCGCCGTCGACAGTCACAAATATGGGTTTTGACACATCGATCTTATTTTGCTCACTGAAATACACAGAGATCCACTGATTGCTTTCGTTCTGTGCATCTTTAATATAATGCACATCTCCGCCGGTATCTTTTACATCGCGGGTCACTTTTTCGCCCTGCATATCCGTATATGAAAAATGGATATCTTCGTGCAGAGATTTCGCCGCGGGCATAACCACCGCCGCCGCAAATTCTTCTTCCGAAATATACAGGCCGGAATCGCTGTTGTTCACGCGATTATATAAATTCACAAGCGTTGCCGTCAAGTCGGCATCCGAACCTCCCTTATACCATTGGATCTGTTGGGATATCAGGTTCTGATCAAAAAACAAATCCACACAAGACCCATCGTCACTTACTCTGATATTCGTAAACTGCATATCCGCGCTGCTGCCGGGCTGGACCGCCGTTTCCGTAAAGATATGAGCAATGTTATTGTAGTAACGGGCGTAATCTTCCGCCAGCGTTTTACCGCCGATCGTAAGGCCCGCTTTTAACTCAATTTTATAATTCTGCAGATGCTCATAAGGGTCGGCTAAACCGTAATCGAATTTTTCCAACGCGTAATCCCAATTTGTGCCTGTAAAATTACCATAAAATTTTACGTCCGGCAAATTGATGGATACCGTATTATCCGCAACATCGCCGTTTACAAAATAATGCGCGCCGCCCAGCTCAGTTGCAGGCGTTCCATCCAAATATAAAGAATCGTCGATCAGATCGAGCGCTGCCACGATCTCCTCGTTTGTTACGCCATCAAATTTGATTTTCAGAATAGGTGTTCCGGTCGTATTGACTCCGTTAATCTTTCCGCCTTGCTCTCCTACAAAATCCATCGTTGCAAAGCTGACGGTAAAATTTTCCGTTGTCTGCGCCGAAGCATTCTGCATCTGTGTAAAAACTGCAGAAAACATGCATCCGCTGAGCACAACTGTCAACATTGCCAATAAAAATTTTTTCATTTTTCCTCCTCCTGTACATGGAAAATTGATATGAAAAGCCCGTTTTTTAATTAAATTTTTGCTTCGATGACTACTATAGTATAGCAAACCAAAACATAAATTTCAATACACAATATTATTGAATAAATATATAATATTTACTTTTTTTCATGTTTTAATGATTCCATGTAATATATTGCCTTTTTCATAAATGTATTATATAATATTTTTATGGATACCAATTATTTGTTCACAAAAAATAATCTATATTTTTCTTTTGCGCACCACGAGTTGAATTTCAGTTTTTATCCTGTTATTTTTGGTTTTGAAAGGTGCTCTCCCAATAAAGAAACCATTTCAACTCAAGAAAAAAATTATCATGTGCTGCACTTTATCTTGGAAGGCAGCGGAACCCTTCACATAGAAAACAAAACTTATGTTGTGCAAAAAAATCAGATTTTTTATATTCCCCCTTTTTCGGCAGCATCTTACCGACAGAATAAATCTAACCCGTGGCAATATATGTGGATCGAATTTACCGGAGAAAATAGCGATTATTTTTGTCAGCACATAGGTCTGACCCCTCTTTCGCCTATTTTTACACCGAATGACCCGCAAAATATTGCCAACCTTTTTGCGGTTGTGATTGAAATCAGCATGAATAAACTCTACTCCGAAAATTCACCGAAGAGCGTTGCCGCCCTGTTAAATCTTTTTATCGGTCTATATGAAGACAAAACATCTTACCTTTCCGGCGCCAATAAACAGGCCGTTAAATTACAAAATGTTATGGATTATATCCACACCAACTTTTGTGATAGCGATCTTTCTCTGCAATCGATTGCAAAACATACCTATTTTAACAAGACATATCTTTGCAGGATTTTTAAACAGACATACGGCGTTTCGCCGCAACAGTATCTCATAAATTTAAGAATGCAAAAAGCCAAAGAAATGATGAGGCACTCTTCCTTCAGCATTGCCGATATTTCTCTTGCCGTAGGATATAAAAGCCCCTATTATTTTTCCAAGGAATTTAAAAGATTGTTTTCCATAACTCCCTCACAATATCTCAATACGCTGAAGAAGCCGCCTTGCAAACAAGCGTAGCACTATACCGATAACAAAGCGATGAAAGCCGAATTCCCGAAAATTGAATAACGCTATATTACGGGGCGCTCGTCTGCATAACGGGCGCCCCGTAATATAGCGGCAATAAGCCTAAAAAGGCACGAAAAAAAACGACGACCATATCATATCTTTGCTACACTGAAAGTCTTTTTTTCCTCTTTTTCAATAATTAAA
>ERZ1643249.2459-NODE-2459-length-17253-cov-4.748634_pt1 | contig 17253 bp, 10 predicted proteins | sample MGYA00579263_ERZ1643249 | MGnify/ENA primary metagenome ERZ1643249 (study PRJEB29033, sample SAMEA4952264) | chicken gut metagenome | biome: Broiler Chicken; feature: Gastrointestinal Tract; material: Caecum | place: Ireland | collected 2018 | study: Broiler...
AAGATTCCGGTATAATAAAAACCGTCCTGTTCGAAAAATCAAGGAGAAAGCTTGTTTTCGACAAAGCAGAAAAGGAGTTGGATCAGATGTACGCAGATCTTATGGATACCATCGGGTTCGTTGCGGGTTACGATAAAGAAGTGGCCGACGCAATGGGCGCGGAACTTGCACGCCAGCGCCGCAATTTGGAACTGATAGCAAGTGAAAATATTGTTTCCCCGGCCGTAATGGCGGCGATGGGTTCTGTTCTCACCAACAAATATGCAGAGGGATATTCCGGAAAGCGCTATTACGGCGGCTGTGAATGCGTCGACGTCGTGGAGAATATCGCCATCGCGCGTGCAAAAGAGCTGTTTGGTGCAGAGCACGTCAATGTACAGCCGCATTCCGGCGCACAGGCAAACCTTGCCGTTTATTTTGCGCTTTTGCAGCCGGGGGATACCGTCTTGGGAATGAGCCTTGCCGACGGCGGCCATCTGACGCACGGTTCCCCGGTCAATATGAGCGGCAAGTATTATAACTTCGTTCCGTACGGTGTGGATGAAAAGACCGGGCGCATCGATTACGACGCGCTGCGCACGCTTGCAGAGGAAAAGAAGCCGAAGCTGATTGTAGCCGGCGCCAGCGCTTATCCGCGGGCAATCGATTTTCAAAAGATCAGTGAGATCGCCAAAGAGGTCGGCGCATATTTTATGGTGGATATGGCGCATATCGCAGGCCTTGTCGCGGCAGGCGAGCACGAGTCCCCGGTTCCGTACGCAGACGTGGTTACCACTACGACGCACAAGACGCTGCGCGGCCCGCGCGGCGGCATGATTTTGTGCAAAGAGGCGCTTGGGAAACAGATTGACAAGGCTATCTTCCCAGGAACGCAGGGCGGCCCGCTGATGCATGTGATCGCGGCAAAAGCGGTGTGTCTTGGCGAGGCGCTTTCCGACAGCTTTAAGGCGTACCAGCATCAGGTGGTGCTGAATGCGCGCGCGCTTGCAAAGGCGCTTACAGAAAAAGGCTTCAACTTGATCTCCGGCGGTACGGACAACCATTTGATGCTGGTCGATTTACAGAATATGAACGTCACCGGCAAAGAACTGGAAAAGCGTTTGGATACCGTCTATATCACCGTAAACAAAAACGCTGTCCCCAACGACCCGCAGAGCCCGTTTATCACAAGCGGCATCCGCATCGGCACACCTGCGGTGACAAGCCGCGGGCTTAAGGAAGAGGATATGGAAGTCATTGCGGATTGTATCTATAAAACGGCGGTTGACTACGAAAATACCGCCGACGAAGTCCGCGCGGCGGTAAGCGCACTCTGTGCAAAATATCCGCTGTACGAATAAAGCGGCCCTTTGGCTTAAAGCTAAGGCCTGCAAGAGGGAAAACCGGCGTGCCCGCCGGTTTTGCGCCCGGAAACCAGCAAGGGCTATATTTTGACGGCTGAAGGCACCCTGAAAGGGTGTCTTCTTGTTTTCGGGAAAAAAGGAATGACAAGCGGGCGGATACGGTATATAATAGACAAAAAGGGGAAAAGGAGCGAAGTTTTGATGTCTGTTTTAAGAGCGGATTTTTATTCTGAAGCATTGACGATGAATACCAGCGCGGTCATCATCCTGCCGGATGATATAGCAAACAGCCGCGCCAAGGTTTTGTACCTTCTGCACGGGCTTTCCGACAACTGCACCGGCTGGATGCGTTTGACTGGAGTAGAGCGCTATGCGCGCGAACGGAAGATGGCCGTTGTCATGCCGGAGGTACAGCGAAGCTTTTATACCAACATGGCGTACGGTGTGAATTATTTTTCCTACGTAGCAGATGAACTCCCGCAGAAGATGCAGAAGATGTTCGGCTTTTCTTCCAAACGGGAAAAGAATATGGTGGCCGGCCTTTCGATGGGGGGATATGGGGCGCTGAAGTGCGCGCTTACCTATCCGGAGCGGTATTTCGGCTGTGCGGCGTTTTCCTCCGCCTGTGATATGAAACGGAACATCCATGAACGTTATATTGACCCGCAGCGCCAGCGCGAGCTACAGGCGATTTTCGGCTTAGAACAGATCATACCGGAAAAGGACGACCTGTTCGCACTGCTCAAAAAGAGTGCGGATGCGCCTGTGAAACCCCGTTTTTTTGTAACCTGCGGGACGGATGACCTGCTTTTGCCGCAAAACCACGATTTCAAAGCGGCTATGGAGGCGCTTCCCTACGATCTTACTTATATGGAGTGGAAAGGGGATCACACCTGGGATTTCTGGGATAGGTCCATCCTGCTGGCGCTGGAGCACCTGGTAGATGGTGCGAAAAAACGGCGGGCGATGTAAAAAAGCAGGCTGCCCTGCAGAAAAAGGGCGCGTTCCCGGGGGGGCGCCGGATTTGCGGCGGGAGAGAAAGGCGGCGCAGCCCGTTTGATTTGAAAAGGAGGAACTGGATATGGCAGTCCCGCTTGCGGAGCGGATCCGCCCGGCTTCCCTTGACGAGGTAGTCGGGCAGCAGCATATTTTGGGGAAGGGGAAGCCGCTTCGCCGTATTATCGAATCGGGGCATATTCCGAATATGATCTTTTACGGCTCTTCCGGCATCGGCAAAACCACGGTTGCCCGTATTATTGCGGAACGCACGAATATGCGGCTGCACAAATTGAACGGCACGTCCGCTTCTACAGCCGATATCAAGGCGATCGTGGAGGAGGTCCACTCGTTTGCCGGATATAACGGCATCCTTTTATATCTGGACGAGATCCAGTATCTGAATAAGAAGCAGCAGCAGTCCCTGCTTGAACATATTGAAAACGGGAATATCACACTGATTGCCTCCACAACGGAAAATCCATATTTTTACATCTATAACGCCATTTTGAGCCGGAGCACGGTTTTTGAGTTCAAGCCCGTCGAGGCGGGGGAAATCGCCAAAGCAATCCGCCGCGCCTTTATGGTCCTGTCGGAAGAATACGGCACGCCGGTTGAAGCGGACGACAGCGTCGTTATGTATATGGCGCAGTCCTGCGGCGGGGATGTGCGGAAGGCGATGAACAGTGCGGAACTCTGCTGTTTTTCCGCAGAGGAAAAGGACGGCAAAAAGCAGATCACAAGGGAACTGGCCGAGGCGCTGTCCCAGCGCAGCAGCATGCAGTACGACCGTGCGGGCGACCAGCACTATGATATTGTGTCGGCACTGCAGAAGTCGATCCGCGGTTCAGATGAAAATGCGGCGCTGCACTATCTTGCGCGGCTTCTGGAGGCGGGAGATCTCATTTCAGCCTGCCGCCGTATTATGGTGATCGCTTGTGAAGACATCGGCCTTGCCTATCCGCAGGCAATCCCGATTGTCAAGGCGTGCATTGATGCGGCGGTACAGCTTGGCCTGCCGGAAGGAAGGATCCCGCTGGGCGACGCAGTGGTATTGCTGGCCACCGCACCGAAATCCAACAGCGCCTATTTGGGGATCGACCGGGCACTGGCAGATGTGCGGGCGGGCAAAGCCGGGCCGATCCCGCGGTGTCTGCAAAACAAGCACTACGACGGCGACGACGTAAAGGTAAAGGGCCAGTTTTATAAATATCCGCACGACTATCCGGATCATTATGTCAGGCAGCAGTATCTTCCCGACAATCTAGCCGGGACGGTTTATTATGAATTCGGCGACAACAAAAACGAGCAGGCGGCAAAAGCATACCGGATGCGCTTGCTTGCGGCGCTTGCAGAAAGGGAAAAACAGGGAAAAGAATAGGCAGCCGCCGCTTTATAAAAAGGGAGACGCTTTTTACAAAAAAGCGTCTCCCTTTTTATAATCGGGAACCGGGAAGGGTGTTTTTACGCCGTATTTTTTCAAAGGGATGCTTTGCGGATGGAAGAAAAGATAGGAACACTTTAAACGAATGGATAAAATAAGAAATATATCTTGAATAATACCGTGAAATTCGCTATAATAATTTTATAACATGTTATATGTTATAAAATTTGACTGCGAAAGAAGGAGAGAAGGATGAAAAAGGTTTTTGCGGTACTGCTCAGCATAGCGGTACTAATGGGGGCATTTTCAACAGCTGCATTTGCTCAAGCCCCGGCGGAACCTACAGAAGCAGTTACAGTGGATTGGGAGAGATCCGGTTTCGATCATCAGGATGGTTCGGACTGCTACTTTAATCTCTATTTGACCGTCAATGAGGCGGCCAGCGGGGATTTGGAGGTCGTTTTCAGCGATGCGGTTATTGAGATGCTGAACGACGCCGGTGCCAATGATGTCCTTCCGGGTTTCACGATGTTTGTAGACGTATATGTGGAGAATGCGTCCGGCCACGTCTACGCCTATCAATCGGGCAGCCTCGACGTGTCCACGCCTGATGTGTCCGGTGAGAGCAATCTGAGCCCCTTTACCGGTTTTGACGGACAGCTGCTTCCCTACAGCCGCTTTGGCGCCATTTCCCTGACGCACCCGGCTATTATGCAGCTTTACAATGTGAGAGGAAGCAGCGATATCACTGCGGACATGCTGTTTTCCATTTACGACGAGCTCGAGAAAGCGGGCTATACCGGTGAGTCGGCGTTGAGCAATTATATGCTGGACTATTACAGGGAAACGGACGGCGTGCAGTATGCGGACTGGGACGACTTGAAAGCGCAGAATCCGGATATCAGCAACCGTTTTGCAGTGGCGGGCAACAACGGTATCCGGAAAATGACTGTCGGCAAGTTGAAAGAGCTTTGTGCGGCGCATCCGGAAATCGACCCGTATGTCTATGTGACGGGTGATACCAGCAGTGACAGCAATGTGGTGGATGTTCAGGTCAAATGGCCGGAGGAGGAGCTTGCATCGCTTAGCTATGATATCTTCTATCAGGATATGCTCAGCACCGCTTTCGGCGAGGAATGTGCCCAGATGAATCCGAACCGCAATACAGCGTTTACCCGCACCCGCGGCATCGGCGACTATATGGATCACACAAGCGAGCTGTACCAGTCTGCGGACGCCTATTTTGCCGCCCTCGACAATGCGGACCGTCTGGAGCCCGGTGAGACGCTTGCGTTCAATACAGTTTTGACGATGGACGGGCCCGGCGTTGGGAACCAGTATCAAAACTACAATTTTGCTTATTATCATGCGATTTCCCTTTCGCAGATCGATACAAGCTATACGGTTGAGCATCGGTACTATACCAGCACCGACGGCGCAGCGTATGAGCTTGACGGTGTTGTCGAAAGCGAAGCGATCAGCGGAACGGCCGGCGACGTCATTTCAGCGGATCAAATAGAGAAGCTTGAAACCTACGAAGGAAACCGTTATAACTTGGTATCCGACAGCGGCGATCTTACGCTGGTACTGGATGCAGAGCAGAACCGTATCGTCTTAGAATATTACCGTGAGGTTGAAACCCCGGTTACGCCGGGTGAAAATCCGGATACGGGAGATGGGAACGGCTTGCTGGCCGCAGGGATGCTGATGTTCCTTGCCGCAGCTGCAGCAGGCACAGCCGTGTGGATGCGCGGAAGAAAGCGCATGCGCGGCGAGTGATTTAAATTTGCGTTTTTCGAAGAATACAAGGTTCCTTTCTTGTATATCTGAAAAAGGGAAAGACGGCTGATGCCGTCTTTCCCTTTTTCCATATTTTTATCAGTTGAGAGGCTACGGCCGCGGGGCGTTTGGCCCAGCGGAAAAGCAGCGCAGAAGCTCCTGACGGTAATCCAATATCAGATTGGTAGGAAGCGCCGCCTTAGGGCTGCATACGGCTTCCTGCGGGAAGAGAGAGCCCACATTGTCGCGGATGACCGTATTGATATGCCCGCCGCGGTCCTCCAGCAAGGTTTTCAGCGCCCCTGAAAACAGGGTATTGCCGGAAACCACACACTCTGTGAGGTTTTCTAAAAGGAGGCCGCAGTTTGGGGAGTATTCGCCTTTGCCCTTGTCGTCCCGGCCGATGCAAAAGCTGTTGCCCACTACCGTAACGCCGGCACAGCCTTTTAAGTGCAGGTGACAGCTCTCCTCATCCGACTGTGCGCATTTCCCGCTCCGGTAAACGATATTTCCGGTCATTGTAATGGTATTGCTGATGCGCGGTTCAGTCTGTCCGGTGTCGTCGTCGCACACGACGGCGGGCAAAACGGCAATGCCGGCTTTCCCGGAACGGTCGATATAGTTGCCGGTCAGGTTGTAATGGCTTCCGCCTTCTATGATGATCCCGCCGCCTTGGTTCCATTCAATCCGGTTGCCTGTCATGGTGACAGAACAGTTGTCGCCTTCGCTTTGAAATCCTGCGCCCTCGTTCCCAGAAAGCCAATTGTCTGAGATGAAGGCGTCCCAGCCGTGCACGCGCAGCCCGTCGCCCTTTGAGAAGCAAAACATATTGTGCCGCAGCGTAAAGCACCAGACACGGTTTAAATAGACCGCATGCCCTGAAAAGGCGGAAACCCGGCACCGCTCGATCCGAAAAGCGTCTTCTATTTTTCCAAAGGCCGGTTTGTCGCACAAAATGCCGCAGCAGCCGCCCGGACGCCCTTCGCCCGTTAAAGAGAGCCCGTCGAGTTCCGCGCCGTTTGCATCGGAGAGGTCTAAGATACAGCGCTGGCTGTCGGAGCGCTGTATTAAGACAGCGGAACCGATGGTGTGGTAATGAAAGCCCCACTGCGGCTCTGCGCGCAGCGTGCTGCCCGGATGCAGTTTTAGTTCGCCTACGCGATAGCGTCCCGGCGGGATATAGACGGCACAGCCGGTGCGCGCGCCCTCGTCGATTGCAGCCTGAAGCGCGGCGGTGTCGTCGCAAACACCGTCGCCGAGCGCGCCGAAATCGCGGATATTGATAACCAAACGAGACATATTGTTCCCTCCTTAAAACAATACTAAAAAACAGCGGAAGCTTTTGCAGCTTTGTTTTTTCCACGATGTGGGAAAATGGAAAACCTGTTTTGTGCAGTTCATCTGCAGAAAGCCGGTAAAACGCAAAAGCTTAAAAAAACTGCCGGACCGGAAAATCCGATCCGGCAGCCCGGAATGCAAAATAAGCCGTTATTCGGCCATGCCGAGAAGCGCCGCGCCAATAATGCCGGCGTCGTTTCCAAGCGACGCTGCGACGATTTCCGTATTTCTGGCACTGTTGCGGGAATAGACTTCACGTTTGACAATCTCTTTCAGCGGAACCATCAGCGTATCGCCTTCATGTGAGATGCCGCCGCCGATACAGAGGATGTCCGGCTGGAAGGTATTGATGATATTGGTGATGCCGCAGGCCAAATATTTGATATAGGAATCGACGACCTGTTTCCCGGCGGCGTCGCCCTTGCGCATCGCGTCAAAGGCCGTGCGACCGCTGACCTTAGAGAGGTCGTGTTCAACGAGTTCCCACATAATGGAATCTTTATACTTTTCCATGTACTCTTTGGTCGTGGTGATCAGGCCGGTGGCAGAAGCATACGCCTCCAAGCACCCTTTCCTCTCGCAGGTGCAGGTGCGGCCATCCACTACAATAACGGAGTGGCCAAGCTCCGCGCCGGCAAAATTGAAACCGGTATAGATTTTATTGTGGATGACAACACCGCCGCCCACGCCCGTGCCGAGCGTTACCATGACGGAAATGTCCGCATCTTTTGCAGCGCCTGCAACATACTCGCCATAGGCCGCCGCGTTTGCGTCGTTTTCAATATATACTTTCTTACCTGTGCGCTCTTCAAGCATTTTAACCAGCGGCACGCCATGCCAGCCCAGATTGTTGGAATATTCGATTATGCCGCTTGCCTTATTTGCGGTACCGGGTGCACCGATGCCGACCCATTCCACGTCCTCAAGGGTAAGGCCGGCGATTTCCGCCGCTTGCTTCGCCGCGCTTGCCATGTCGTCTGCGATCAGGTCAACCGGACGGCCGCTGCCGGTTTTTATACTGGTTTTTGCTACAATTTCCTTGTTTTCATTGACAACGCCTGCCGCGATATTCGTGCCGCCCAAGTCAATGCCGATATAGTATTTCATAGAATAATCCTCTCTTTGCTTAAGCTTAAACAGTCGTTAAGATGTATTCGCCGCTGCCCGTCAGCTTGTATGAGCCGAAATTCGCCGGGAGAAATACGCTGTCTCCTTTTTTGAGCGAAACATTCCCGTTTGCACTGGTGAGCTCAGCCGAACCGTCTAAACACATTAAGGAGTGGAACGACTTTTCGTCAACCTGTAATGCCGCCTCGCTCTTTAAAGAGAGCGCGTGAACCGTAAAGTATTCGCAGGAGGACAGAAGGCAGGTCGTATAGCCGCCGCAGTCCACCGGGCTGCCCTCCGGCCGGGTCGGCCGGGTCGGCGGGCAAAGGCGGGTTACGTCTTTTGCCTTTTCCACATGGAGCGGGCGCGGCTTGCCGTCGTTGCCGAGGCGGCCGTAATCGTATATACGGTATGTCGTATTGGAATTCTGCTGGATCTCTGCAATCAAAATCCCTTTCCCAATGGCGTGAAGCGTGCCGGCCTCAATAAAGAAGCAGTCGCCCTTATGCACTGTGACGGCGTTGGTCACCTCCAAAAGGGTGTTGTCTGCAATCCGGCGTGCGAATTCCTCTTTGCAAATCTCGTGCTGGAAGCCGTACAGAAGCGTAGCGCCCGGCTCGCAGTCGACGATATACCACATTTCAGTTTTGCCGTACTCCCCTTCGACGCGCATCGCATATTCGTTATCCGGATGCACCTGTACGGAAAGATTGTCCTTTGCATCGATCAATTTGATGAGGATCGGGAAATATTCAAATGAGGCGCAGTCGGTGCCCAGCACTTCTTTCCCGGCGGCTTCAATATATTCCGGCAGGGTCTTGCCGGCGTATTCGCCGTTTTCGATGATGCTGCTGCCGTCTTTGTGGCAGGAGAGCTGCCAGCTTTCCGCAACTTTTTCAAGATCGGTCTTTTTGCCGAATGCGGTTTTAAGCTTTGTGCCGCCCCAGATATAATCTTTCAGCGGCGCGATGAGTTTCATCGGATACATAGTGTAATATCTCTCCTTTGCGAACGCATAGAAACGGATTTTCCGTTTCCTTTTGTCTCCATTATATACGAAATCCCTGTTTCCTGCAAGACGGGATTTGTCCAAATTATGCACGCAGTGCAGCCGTAACTTCACGAAGGACGGAAACCGGATCCATCTTCTCCCCCTTTTTGGCTTTAACAAGCAGATAGGGGCGTGCGGAAGCGTGGATCGTGACGCGGTTTGGCAAAGCGTCCATCAGTTTCCCGGCCGTCTCCATATTGAGCTGATTGGGATACAAAAGCAATCCCTGCGGTTTCTGCGAGATTTCTTCAAACCCGGACAGCGCCAGCGTGTTGCGCAGCATCGCTACATCGATCAGGCTTAGTACCGCGGCAGGCGGGTCGCCGAAGCGGTCGATCAGTTCGTCGGTTACATCCATGCTGTCGGTTTCGTCCCGGATAGCGGCGATTTTTTTATAAATATCGATACGCTGCGCCGGCTCGGCGATATATTCTTCCGGGATGTGCGCGTCAAGCTGCAGGTCGATTTGGCATTCGTAGGACTGCTGTGCAGGTTTTTCTCCTTTTTTTTCGGCAATGGCGTCTGAGAGGAGCCGGAGATACATATCATATCCCACCGCCTCCATATGTCCGTGCTGTTTTGCGCCTAAGATGTTGCCGGCTCCGCGGATTTCCAAATCGCGCATGGCGATACGGAAGCCGGAACCGAATTTGGTGAATTCCCGGATGGCGGCAAGACGCTTTGCCGCTACCTCGGACAGCACCTTGCCGCGTGTAAAGGTAAAATAGGCAAAGGCGCGGCGTGTGGAGCGTCCTACGCGTCCCCTGAGCTGATAAAGCTGCGAAAGCCCCATCCGGTCGGCGTTTTCGATGATCAGCGTATTGCAGTTTGCAACGTCTACGCCGGTTTCAATAATGGTGGTGCAGATCAGGATATCGATTTCCCGCTCTAAAAGCTGCCGCCAGATTTCGGAAAGTTCGTGCTCTTCCATCCGTCCATGCGCGATAGCGATGCGCGCATCCGGAGCCATGCTGTGGACGCGGGCGGCGCAGATGTCGATGCTTTCAATCTGATTGTGGATGTAGTAGACCTGCCCACCGCGCCGGAGCTCCCGCTTGATCGCATCCCCGATGATGGCGGCGTCGTATTCGAGCACATAGGTTTGTACCGGGTGCCGGTCCATCGGCGCCTGTTCAATGGTGGACATATCCCGGATCCCGCTGATGGCCATGTTGAGCGTCCGAGGGATCGGCGTAGCGGAAAGCGTGAGCATGTCCACGCCGGCAAAAAGCTCCTTAAACCGTTCTTTGTGCTTTACGCCGAAGCGCTGCTCTTCATCGATAATGGCAAGACCTAAATCTTTAAACGAAACATCCTTTTGCACAACACGGTGCGTGCCGATAATGATGTCGATCTGCCCGCGTGCAAGCTTCCGGACGATTTCTTTTTGCTGTTTTGGCGTGCGGAAGCGCGAAAGCACCTCGATGTTGACCGGAAAACCGCTGAAGCGGTTGAGAAACGTCTGATAATGCTGCCATGCAAGGATGGTTGTGGGGCACAAGACGGCGCATTGCTTGCCGTCCGAAACACACTTGAAGGCCGCCCGCATCGCGACTTCCGTTTTGCCGAAGCCGACGTCGCCGCAGAGCACGCGGTCCATAGGGTGCGGTTTTTGCATATCCTGCTTGATCTCGTCTGCGCAGCGGAGCTGATCCTCTGTTTCGTTGAATGGGAAGCGCTGCTCGAAATCCTTTTGCCATTCGGTATCCTCGGAGAAGGCGTATCCCGGGGACTGCATCCGCTTGGCATAGAGGGCGATCAACTCGTCCGCCATTTCCGCGACCGCCTGTTTGGCGCGGCGGCGCGTGTTCTGCCATTCGACCGAATGGAGCTTATTGAGCTTTACTTTGCTGTCGTCTTTGGCGCCCACATATTTGGAAACCAAATCAAGCTGTGTCACCGGTACGTACAAGACGTCGGTTCCGGCGTAGGAGATTTTAATGTAGTCCTTGACGACCCCCTGTATTTCAAGCTTATGGATCCCCTCGAACACGCCGATGCCGTGCGCAACATGCACGACAAGGTCGCCGCGCGTGAGATCGGTGAGGCTTTTTAAGCTCTTTCCGCGTTTATAGCGGCTTTTGCGCGTGGTGTGCACGGCCTGCCTGCCGGTTGTTATGACCGTCACTTTGATGTCCGGGTATTCAAAACCGCTCGACAGCGCGCTTGCAATCACCGTGACCTTCTTATAGGAGATTTTGTCGCTGTCCTTTACATATTCGGCGGAAAGCCCAACCCCTTTTAAGTCGTGCGCCAAGGCTGCGGCACTCTTCGGCGTGCCGGCCAGCACGACAACGGCATACCCTTCGGCCAGAAGCGGCTGCGCGTCCTCTTTTAAAAGCTGGAGCTCGCCGGAAAAGCTTGATGTCTGGACGGGGTTTATGGTAATCAGATCCGCAAAGCGGATATCGTGGTTGGTGCGGGCAAAGGTGTCGAAAAAGGCGGTAGGATAAGCGGCCGTGCGCCGGATCACGGTGGGAAGGGCCTGCGTAAAGCCGCAGAGCGCGCGGACCAGGACGCCGTCCTCCAAAAGCTCTTTTATATCTTCCTCCTGCTGCCAAAGGTAGGTTTTGGCCTTCTCTTTAATAGAGGCATATTCGCAGATGAAAAACATCCCCGTCTTCATATAATCCATCAGCGTACCGGGCGTATCGTAAATCAAGGAGAGATAGCGGTCGAAAGAATTGAGGGAGAGCCCTTCGTCAAGCTGTTCCGCATCCGCCCGCAGATGCTCCGCCGCCTTTTCGTGTTTGGTTTTGCCGGACAGGGTGCGGATGGCGTTTGCAAGCTCCTCTATGGAATCCGGCAGCACTTCGTTCGCCGGAGTGATCAGCACCTCATCCGCCGGATCGGTGCGCCGCTGGGTCTGAATATCAAAAAAGGAGAGCGTGTCGATCTCGTCGCCCCAAAGCTCCATCCGGATGGGCCCGGGGCTGCCCGGCGGGAAAATATCGGCGATCCCGCCGCGAATGGAAAACTGCGCCGTCCCTTCGATTTGCGGCCGGTTCTCATACCCGGCACGTATCAGCTGTGCGGACAGCGCCTTTAAATCCACTGTATCGCCCGGCTTTAAGGCAAACGTGCGCGAAGCGAGCGCGCCGGGCGGCATAGTATACTGCAAGACTGCCTCGATGCTTGCCGCAACAATCAGCTTTTCCCCGTTCAGCAGGCGGGAAAGCACGGCCAGCCGCATTTGCTCATACTCCCGTGAAACGGCGTCCATTTGGCGGAGGTTAAAATCGCGTTCCGGGTATAAAACGGCCGGTTCGGCTCCCGCCATGGCGTTGATGTTTTCCACAAAGCCGCGCGCCGTCTGCTCGTCGTGCGTCAAGACAAGCGCCGGTCCCGGCAGCTCGTCCGCAGCGGCATAGATAAAATGCGCTTTGTGGATTTCGGATGCGCCGACCATTAGAACCGGCGACTTCCCCTCCCGCAGGTCGTCGAGCAGCTTGCGGTACGGTTCGCATGCCTGTGCGATTCGTTTGAAAAGTTTCATGGCTTATTCCCCCGGAGGTCAGGAATTAAAACGGTTCATCGCTTCTTCCGTTTTTCCCGCGACAATCAGCTCGACTGCCGCGGATACGTGGTCAAGCGCTTCGGACAGCGCCGCCGTTTCTTCTTCAGTAAAACGGGAAAGCACCCAGGCAGCCAGATCATAGTCCGGGCGCGGCTTCCTGCCCACGCCGATCTTGACGCGCGGAAAGGTATCCGCCCCGGTACAGTGTATGATGCTTTTGATCCCGTTATGCCCGCCGTCGCTGCCCTTGCGGCGGATGCGGAGCTTTCCGGGTTCAAGGGAAATGTCATCAAATAGGATAAGGATCCGCTCAGGCGGGATCTTATAAAACTGCGCGGCCGCTTCCACCGCTTCGCCGCTTGCATTCATGAAGGTGAGCGGCTTTAGCAGAAGACACCGCTCGCCGGATATCTCCGCCTCGCCGGTCAGGGCATGGAATTTTATCTTTTTTAAAGAGGCGCCGTGCTTTTGAGTTAAGCGGTCCATCGCTAAGAAGCCTGCGTTATGCCGCGTCTGCTCATATTTGGGCTCCGGGTTTCCAAGCCCTGCGATCAGCCAGCTGTATCCGCCTTTTTTTCGTAAAAACATACGGTTCTCCAATCTTTTGTTTTTTTTTTGCAACGCACATTATGGGGCAGCGTGTCAAACCCTGCCCCTCTGCTTTTTCGATTTACTTTCATGGTATCATGCCGGCCGCGTTCTGTCAAACGGAAAATATCATTTCCACAGCCGAAAAAAGGGGGCGGGAAGCAGCCGTCGATTGATCAAAACGCCCGATTCATTGACATTTCCTATTGTCTGTACAACGCTTTATTGACAGGGGAACGGCCGGGGAGTATGATGGAGAAAAGGCCGTGCAGGCTTGTGCGGCGAAAAGGGAGTGGAGATATTATGGGACAGAAAAAGAGCGTTGCAGTAATCGGGCTTGGCAATATGGGCGGCGGCATTGCCTCCTGCCTTGCCAAAAAAGGCTATCCGCTTTTTGTCTATGATAAAAGCGGGGAAAAGCGCGAGGCTTTCCGGGATTGCGCGCAGCCGTGCGCTTCGGCTGAGGAAGCGGTGCGCGCGGGCGGGACGGTTTTGCTATCCCTGCCCAACAGCAAGGTTGTGGAGGAGACGATAGCAGCGCTGCCGGACGATGCGGTAGAAGGAAAAATTTTTATGGATCTTTCTACAAGCTTCCCGCTTTCGACAAAGGAGCTGGCCGGCAGCCTTGCGAAAAAAGGCGCGGTTTTATTGGACGCGCCGCTGCTGGCAGGGCCGGATGAGGCGAAGGCGGGAACGCTGACGGCGATGGTCGGCGGCGATGAAGCTGCGTTTACGCGTGTCTCGCCTCTTTTGGCGGATTTTTGCGAGACGTTTTCGTATGTCGGCGCATCCGGCAGCGCGCACACCATGAAGATTATGATGAATTTTACGGGGCTGATGTATGCTGTGCTGCTGGGGCAGATGTTTCCGCTTGCCGAAAAAATGGGACTGGATCCAAATGAGCTTTATCATTTGATGGACAACGATGTGTTCTCCAACTGGATGTACCGTTTTTATGCGCCCAAGATGATCGACCGGTTGTTTACAGAGGCATTTTCCCTAAAACTTGGTTTAAAAGACCTGCATTATATGAAAGACCTTTATGATGCATACGGCGTGCCGGCGTTTGCGCTGGACGGCGGGATCGACCTGCTTGAGCGCTGTGTGGCGGATGGACGGGGCGACCACGATTTTTCCGAGTGCGCCGCTATGATGTATAAGCTTTTAGGGCTTCCGGCGTCGCTGGATGAGAAGGAGCAGACGCAATGAAAAAGCAGATGGATGGAAGCGCGCTTTCTCCCGGATTTTATGATTTAAACGAGGACGGCGTCATAGACACCCTTGCCTTTTTATATCTGGGGCACGCAGCCATGTTTATTTCGGACAATGGTGTCCTGCCGTGGGACGAAGAACCGCCTCAGGGATGGGAGGCGTATTTCAAGCAGGCCTTCTGCGCAGGGGAAGGCAAAAATCCGTGGAACCCCGAACGGGCGGATTGGGGCAGCTATACACTCTTAATCGATAAGGATGACTGCGGCCGTTTTGATTCGCTGGGGGATTTTTGTTACCGTGCGTTTGATTTAAATGGGGACGGCGCGCCGGAAGCGGAGTATTACCACCTTTTCCCGGGGGAGGAATGGTGCCCGTATTCCAACAAATTTGTCGTGAATGTAAACGGGGAGCGGGACCTCTCCTATCTGGATTTCCTTTCGCTTACGTATCCGGACGAGCAGATCTACGATGCAGGCGGAAAGTACCGGATGAACGTGCATGGGAGCGGTTTTTTCCTCAATTCCTATTCGCTGTATCCCAAAACCTCTTGGGAAACGCCGATTGCATGGTATGATTTTGATTTTGACGGAAAGACGGATATGGTCATGCGGGTGGGCGATACGGCGAACAATGAAATTGCGGCCTCCGGCGGGCTGCGGTCAGGAGAGATGCGCTACAGCGGGAAGGCGAGCGAGTTTGAGCTTGCTTTCGAGCTGAACGGGAATACCTCGGAAGAGCGGTACCATTCGCTTGATCTTGCGCTTTCGTTTTATAACTATCACGCGCCGAATCTTGATTACACGCAGTATACGGATACCGCCGCCTGTTTTTTGCCGTTAAAGGGAAGCGAGCCGTTTTACGGGGCGCTTCTTGAAACCCGCTGTCAGGTCAAACGGCAGTATCTTCCGTACTTGGACGGCGCAAAAATCGGCTTGTCCCATCCGGGCTGGGAGGCGTGCTTTTTACTGTTTGACGAGGACGACGATGACTGCCGGTGGGAAGAGATGTTTTCAAACCATGAAGGGCACGGGGAAAAAGCGGATTTCCTTTGGACAAATTTTTCCGACCATCTGGGCGACCGGACGGAGAAAGATCCCGACTGCGCGGGAAAGGGGAAGCTGTATATTTCCCCGATGGATGGGAAGATACACCTCTTCCGTGCGAAATATGCGTGGTGGGAGATCGATTATTTGGGCCTCTTTAAAGGAAGCAAGGATCACCCGTTTGAAACGGAGGGGCCGATGCCGCTAAAAGGCCTTCTTTATCATCGGGTACGGTATTTTGATACGGATCAGAATGGGTTTATCGATACCATCCGCTATGAGCGGGTCGCTTTCGGGCAGGAGGAGGAAACGGCCGAGCTGATAAAGGAAATCTGCCTTTTGGATTATGCGGATGAGGAAAATCCGCATCCGGATAAGGCGGCGCTGTTCGACCCGCGCCCGGATGTGGACAAAACGGGATTTTGCCTTGCCGGATGGAACGGGGAACCGTTTGGCGAAGCCGATTTTAAAGGCTCGCCCGCAAAGGTGTGCTACGATGGTGTGAAGGCCCTTTACGAGCAGGTTTGCGCCCGGATGTGGCAGTCGGCAAAGCTGCTTTATGACTGTGCAGTGCGCCATAAACTCAATTTCAGCGAGATGCTTGACCGGGATATGCCGGCTGCGTATGACAAAACTGCGCTGTTGTCCCTGCGGGAATATCCGGTGCCGCCGGGCTATTCCCGCCATCTTGCAGGGCAAACGCTGCGGGAACAGTATCACAACGGCTTTTGGCTGCGCGAAAAAGTTTTTGCCGATTTGTGCAGCTGTCCGGCGCTTGACCGCTTTACGCTGGAAAAATACTATTATACGGCACGGTACGAAGCGCTGTGCGCATACGTCGATCAAACGCTTGCATTGTAAGAAAACCCGTCATGCGGATTTAAGCCGCATGACGGGTTTTTTGCCGTGCGGCCCTGTTCCGCGGCGTTTTGCCGTTCCTTTTTTCCGGAATCCATTTTTTCTCCAAAAAAGGCGCATTCCATGTCGGAAATCCCGACAGCTTACCCGTTGCAGGATGGCATAAAACATGGTATTATATAGGTTGATTCAATCTGAGGCGGGCGGCGTTTGCCTTTTGATCTTCTGTGGATCCCAGCGGGCGTCGCCGCAAGCCGCAAGCCGGGTTACAGCCCCGGCGGAATGGAGTAATAGGTATGACACAAAAGCTGAAACTTGGCCTGGTGTTCGGCGGTGCTTCGAGCGAATATGAAGTTTCGCTTCTTTCGGTTTCATCGGTGCTCGCCAATATTGACCGCACGCGCTATGACATATATCGGATCGGCATCACAAAAGACGGCCGGATGTTTTATTATACGGGGGAAGACAGCTGTATCGCAGATGATACGTGGCAGGACGGGCGCTGTGTCCCCTGCGTCTTAAGCCCCAGCCGTGAACATCATGGGTTTGTGATATTGAAAGAGCGGCCGGAAGTGGTTCGGCTGGACTGCGTTTTTCCGGTGCTTCATGGGAAAAACGGGGAGGACGGGACGATCCAAGGCCTTTTGACGATGGCGGGCATCCCGTTTGTCGGCTGCGGCACGCTTGCAAGCGCGGCCTGCATGGATAAAGCTACAACGCATACCCTGCTGGATAAAGCGGGGGTTTTGGGCGCGAAATGGCGCGCGGTGACGATGCATGCCTATCAAAAAAACCAAGCGGCTTTTTTGGATGAAGTAGAGCATGCTCTGGGATTCCCGTGTTTTGTAAAGCCCGCAAACGCCGGATCGAGCGTGGGCATCACCAAGGCGGCGGACCGGGATATGCTGGCTTCGGCAATGGAACTTGCATTCCGGCACGACGCCAAAGTGGTAGTGGAAGAGATGCTTTACGGCAAGGAGATAGAATGCGCCGTGCTGGGCAACGCCGAGCCGGAGGCGTCGGTGCTGGGAGAAATC
>ERZ1643249.2460-NODE-2460-length-17252-cov-17.315229_pt1 | contig 17252 bp, 14 predicted proteins | sample MGYA00579263_ERZ1643249 | MGnify/ENA primary metagenome ERZ1643249 (study PRJEB29033, sample SAMEA4952264) | chicken gut metagenome | biome: Broiler Chicken; feature: Gastrointestinal Tract; material: Caecum | place: Ireland | collected 2018 | study: Broiler...
TTTTTTGGAAATAACGATATACGGTTGTTTTTACAAAAAATAAAAGGAAAACACCGCAAGATATTGCGGTGTTTTCCTTTGGTGTGAAGAATGGGACTTGAACCCACACGGATTTCTCCATACGCCCCTCAAACGTACGCGTCTGCCAATTCCGCCATCCTCACAAGCGAAATTTATTCTACTATATTTTTGAAAAAAAGTCAAGTTAAGAATAGAAGATTTTATAACAATTATAAAAAAATTTTACTTTTCTGACATAGTCTTGCGTTTCTTTGTAAGGGATACACAGTAATCTGTTGCTCTCGTCGGTATATGCGGGATTATTCAACCACTGCCGGACTCTTCCCTCTCCCGCATTATACGCGGCGATCGCCTCGTCGGTTTTGCCGAATCTTACGGTCAAATACGCCAGATACCATGTACCCATGCGTATATTGTCTGCCGGTTCCGTCAGTTCGCCTCCCTGCCCCGTTCTGTTTTCAATAAACAGGGCTGTTTCCGGCATGAGCTGCATCAGCCCGACCGCCCCCGCACTGCTCACCGCCTGGACTTGAAAATTGCTTTCTGTCCGTATGACCGCATAGATCAGGGCGGTTTCCACCCCGTATCTTTCCGCATTCTCTTCCACGTATTCCTCAAATTTTTGAGGGATCAAAAACAAATAGAGGGTCAGCAGCAGTATTGCGCACAGAAAAAATATCCCCGCAAGAATGCCGATTTTATATATGGTACTTTTCCGCAAACGTCTGCACGACACGGGTCACCTGCCTGTCGAGGGAGCCGATATCTCCCTCATTATATATTACAGTATGCCCCGCGGGAAGATTTTTTTCATAGTCCCACTGATTTTTTATCCGCGAAGAGACGTCTTCGCGCGAAATGCCGTCGCGCGCGGCGACCGCGCCTATCCGTTCCTCTGCGGCGCGGACTAAAACGATAACTTCGTCAAAAAGCGATTTATACCCCTCTTCAAAGAGAAGAGGAACTTCGGCAAAGACGAGGCGTCCCTCCGCACGCTCCATCTCCGCGAACATTTTTTTCATGATGGCGGGATGCGTAATCGCATTGAGGTTTTTCAGCTTTTCCGGGTCGGAAAAAACCGTTTCCGCAAGCATTTTGCGGTCGACCTCCCCCGCTTTTATACAGTGCGGGAAGGCACGCGCCGTTTCCTCGAATACAGTTTTTTCTTTATAAATGCCGCGCCCGAATTCGTCGGCGGAAAAGGACGGATACCCCAGCGACTTTATACACGCCAACGCGGACGATTTTCCGCTTCCTATCCCGCCCGTGATCGCGACGAATACCTTATTTTGCTTCATACCAGCTCCTTCCGCTGTGCACTTCCGCGACGAGGGGAACTTTGAGCGAAGCGGCGTGTTCCATCTCATATTTCAGAATGGCGGAAACTTCTTCCTGTTCATCGAGGAAGGCATCGATCACAAGTTCGTCATGCACCTGCAAAATAAGTTTGGAGCGGAAGCCGCCTTCTTTCAGCCTGTGCGCGATGCGCACCATCGCAACCTTGATGATATCGGCGCTGCTCCCCTGCAGCGGCATATTCATCGCCGCGCGTTCTCCGAAGGAGCGGATATTATAGTTGGAAGACCGTATCTCCGCGATAACGCGCTTTCTCCCCAACAGCGTCGTGACATATCCGTGCTCGCGCGCAAAGGCGACGTTCGAATCCATATATTTTTTTACGTCGGAATACCTCTCAAAATATTTGCGGATATACTCTCCCGCCTCCTTTGTTCCGATGTCGAGATTGTTTGCAAGCCCGAATTCGCTGATCCCGTAGATGATGCCGAAATTTACCGCCTTCGCCGCCCTGCGCTGCGCGGGCGTAACCTCGCCGAGAGGGACGCCGAACACCTGCGATGCGGTCAGCGCATGGATGTCCATCCCTTCGTTATAGGCTTCAATCAGTTCTTTGCAACCGGAAAAATGCGCGAGCAGGCGCAGCTCTATCTGCGAATAATCCGCGTCGATGAGTACGCGGTCTTCGCCTCGGGCGATAAACAGCTTGCGCAGTTCCCTGCCGTCATCGTCGCGCACGGGAATGTTCTGAAGGTTCGGGTTTACACTCGAAAGTCTTCCCGTCGTCGTGAGCACCTGGTTATAAGTCGTATGCACCAGATCCGTACCCGGCTCTATGAGCGGCCTGAACCCGTCAATATATGTGGAGAGCAGCTTCTGAAAATGGCGGCACCGCAATACATCGCGCACGATTTTATATTGCCCCGCCAATTTTTCGAGCACTTCCGCATTCGTGGTATAGGCACCCTTCTTGCCTTTTTTCGGTGCGGGCAGCCCGAGTTTTTCAAAGAGGATCTTCCCCAGCTGCATCGGAGAACTTATATTGAACTTTTCTCCCGCGGCCTCATAAATATCGGACGTGGCCTGCTCTATTTCCGCACGGTATCTCTTCTCAAACTGAACGGACGCCGTCCGATCTACCTTCACCCCTTCTGTTTCCATATCGTAAAGGACGTCGGCGAGCGGCAGCTCGACGTCGCGGTAGAGCGAGAGCATCCCTTCGTCTGTAAGTTTCCCGTAAAGCGTATCGTAAAGGCAGCTTATGCCGTAGGCGGGCAGATCTTCGGGAAGCCCGTACTCCTGCAACGCCGCCGTCAGTTTATCGTCCTTGCCTGTGTAATCGACCAGATATTTGATAAGGGAAACGTCTTCCGCGGTGCAGGCGAACGTGACGCCCAACCGGCGAAGGATATGGCAGAAATCTTTTTTTCCGTACAGCAAAACGGTGGCCCCCGTCCTGCCGAATACCTCTTTCAGAACAAAAACAGCGTCTGCGACGGAAACGCCTTCATTGATCAGCGTCCGCGAAACAGACAGAACATACTCTCTGTTTTCAGTACAGAAAAAAAACTTATCGTCCGTATAAGCGGCGGAAAAGCGCGCGGGGGTGCCGAAAGCTTTCAGAAATTCTTCCGCGGAACGTACTTCCGTCCGTTCGGGGGCAGCTTCCTGTTTTATCGCGGCGGAACCGGGGACTTTTTCCTCGAATATCTTCTCCTTCAGCAGCGACGTGAACTCAAGCTGCAAAAACTGGGTGCGTACCTCTTCGGAAAACGGCATGGATAATTTGCCCATATCCTCTGCTATTTCAAGCGGCACGTTCCTGTCTATCGTCGCCAATGTGCGGGACAGATAAGCCGACTCTCTGCCGCCTTCCAGCTTTTTTTGCAGCCCCGGTTCAAGTTCGCTTATGTGGGCATAGACGGAATCGAGATCCCCGTAACTTGTGACAAGTCTGAACGCGGTCTTTTCCCCGACGCCGGGAACACCGGGGATATTGTCCGAACTGTCCCCCATCAGCGCCTTCATGTCGATGACGCGGCAGGGGTCGTAGCCCACCGTTGCCCTGAAGTTGGCAGCGGTCAGTTTCAGGAGGTCGCTCACGCCCGTCTTGGTGATATATACGTCCGTGCGGTCATCGACGAGCTGATAAGAGTCCTTATCCCCCGTAATGATCACGCTGTGCATATCGGCAAAGGCATGGGAAAGCGTTCCGACGAGGTCGTCCGCCTCAAAGCCCTCCTTTTCGCACATGGAGATATTCATGGAACGCAGCAGCGATTTCAGCATCCCCACCTGCACGGCGAGATCGTCCGGCATCGGCTTGCGGGTCGCCTTGTATCCGTCATACATTTTATGGCGGAAGGTGGGAGCTTTGAGATCAAAAGCGACGATCAGCCTGTCCGGCTTCAGATCGCTTATGAGTTTCAGCAGCAGTTTAGTAAAACCGAAAACCGCATTCGTAGGCGTGCCGTCCTTCGTCGTAAGTAATTTCGTGGCGTAAAAAGCGCGGTTGAGCAGGCTGTTTCCGTCAATGAGTACGAGTTTATCCATCGGAATCTCCCTTTTGCATACGGCCCGTATGTGACCGCTTTTATTATAACAGATTGAATCCCGTTTTGCAAGAAGATAAAAGGAAAGGGCCCGCATAAGCGGCCCCTTGCTTTTTCATGCAATTTTTATTTGAGTATTCTGATCTTTTCGATAAGAGGAATATTCCACTTTTCGCCTTTCGCCGCGCCGACGACGGCGTATATGCAGGCAATAAACATCACGAGCCCGAAAACGCCGCACAGAATTCCGAGGATCGGAAGGAACGCGCATAAAATGCCGAACACCACTTCTCCCGCAACGGTCACGATAAGCACGGCGAGCGCCTGGTTCGCATGAAAACGCGCAAAATCATCCTGCGGATACAGCACGAGAGGCAAAAAGAACAGAATGCCGAACAGATACCCGAGCGCACAAATGATCTTCTTTGTGCTTTCGTCAGTCTCCTGCGTATTTTGCGCAGGGTTCTTATTTTCTTCCGTTTCTTCGGCAGGGGCAGCGTTTTTTTCTGCCGTCTCTTCTTCCGGCGTCTTTTTTTCTTCGTCCATAACCAAACACCTCAAATGAAGATATTTTTATTCTATTTCGCTCTTGCCCGAATTATTCTCCGCGAGTCTGGAGAACGGCGGGAAAGGCAGCCGCCCCTTTTTCCGCAGAATAAAAGCTGCGAGGAATAAGGCTGCTGCGATCGCAATTAAAAGCACTGCCGTCGTCTGGGAAGGCGAAAGAAAGGGAATAAAGGATGCGCCGCGGTCGTCCGTCCTGAAAAATTCGATGATAAACCGCCACACGCCGTACCCTGCAAGGTAAGCGGGAAGTTCAAACCCCTTCCCTTTCCAGACAAGGACGATCAGCACCGCCGCGAGCGCAAAGAGAAATATCGCTTCAAAAAGCTGGATCGGCACGACCTTTTCCCACCCGTATTTGCCGGGTTCGGTTTCGATATACTGCGTAATGCCGTACCACGCATCCGTTATGCCCCCGTGACAGCAGCCGGCCGTCAGGCAGCCGATGCGCCCGAATGCGTGCGCAAAAGGGATACAGGCAGCCGCAATATTTGCAAAGACATGAAACCACCCGATATGTTCGCCCTTTTGGCCGAAAAGAATACGCCCTCCCACAAAATATATGAGAAGCATACAGACGGCGCCGCCGATAAATCCGCCGTAAAAGGTAGACCCCGTTCCGCTGCCGAGAGAAAACTCTCCCGTGGCGATCGCATTATAGACGGCCTGAAAAAGCACGGCACAGAGGTATCCGACGATAAACGAAACGACGGCACCGATCAGGACGAGATTCTGCAATTTAGCCGGCATTTTCCTCCTGTCCGCAAGGATACGAAACAACACGATCGCCGCGATCACGCCGATCAGTATAAATATTTCGTACAGCGTGATGCCCGACCCGTCGGGAAAGCGTATCAGCTTATAGGGATACATACTCCGTCTCCTAATCTCCGATCATGTCGAGATATTCGTCATAGGTGACATTCTTATCGAAGGTCTTCGTTCCGTTGATCTCTATGATGCGGTTGGCGACGGTGTTCATCAGCTCCTGATCGTGCGAAGTCAACAGCATACAGCCCTTGAAGTTTTTCATCCCGTTATTGAGGGCCGTGATGGATTCGAGATCGAGGTGGTTGGTAGGTTCGTCAAAAATAAGGAAATTGCTGCCTTCCAGCATCATCTTTGCAAGCATACAGCGCACTTTCTCTCCGCCCGAAAGGACCTTTGCCTTTTTGAGCGCTTCCTCTCCCGAAAAGAGCATTCTGCCCAGCCATCCGCGCAAAAATTCTTCATAATGATCGTCCGAAAATTGGCTCAGCCATTCGACGAGCGTCAGGTCGCACCCCTCAAAAAATTCATTATTGTTTTGAGGAAGAACGGACAGCGTGATCGTTTTTCCCCATTTCACCGTGCCGGAATCGGGCTGTGTTTTCCCCGTGAGGATATCAAAAAGCATGGTGATCGTCGTGCTTTTATCGCCGACGAAGCCGATCTTATCGTTCTTCTGTACGATAAAATCGAGATTTTCAAAATAACCCTTTTTCGTCAGCCCTTCCACGATGAGGATGTCGTTGCCGATCTCGCGTTCAAATTTGAAATCTATATAGGGATATTTTCGCAGGGACGGCTTGATATCGTTCAGCGTCAGGCGCTCGAGTTCCTTCTTTCTCGAAGTCGCCTGCCGCGATTTCGACGCATTTGCGGCGAAGCGCGCAATAAATTCCTGCAATTCCTTTGCGCGCTGCTCCATCTTTTTGTTCTGGTCGCGCATCTGCCGCGCTATGAGCTGGCTCGTCTGGTACCAGAAATCATAGTTCCCGAGATAGAGCTGTATTTTCCCGAAGTCGACGTCGCAGATATATGTGCACACTTTATTGAGAAAGTGGCGGTTGTGCGACACGATGATGATCGTGTTTTCGAAATCGAGCAGATAATTTTCCAGCCAGCGCACCGTTTTGATGTCGAGGTTGTTGGTCGGCTCGTCGAGCAGAAGGACGTCAGGATTTCCGAACAGGGCCTGCGCAAGCAGGACCTTGACCTTCATTTTCGCGTCGAGTTCCCCCATGAGTATCTGATGATATTCGGAAGGGATATCCAGCTCGTTGAGCAGGGTCTCCGCCTCCGATTCCGCCTCCCAGCCGTTCAGTTCGGCAAATTCGCTTTCCAGTTCGGAGGCGCGGATACCGTCCGCTTCCGAAAAATCCGGTTTTGCATACAGCGCGTCTTTTTCATCCATGATCTCGACAAGGCGTTTATGCCCGAGCATGACGGTACGCACTACGGTCTGATCGTCATAGGCATTCTGGTTCTGCATCAGCACGGACATGCGTTCGTTCTTGTCAAGGGACACCTCGCCCTTGTTCGGCTCGATCTCTCCCGAAAGAACTTTCAGAAAGGTAGACTTACCCGCGCCGTTCGCGCCGATGATGCCGTAGCAGTTCCCTTTCGTGAACTTCAGGTTCACGTCTTCAAACAGTTTTTTGCTGCCGTATTGCAGGCTTACGTTTGTTACCTGTAACATGGTTGACCTCTTTACAAATATATCGTGCCTATTATACCATATTTGTGTGCAAAGCACAACAAAAAGAGAGCAAAACCCCGAAGCCTTCGGGGTTTTGCCCGTTATTTTTTATTTTCTTCGGCTGATACGCCCCTGCGCCTGCGGACACATTCGGTTAAAAGGTATTCTATCTGTCCGTTCAGCGACCGGAAATCGTCCTCCGCCCATGCGGAAAGCGCCTCGTACAGCTTGCCGGAAATGCGCAGAGGGATCTGCTTCTTTTCGTTTTTTTCCTGCATGATCCGTCAATACAGGGAGCCGCTGTTGACGACGGGCTGCGCATCCTTATTGCCGCAGAGAACTACGAGGAGGTTGGAAACCATCGCTGCCTTGCGCTCGTCGTCAAGCTGTACCACATCGTTTTCGCTCAATTTTTTGAGCGCCATCTCGACCATGCTCACCGCACCGTCGACGATCTTCTGCCGTGCGGCGATGATGGCGGAAGCCTGCTGCCTCTGCAGCATGGCGGCCGCTATTTCCGGAGCATAGGCGAGGTGTGCGATGCGCGCTTCCGCGATCTCTATGCCGGCGATCTCGACGCGCCCCTGTATCTCGCGGCGCAGTATCTCTGCGATCTCGACGGAAGAACCGCGCAGAGATTTTTCGTCGCCGTTTTCGGAAACGTCATAGGGATATTGGCGGGCGACCTGCCGTATCGCCGCGTCGCACTGCGTGGAAATGTAGGAGACGTAATTGTCTACATCGAACACGGCGCGCGCCGTATCCACCACCTTCCAGATGACGACCACGCCGATCTCGATGGGGTTCCCCTCTTCATCGTTGACCTTCTGCTTTTCGTTGTTGAGCGTCATCGCCTTCAGGGAGATCTTTTTCCCCAGCCCGACAAGCGCACCGGATGCCGGATTGAAGGCGGAACAGAACGGGTTGACCCAGAAAAAGCCCTCCGTTTTGATCGTGCCGTGATACTTGCCGAAAAGCGTGAGCACGAGCGCCTCGTTCGGATTGACCGTTTTCAGGCCGCCGAACATGACGGCGCCGACGATGCTGAGCACGATGCCCGCCGCTACCATCAGGATCAGAAGCGCGTCCGTACCCGGCCGGCTGCTGAACACGCAGAGCAATATGCCGCACGCGACGATGACCGCCGACAGCAAAAGCATCCCCCACCCGCTTTTCGGCCGGAGAACCTTTTCCTGCGTCTGTTTTCTCTCTTCCATATCGGATCCCTCCGTAATTTGATATCAATATGATATCATATATTTCTGTGTCTGTCAAGCGTTTGGCCCTACCCGTATGCGGCGGCGTCGAAGCGCACATACTGCTACCGTGAGGTCTGCCGATGGCGAAAAAAGTTCTTGAAATAAAAGACATCTGTATGAGTTTTCATAAATATGAAAACGGCGTAAATTCCCTGAAGGAACTTGCCGTCAGGGCATTCGGGAGGGATCTGCGCAGAAAAAAGTTCGCATGCCTGAACGGCGTTTCGTTTTCCGTCGAAGAGGGGGAAGCCGTCGCCGTCATCGGAAAAAACGGCGCGGGGAAAAGCACGCTGCTCAAAATCGTGTCCGGGATCCTGCATCCGGACAGCGGGCAGGTCGTCCGCCGCGGAAGGATCTCGCCCCTGCTCAAACTCGGTGCCGGTTTTGACGGGAACGCATCAGGGGAAGAGAATATCTACCTGAATGCCGCCATACTCGGCTATACAAAGCCCGAAATCGAGGCGCGCTTCGGCGCGATAGCAGACTTTTCGGAACTGAAAGATTTTCTGCGGGCGCCCGTCAAAACATATTCCTCCGGCATGCTCGCCCGCCTCGGCTTTTCCGTCGCGGTCAATCTGCCCGCGGAAATCCTGCTGATCGACGAAATCCTCGCCGTCGGAGATATCGCCTTCGCAAAAAAATGTTATGCAAAGCTGGACGAACTCCGCTCCGCCGGGCTTACCTTTCTGATCGTTTCTCACGGAGAGACCGTGGGCAGATACTGCCCGCGCACGATCTGGCTGGAAAACGGCACCGTGCGGGCAGACGGCAAAACGCAGGAGATCTTTGCGCAATACCGCAGCGAAATGCTGCAACGCTGACGCAATACGGAAGCAGCCCGCCCGGAATCGGGCGGGCCGCTTCATTCTTCTTCCTTTTCACCGAAGGCAAGCGGCCTCGCATCCGTAAAGCGCAGGCCGTTTTTTGCCGCGAACCGTTCAAACGTTTCGTACCTCTCCTTATAACAGCGGTTAAACGCCGAATAGTCTGCCGATCCGAGATAATAAGAAAACGGCTTGTTCCGGTCGAAATCCTCCGTTTCCATCGCAGGCAGGCGAAAGAGCGCGGTAAGTTCGCGCGTGCGCGAATCCGAGGTCAGAAAGAGCGCCTTTATTCCCTGCCAGAGCGCGACGACGTTTCCGTGAAAGCGGCCCCCTACGGAAAAGCGTATGCCCCGCAGCGCCCTGCGCCATTCCGCATAACTGAAAGGCAATACGGAATTGCCGTACAGCCACGATGCGATATACCTGTAATACGCCTCGTCTCCCGATGCCGCTTCCTTCGTCAGTTTATGCGCCGTCTGCTCCACGAACAGCATATTCCTGTCTGCACAATAGCTCAAAAAGTGTTTTTCGGCAGCCGAAAGCCTTCCGAAAAAGGTGCGGAAATTCGCGCAGCATCTCCCCTCCCGCGGCCCTTCGCCGATGCGCAGCCGCGCGTTTTTCCAATAATACAGGGACGGGCAGCCGATCACCGCCATATTCTTTATGCCGTGGCGGGACAGCACCTCCGCCGTATATTCCCCGCGCACCCCTATCACGGCGCGCTCTTCCAGCTTTTTCAGAAGGCGGACGGTATCCTTTTCGAGGCGGAAATCTCCTTCGCCCTCGCTCTGCACGCCGATGCTCATGGGGATAAACGGGATCGGGCAGGCATCCGCGAGTTTTTCGAGTACGGGATAGACCGCGCCCCGCCGTATCCAGATCAGGTCTGTGACGATGACCCTGCCGCACGCCTTTATCTTTTCCGCCTCGTACGGGACGATGGCGGGCGCAAACAGGCGCCGAATAGATTCCCAGAAGGCGAGGTTGCCCGTATTTTCTCCCAGCGACCTGAACAAAAGTTCCCTGTCTTCCCGCAGAGGCGGGAGCGAACGCAAAAGCCCCGTCATCCGTTTTTCCTCCTCTCCTTTCTGACTGCCCGGCGGGCATACATCTTTTCGCGGAAAGCTCCCCTGTCAAACGACCAGTAAAACAGCGCCTTTGCGAGTTTCGACCTGTTCTGCAAAAAAGGATATTGCCGCTCCGGCGGCGCAGCCTGCCTCGCGGGGGGTGCCGATGCCTGCTGCGGCAGCCCCGCGAGATGCCATTCCCATATCTCGCGGAAACTCTTGCTCCCGTATCCGCCGTAAACTCTGTCTTCGACGTTTGCGGCAGAGAACATCCCGCGGTCGAACGGCGCGGCGTTCAGCAAAAAGTTTTCAAAGGGCAGGGAAATCTCCTGCGGGCGGAAATACAGCCCGCCGAGCAATCCGCCCAGCCGCTGTTTCAGAAAAGCACAGAAATCCAGCGCGCCCCTCTGCATCTCGCGGACGGCATAGTCTTCCGCTTCTGTATTCTCTTCCCGACCGCTGCCGAATAACACCTCGAGAATACCGTCTCTGACTCTGTATCCCTCCGCCGCGGGCGACGGATCAGAAATGATATATTCGCGCAACACGGACGTGATGTTCGGCGTATACCCGTAAAAAGAGCGGATGCGAAACCCGCCTTCGGCGGCAACCCGTTCAGACTCGTACCCGTTTGTATGGATATACAGGGCATCCACCCGTCTGCCCGCGAGCTCGCAGATGATCTTCTGCAATCTTCCGCTGTATCCCGCGTCGAAGCAGGCACAGTTCCCCGCAAAAATGCGGCGGAATGCGGCGGACGCTTCCGAGCGCGCCTTCTCCGCCTTCTTTTCGTCAAAGGAGAGTTCCGCCATCGCGGAGGCAAAACGGAAAAAGCGCTCTTTTGTGCGGAAAGGCGCCGAAGGGTCTACGCCCCGCCTGCGGTACTGCGCCAGTTTTTCCACCGTCAGCGGACTGCAGACCGGCTGAAAAAGTTCAAGAATATCTGCGGGCGTCGTCTTTTCAAGGTCTGTATATCTTTCAATGCCGTACAGGTCGCGCGGCGTCTGTACGGCATACGGCAGCAGCGTCCTGCGGTTCGCATAAAAATAGGCGGCCCTGCCGTCTTCGCCGAACAGCAGCTCATATGCGCGAAAGGCGAGCGCACCGTCTCTCGCAAGAAAAAAGATTTTGTCATAGCCGCACCGCTCCGCTATATCTCTTATCCAGCAGGCAAGCCCGAACAGATGCATCCCCAGCGCCGTGACGCCGACAAAGTACGGGTCGGCGTTATACTGCGACGCGGGGTTGAAGGAGCGGAACGGATTATCGAAAAATGCGTTCGCCGCACAGGCAAACAGGCAGCGGAGCGACATCTGCCCGATCAGCCCGCGGCTGTCCGCATCGCGGTGGCATCCCAGATATATTTTCGCAAAAGCGTCGCCCGTATAAATGTTGGAGATATTGTTTGTATAGGTCTCCGTCGCCTTCGGCAGGAAAAGCGCGCGCATCCCCGTGCGCTCCGCCGCGACGATGTCGGCGCTCCAGTTATCGCCGATATGCAGGACTTTGCTCGGCAGGCAGCCTGCCTTGCGGAGCGCGGCGCAGTAGAGCTTTCCGCTCCCCTTCAGCTTCCTTTTGGAAGAGGAAAGGAACAGCTCTTCGTACCCGTCATACCCGCACCGCGACAGCAGCGTGCGGACGGTATCTTCGCCGAGATACATATCGGAGATCAGAAAAATGCGCTTCCCCTCCGCCCTCGCGAGGGAGAACAGCGTCTGCCCCGCTTCCCGGGGATAACAAAAACGCAGTTCCGCCTTCTCTTCCTCTTCCTGCATACGGCACACCTCGTCCTCCGTAAAGCCGAAAGCCTCCTTCATATAACCGTAGATTTCGGAAAGCGTCACGTCTTCCCCTCCGTACACGGCACGGGCGGCGGCGCGGCACTTATCTTCCGCTTCGAGGCGCACCGCCCGAAAAGTTTCCGCGTCGCGGAAGATTTCTTTGAGGTGCTGCCCGACAAAAAAGAGCAGGTCGCCCGGTTCCCAGAAGGGGCGGCAGATCAACGTATCGAAGATATCGAAACTTACGACCTCCACGTCTTTCGCGCGCAGTTTATAGCGCAGCTCTTCAAACTTTTCGTCCCATTCCGTGGACGCTTCGTAAAACCAGAACTCATTTGCGCGCACCTCGCCGAGCGCACCTTTGGAGAACCCCTGCAAAAGAAGACTGACCGCTTCTTTGTCGGACTGCATTCCCGCCGCCCGCAGATTTCCCGACCAGATGCGGAAATATTTTTCTCTGAAAGCCGCCAGATCCTTTTCTGTTTCTTCCGCCCTGCCGATACGTTCAAAATACTGCCCGATAAAGCGGAAAACGTCTGCTATATCCTTTACATTCTTCCTGATGCGGTCAGGCGGCAGTGTATTGCTCGTGGAAGCTGCCCCGTGGCGCAGATAAAAGTAACAGTCATTGTCGCAAAAAGAGACTTTTCCCGCCCTTGACCAGACGACGGAGGAAAAGGCGATGTCTTCCCCCATCACAAGCGGGACAGGCGCTTCCTCCAAAAAAGGGGCGGCGTTTTTCAGAAGTTCTCCGCGATAAATTTTATTCCATACGGTATGCCATAGAAAACATCCCCCGTGCTGCGATAAAAAAGTTTTCAGCACTTCTTCCCCTTCGAGCGGCGCCCTGTTCGTCGTCAGCGACCGGAAATAATTATAATATGTCCTTTTCCCCGCTTCGTCCGTCATCACGGTGTTCCCTACCGCCATGTCTGCGCCGTCGTTTTCGGCGCGATCCACGAGAGGCCTGAACCAGTCGCAGGAGATATAGTCGTCGCTGTCGACAAAAGCGATATATTTCCCTTTTGCCGCCGAAATCCCCGTCAGGCGGGCGCGCAAAAGCCCCTGATTTTCTTCGTGTCTGATACGGCGCACGCGCCCGTCCCGCTCCGCAAACCGCGCTATGACGGCGGCACTGCCGTCCGGACTTGCATCATCCACGCATATGATCTCGATATTTTTATAGGACTGGTTACAGATGCTGTACAGGCACTTTTCCAAAAATTTTTCTGTATTATAGACCGGTACTATGACGGAAAGCAGCGGCTTGTTTCTCTTTTCCCCTCTTTGCATAAAAATTCCTCCTTGTGATCTTTTCTTTGACTGCACGCAGCAATTCCCATGCGTAGGCATTCCAGCGATACCACCACTTGAACCGCAGGTCGGAAGCGGCTATGCTTCCGTACAGCCAATATACGGCGGGCATTTTCTCTCGTTCGCCCTTTATCTTTCTCATGAGCCTGTGAAAAAAGAGATATTGTTTTGCCTCTCTTTTTTCCATTTTGCGAACGAGGCAACGCTTTTCCCTTTCCGCGGGATCGTCCGAAAAATAATACCTCGAAAAGCTGATCAGTTGCTCGCGTTTCGGGCAGTACATCACTCTTTTAATGCGGCGGGAAAACTTCCTGCCGGAGGATATGAGGCGGCGTTTTCTCTCCGAACGGAGCCACTCCTGCAGCAAGGCATGATCTTCTGCGAACCAATCGTCCCCGGCCCGTCTGAAAACAGGGACGACGGCACAGCCGCTTTCGCTGTATCCGACCGTCAGCGGATCGGGAGATACCAACAGCGTTTCCAGCAGATTGTTGTTGAATTTCAGCTTTTTCCGCAGCCCGCCGTCCGGCCCGAAATAAAACGCGTTTTTGCTGTCGCCTGCCGCAGAACCGGTAAACAAACCGAAATAGAAACCGTAAACACGGATTTCTTTGCCCGTTGACCCGAGGATCGCCTGCAAGCAATCCTGCATGGTGCCCGCCCACCCGGAATCGCAGAGCGCAAAGTCACCGTCGAGCAGGCCCTCCTGCTCAAAATAAAGCAGGGTGTTCCCGAGAGCGCGCCGCGCGTTGCGTTCGAGCGTCTCTCTGAAAAAAGCGCACCGCCAGGCTTTGTCGGAAAATTCATGCAGAATCTTATTTTCTTCGAGCTGACATTCCTCGGCGTATCCGAGCAGATCAAGTATTTCTTTCTTTTCTTCGGGCGAAACCGCGATACGATCGAGCACGGCTCCCGCCGTAAGGTCGAACGAGGGAGAAAAAAGCAATCGTCTGACCGCCTCGTCGGAAAGCAGCGCGTATGCGGGCAGACGCCATGCAAGGCGTGACGCATACAGATAACGGCATTCGAGCGCGTATCCCAGCTCATCCGCAATGCGGTTCGCAAAAATATACGGTTCATATCCGTCTCTGGCGAGAAAGTAGACGCGACGCAACCCGCGGCGATGCGCTTCCTTCACGATGTATTCGGCAAAATTCCAGATCAACGGCGCATTGAAGGAAAAAACCGTATTGCTCACGGCAGCCGCAATCTCATCCATCGCATGACCTCCCGCAAGTAGTATGCCGCAAAGTTTGCCCTCAATACAAAAAACGCGGTTTTTCTGCCCGACGGACTTCATCGCTTTTTGCCGCAGCCTTGCTCTTTGGTTGACTTTACCTCGCCTTTTCGCTACAATAATAGATATAAAATAAGTAGTCGGGCGGGAATACAGCAAAGCTGAAAAAGGTACGCTCTGCAGACATTCATGGCAACATTAATTTGGGAGAAAAATAAAAAAGGACAGCCTGCTGATTCTGCAAGCTGTCCTTTGGCAGGGGAGACGCGATTCGAACACGCAACCTACGGTTTTGGAGACCGCTACTCTACCGTTGAGCCACTCCCCTACGCACTCCCAATTATATAATAAAATAAATTTTAAGTCAACGGTTTTTTACCCGATTGCTTAAAAAGGAGCTAAAAATGAAAAAGCAATTCAAACTCGGCGTCATCGGAGGCGGTTTTATGGCAAGCGCCATCCTTAAAGGCGTAACGTATTCCGACTTTATAAGACCCAAAAAAATCATCGTCGCGGATTCATCGCGCGCTGCACTTGAAAAACTGTCCTATCTCGGCGTGAACACGACGGTGAGCAACAGAGATGCGGCGGACAACTGCGAATTTCTTCTCTTTGCCGTAAAGCCTCAAAATTTCGCCGACGTCGCCGAAAGCATACGCGGTATTCCCGTAGAAAAAGCGATCAGCATCATGGCCGGCGTAAAAAAGCAGAAGATCAGAGAAGCTCTTTTCGGTAAAAAGACGAAAATCGCAAGGGCAATGCCGAATCTTCCCTGTTCTATCGGCTCGGGCATGACCGCGGTAGACATTTCCGATTTTGAAGACAATGTGGACGATTGCGCCTTTATAAATTCCGTTTTCGGCTGCCTCGGAAACGTATTGGTCACCGAAGAGGAAAAATTGAACGCCGTTACAGGTATCAGCGGAAGCGGGCCTGCTTATGTCTATATGTTTATCGACGGTCTGATCCGCGCGGGAATGAAACAGGGGCTGACGGAAGACGAGGCAAAAACGCTTGCCGTCAATACCGTGGCGGGAGGCGCGGAAATGGTCGCTCATTCCGACGATAAAACGCTCGATGAACTGATCGCCGCCGTGTGCAGCAAGGGCGGCACGACCATTCAGGCGGTGGAATCTTTTCGCGCGGACGATCTGTACGGAACCATCGACCGCGCCGTCGCTGCTTGCGTAAAACGCGCACAGGAGCTTTCGGAAGAATGAAAAAGGTGGATCTCTATACCGACGGAGCCTGTTCGGGCAATCCCGGAGCAGGCGGATACGGCGCCATCCTCATCTATCGCGGCATCGAAAAAGAGATCAGCGGAGGAGAACCTTCCACTACCAACAACCGGATGGAGATATTCGCCGTGATCGCCGGCCTGCGTTGTCTGAAAGAAAGCTGCGATGTAACGATCTACAGCGATTCCGCTTATACCGTAAACGCCTTTAACGAGGGGTGGATACAAGGCTGGAAAACCAACGGATGGAAAAAAGCAGACGGCAAACCCGTTCTCAATGCAGATCTGTGGCTGGAACTTCTCTCTCTCATGGAGCCGCACGAGATCCGCTTTGTCAAGGTCAAGGGACATGCCGATAACGAATACAACAACCGCTGCGATGCTCTTGCCCGCGCGGCAATAAAGAAACTGTCCGTCTGATTTTCCGGCATGATTATCGTCGGGAAGGGATATACTATACTGTAGTACATAAAATGCAGTATACAGATCAGTTTATGAAACAAAACACAAAACAACTGTTTTCGGTCATCCTCGCATTATTCTGCGCGGTACTTACAGTCATCTTTACCGTACTGTGCATCGCAAATTTCCGCACCGGATTCATTTACCGCCATGCCGTGGTCATTGTATCCGTTGCGGTCTGCGCGGAAATCCTCTATATTGCATTCACTGCTGTTTTCTTTCTGCTCAATAAGGAAACAGTTTACAAATTCATGCTGACGGGGCTTGTCCTCGCGGCCGCCGCGCTGGTTGCCCTCTACATCATGCAGGTAACGGGCTTCCTGGAACGCATTGATTCCGTAGAGGCTCTCCGCGATATTATAGAATCGACGGGCGTCTGGGGGCCTATCGTCTTTATCCTTTTGCAGGCTCTGCAGGTCTTTCTTCTCCCCCTTCCGGGTGTGCTTACCGTACTTGCCGGTGTCCTCGCCTTTGAAAGTATCTGGGCGACCTGCATTTACAGCTATATCGGCATTCTTCTCGGTTCTTTCGTCGCTTTTTTCATCGGCCGCGTCGTCGGGTACCGCGCAGCGGCATGGCTCGTCGGAAAAGATTCCCTCGACAAATGGCTGACCAAACTGAAAGGAAAAGATCGGCGCATCCTCACCGTAATGTTTATCCTGCCCCTTTTTCCTGATGACATCCTTTGTTTTGTTTCAGGACTTTCGACCATGTCCTGGAAATATTTCTTTTTCATGCAGCTGATCGCCAGGGCAGTATCCGTCATAACGACTTGTTTTTCGTTGGACGGAAAAATCATTCCCTATGACACGCCGTGGGGAATTGCTGCATGGATCGCGATCGGCATTGCGATCATCGCCCTCTTTATCCTGATTTATAAAAAAGGCGACAAAATCGAGGCATGGTTCCTGCATCTTTTCCGCAAAAAGAAAGCCGAAGAACAGCCGTCGGCAGATCATGCGGCCGATAAAGAACAGTCGGACAGTCGGGATCATAAGGGCTGACCCTGCCGCTTTCATTTTTTTGACACAAATTTCAAAACAGAAGCGTGAAAGTATTGACTTTTTTCGGTAAATCGCTTATAATTAATAAGCTGTTTTGATTGCAGGCAGCTAATGATCCATTTGCTGATATGGCTCAGTAGGTAGAGCACGTCCTTGGTAAGGAATATCGGCGC
>ERZ1643249.2463-NODE-2463-length-17239-cov-11.436511_pt1 | contig 17239 bp, 24 predicted proteins | sample MGYA00579263_ERZ1643249 | MGnify/ENA primary metagenome ERZ1643249 (study PRJEB29033, sample SAMEA4952264) | chicken gut metagenome | biome: Broiler Chicken; feature: Gastrointestinal Tract; material: Caecum | place: Ireland | collected 2018 | study: Broiler...
TGTTCGCGCCGCCCTGATGCACGGGCGACGGCTGGGAATAGACGATCGTGCCGTCGTTGTTCGCAAAAAAGATCATTTACTCCTCCTTCGGCGCAATGCCCGTGAGCGCCGTGTATTCCTCGTTGAGGCTCACGGAATGATTGAGCTCGTCCGCGATCTTCTCCCGCGTCTCCGCTTCCAGCTCGCAGAGCGCTTCCAGCACTTCAGGGAAGTCCTCAAATGCCGTCTGCGCGTCAAGCACCGCGTTCAGCTGCTCCGTGTACCCCTGCACCGCTTCCGCCTCTCTGCGGTTGTTCTCTGCGACGACTGCCGAAAGTTTCAGCAGCGCGCGCTTTTGCTCTACCGTATATCCTTCCATACCGTTTTATCAAAGACCTCCTCTTTCTTGGTAAAATAAATCGTCGGGATAGCTTCTCCCGACGATATCTCCATATTTTCACCCAGCAGCAGATCGCCGCCGTGTGTGACCGTCTGCGGCCCGACGTCGCCCTCCTCGTCCTCGACTTGTTCCGTCGTTGTCGTCTGCGGCGTGACGATCGCCCACGCCTTCCCAGACGCTGCCGCCGTGCCTGTGATCGTGAAGTAACCGTCATTGTCATTCAAAACACCGGAAATGTCTACGGTGACGGTAGAATACGGCAGGTCTGCAAGCTTCTGCGTGATATAGCTCTCCAAATGGTCTGTGAACTTGTTGAGCGGCTCGGGCAGGATATACAGCCGTGCGACGCCAGCGTCCGTCGCGCTCATGCCGCGCACTGCCGCGCAGTACGACGCAAGCGCCGAGCCGATGATCATATTCTTGCGGTTGGTCACGAGATTGACCTGCACGTTGACTTGCAGCTTCTCGCGGCTGTCCTTGCGCATGAGATAGGGTATGCCTCCTGCTGTCGAGAAGAATCCATCCGGCACAAACGAGGCGCTGGCAGACGGCAACGAGGTTGCAATGTCGAGATAGTTGTCTGCCGTAAACGGCGTCCAGCTCGACCGCAAGTCAAAGTTGTAGTAGTACATTCGCCCGTAGTAGTCCGTGTACCTGCAATCATCCTGATAGTAGCCCGTAACGACATCATCGTCTACCCCGCCAACCTGCCACGAGGAGACAGGTCCCGCGGAGTAGTTGTCCTGATACTCCCACGAAAAGCTCACGGAGTTTCCGAACGCGCATGTGACGACGGGAAGCACGACCACGGGAAGATTTTGCCCGCCGTAGCTTTCGCCCCACGCGACGACGCAGGACACGGGGTTCATGGCAACCGAATGCGAAAAGACCGTCGCAAACGAGAGCAGCATGGAGCGACCAATTCTGCTATCGCTGTCCGGCTCTACGTAGTCCCCGATGACGAGATACTCCTGATACAGCACGTTGCGCTCTGCCGCCATGGTCTGCGAGACCTGCGAATACCGCTTTTCGGAGGGGACGCCGATAAACTGCGATATGCGGTTGAAGTCCTTTGTGAGCGCGACCGTACAGCGGTAATAACTCGCCATGTCCTCGGTATAGACCGCCGAAATATAGTAGTCGTCATCGAACTTCATGCCCGCCTTCGGGATTTGTTTCAGCCGCGTCAGCATATATGTATGCGACTTTTCCGCGTTCCCGAGCCGCGCGATGACTCCCTTCAGGTTCTCGCCGAATGCGCGCGCGTCCACAAGGTTCGCGGACTGGTTGTAGATGAGCTGCGCCGGGTACTTGTAGTCCCTGTAGTTCGGCTTCGTCTGCGCCACGCGCGCGTTGAAAAACGGCGTGTACCGCACGCGGAAGATGATTGTCGCATAGCTGTCCGTCTCGCCCGTCCCGAATGACGGCGTCTGCCCCGTAACGGCTTGAATGATATTGACGATCGCATAATTCGCAAAAGCGGGAAGGAATGGTCTTTCCTGCTTGAAATTCAATCCGTAAATGTTCTTTTCGCCTTGGATATAATAAAGTCCGTACGCCTTGCTCTCGGACGGGTCATCCTTGTACGCAGAGAGCTGCGTGTTGTAGACGGACTGCTCGTATAGATAGGCGGTACAGTCATACCAAGCGCCGTCCCAGTAGAGCTCAAGCCCCTTTTCTTGCGGGAAAAAGTAGACGGGACGCTGCGTCTTGATGATCATGTTCCCCTCTTCGATACGGACGTACATGGTCTCCGTTCGAACGCTCTGCCCGCCCCCTTCGTACGGCTCCACCGTCACACCCGTGTAGTCCTTGATCTGCGAGATGAGGTTCTCCGTCGCGGAATCGGTCGAAGTGGCGTATTCGTTGATGCTCTGCGCAATGGACTTGGCGACGTGCGGGCGGTTCGCATGCTTCCACACTTTTTCACTGCCGTATAGATCGTAGGTGATCTGATACACCCATTTTCCGTCTTTCTTGACCGCCGTTGCACGCGGCTCGCCGTGGACGATCTCGCCGATCTGCTGCAAGCACTCCCGCAGCGTCTGCTTGGTCATAGCAATCTCCGGAAATGGAATGGTGTCAAACTGCGCCGCCTGCCCCGTGTAAGGCTGTCCGTCGCCGTTGTCGCCCTCCAGCACAAACATGGGATAATCGCCCTTGCGAATAGGTACGGCAAGCTGCAGAAGCCGCTTTATCCCCTCCGTCACCGTCCATTTCTTTAGAGGGAGCTTGTTTTCAACGACCAAAAACGTGTATGTCGCGGCTCTTATGGTGTTTGACGGGGCATTAGTAAGACTGTTAAATCTATATTCGACAACATATGTCCCAGGTGAAAGCGTTGTGGTAAACCCAATGTCTTCACCTTCTCCTTGCCCCGTATAAGCAATTTTGTACTCATGATGAAATACCAAATTTGAGTTATAATAAACGTCCTGAATGTAATAGTAATTTGTTCCGATTCGGCTATACGGATAAATTGTATGCGCAGAAACAAATTCAAACGAAGTACCGCTCGCAAGAGGTGTTACATATGTGTCCGGCGTGAAAGGGTGAATATCGCCAGAGGGGTCTAAGTCTGCCATTTTTTCTCCTTTTTATTGACATTGTAATTTTTTTATTATAAAATGATAAAAAACAAGAGGAATCTTTTATGAAAAAAGCTTTACCCGTTTTAGTTTACATATCATTCGCAATTATTTTTGGAATTTTGATTTACTACTTTATAATTTCCGCGCAAACCGTATCCATGTATTCTTCAGCATTACAATATTCGCTACAGCATCTTCAGCATAAAATAGAAAATCCAGAATTGCTTGGCAATACCGTTGAGCAGATTGAGCAATTTATATCCTCTTATGGACGGCTACTGGCGGAATCTTCCATACAAATGTCGAGTACGCTTCTTGCCCTCTTTGGCGCTGTCTATCTTTTTATCTTTTATCATATGAAGGCTTTTAAGAAATCGCAGGAAGAGATGATCGATCGAAAGGAAAAGCGTAAGCAAAAACGGCTTGAAAAGCTACAGGCTACGATCGATAAGGAAGAAGCGCGCAAACAAAAACGGCTGGAAGAACTCCAAGCAGAAATCGATGAGTTGAAAAAGTGACATGGAAAAGGGGCGGCAACTACCGCTCTATTTTTCCTAAAAAATTTGAAAATATCGGCTATACTATAAATTTTATTACGAATAATCGATATTTTTTTATAATACCACTTGACATCTCTCCTTTTTTGCGTTACAATAAATTCACAAAATTGCGAATTTCAAGCATACTTATGAGAGAATAGCAAAAGATGATCATAGAATACAGAGACAATGAAACCCGCAAAATCTGTGAGGATAAATCCTACGCAAGAAAGCTGCTTCTCCCCAGTGCCGCGGCACGTCTCGGTGAACTCATGTATCGGTTGCATTCGTACAATAAGTTTGAAATGTTACGCAGAAGTCCCGCAAGCAAAAAATATCGTATCCACCAATTACAAGGAAAAGAATCTCATTTGACGTCGTTGAGTATTGATTATTCGATCAGAATGACCCTAATCGTTACGATTCAAATTGAGGAAGATCATGTTTTAATATGGGAGGTGTCAAATCATTATGGCGACTGAATTTAAGCCGAATTACGCTATTCATCCCGGCGTATTCCTGCGCGAGGAAATGGAAGCAATGGAGATGACGCAAAAAGAGCTTGCCGAAAAAGTAGGCTGCTCCCCCTCCGTCATCAATGAGATCATCCGAGAGAAAAGGAAGATCAATGCAGAAATGGCAGTGCGGCTTGAAAGAGCACTCTATAGCCCCGCAAGCTATTGGTTGCGTTTGCAGGCTCTGTACGATGAAGTCATTGCCCGTCAAAAAATTTCCGTTGCTCCTTCTCCAAGCAGAAGAATGGCGAGAAGCAGACAGGAAAAGAAAAGAATGTGAGGCGCTTATAGCGCCTCTTTTTTTATCCCTCAGTTTCCTCCGGAACGACTTGCGCCTGCGAATTCGTAAAGATACGCCCTATATCGTTCGTATAGGTCTGCGTGTCGACGATATACAGCTCCAGCGCTTTGGTCAGCTCGATGAGGTACAGATCGTGGTTGTAGAGCCCGCTGCCGAGAATCATTTCCTCGGACGCGTCATTCGCGCACAAAAACTGCGTCGTGTCCGTCTGTACGTCAACGGTCTCGCCGCTGTAATGCAGTTCATTCCTGCGCACGATCTCTACAGGGGTGCGCGGGGAGATCGTCTCCAGCTTGATTGCACGCAGAGAGAGCGTCGCTTCGTCCAGCCTTTCGTCGAGGAAATTCCCGCGCTTGGGCGGGGTTACCGCCTTGTTCGTTCGGTTGATGCCGTCAATGTAAACATACGTCTTATTGCTTATCGCCATGTCCGCCTCCCGTTTGTACTGGAAAGATTGCCCATGCGCCTCTGCTGCATGGACTGCGTGATCTCTTCGTTGTTCTCCTTGATCTCAATCTGTCTGTAAGCCTCTGCAATGTCAATGATCTTGGAGATGCCGAACGCCGCAATCGTACCAACGACAGCCCATGGACCGCCCGCTGCGGCTGCGGGGATGGAAGAACCCGTCAGCTGGAGCGCCGTGTCCACCCCGTCCACGACCGTCTGCAAGCGCTGCTCGTATTCCGTAGCGCCGTATTGCAGCGATACCGTGTTCAAATGATTGGTCGCGATTTTCTTTGCAAAATAGAGCGGCGTACCGACGGCGACCAGTTTCTTTGCTGCTTTGACTGCGCTTGCCGCGGCTTGCGTGAATGTTGTGGATTCCTCTTCACTGCTCCCGCCCGCGACGGGAGAAGGCGAGGAGCTCCCGCCGTCCATGCGAATGACGACGGTTACGAGATCGGTGGGTTCCATCAGCCTGCCTCCTTCACGATCTCCATTTGCGCACCCGTTACGCTCATTGCCGTGTTCGTGATAACATAGACGTAATACACGTCATTTTCATCGTCATATGCGAAGCACTCGCCCGTGAGAGCAAGCGAGACGCTCTGCCCTGCTGTAATGGGGGCAACGCCTTTTGCCCACGCCAGAAGCCCGCTCGCGGACGGGGTAAACGTCAACGTATAGTCCTGCGACGAAGCGAACTCAAACCGCGCCACCTGATAGGACGGCGGGACGTCGACTATTTCCATGTCGTTTGACGCCTCCACAAGATTGATCGTGAGCCCGACGTTCTGTATATTGCTCGCGTTGCGCTGCAGGTTGTTGACCTTCATCCAGTAGTAGTGCGGGACTTCGTTGTCCGTTTCGATGACGAAGTGCGCGACATTGAGCGCGCCGTCGTAAAAGTACGAATCGAATGCGGACAAGTCGATCGTCGCAGGCGCCGACAGCTGAATGCCGAATGCCGTCGCATTATCCACGCTCTTTTTTGCCGTAAAACCGAGGTAGACGTCCGGCTGCTCCGAAGCCGCGCGCGGAATCGCTTTCTCCATGTACGCAATGAAGTTATCCTCGGTATCGATCGCGAGCGTGGAAGCGCGGGAGTTGATGCCGCCCTGAACGTAAGTCAGCTCAATGTTGTACAAGACGTGAATGTACGCGCTCGAAGGAGAACGGAGCCCGACCTCACCCGAAAGCCCCATGCCGGCGCGGATCCCGAGCGAGAAGCTCTTCCCGCCCGCGTCGACAAGGTTGATCGTTTTGACGCTGTCAAAGAACTTGTCGCACGCCGCGATGATCTCGTTCGGAAACCAGTACTGATCGTCCATGACGGGGTATAACTCTGCCCCCATCTGATCGGCGGTCGTCTTGGGCGGCTCTTGCGGGAGTTCGATATCCAGCGTCAAGTTGTTCACGCCCGCCTGTATCGACATGGATGCATCGGTCGAGCCCGTGTTCTGCAGGCATCCAGAAAAGAAGTATGAAACCGTGTTCCCCTGCCGCAAGGGCGGAATCTTCTTGCCGGCGTTTGCCCAAATCCGTACAAAGACATTCGGGTATTCTATGTTGTTGTTGATTCCGTTTTCGAAAAAGTTTGCAAGTTCGATCAATGTGATCATGTTATTTCTCCGTTCACTCTTTGCGCGATTCTTTTTATAAGCTCCTCGATGAATCTGTCTGCCCACCAACCCTCATTCGGGTTCTTCTTATCATGCCAGCGCTGCGCAACCCATGGACCCTCTGTGTACTTGGCGTATGACGCAATTCGATTATCCACATAGACGTGTATCTCATTGCCGCCCACAATGCGGTAAACAATCGCATTGTATGCCATATTGCCCGTGTCAATGGGCACATAGCCGTCGGCGATCATTCCGGCAATGACCTGACTGACGATGACAAAAAGCTGGAAGATCGTCATTTTAAGCCCCAAGGGTTGTCGATCTCGACAAGTCGGAGCGCGGTTGTATATCCGACAGGCATACCAAAAATGCGGAACGCCTGCTTGGGCGCTCTCGAGTAGTCGCGCTGCGACTGAATGACTTTGAATGCGCGCCCGTCCCCGGTGATGACAATCCCGCCGACCTCTCCCCTTTCATCGCGTTGGAGATCGAGCCTGTCCCGCGTCCTGATCGCCTGTTCGCCCGCGACCGCCTGCACACCGCCAAACAGGACACTGTACGTCCTTGAGTACAGGTCTAAATACTCGTACGAAAACGGCTGCGCGCCCTCCGTCAGGTCGTTCGGTTCGCGCTTATAGTACGAGCCCCGCGCCGTGTATTGAGCACGCGGGGCGACTATATCCAAAAGCGAATAGATCATCAGAGCCTCCCTTGAAAAGTGATGGGCTTGCGGATTTCCGGCACTTCCATGTCCAAATACTGCTTTGCCGTATCGTCGTACGCGCGGGCGCGTTCCTCGGGCTTCGTAGACAAAAGCAGGTTACCGTTGTTGTAGACGTAAATCGCCTGATATATCATCGCCTCAAGCATAATGTTACGCAAAGACGGCAATGTAGCGATCAGCTTGTCCTGCAGCGGGTTATTGTAGTTGAATGCGTGGATATATCCGTAGATCATATCGCTCACCAACTTCAAAAAGCTGTTGATCACGCTCTCCGGTCTAACGGTCGCGGTCGCTGCCATCTCGCTTCGAATGTCTATGCCGTTATCAAGGAGCGCCTTCTCCGTGAGTATGTAGCGGTTTGTTTTGGCGTTGAAAGTCATGTAATCGTCGCTGAAAGGATATTCCATAAAATCCTCCTTGTGTGGAAAGAGGCTTGATAAGCTCAAACCTCTTGGAAAGCGTTAGTCCGAAGAAACGACGCCGGCGCCGACAACGGTCATGGTGTTCGTCGATGCGTTGTAGGGGTTGGTGATCGTGCCGTTGATGATCGGGACGATACCGCTGCCATAGAGTGCCTCGACGCCCCACTGCCAGTCGGGCAGGACGTTTGTCTTGTTTGCCTCGGTGGACTGTTCAACGCGCATGTAGTTGTCCGCAATGCCGCGCGAGGTGGCAATGTCGGACACGACAAACGCCTGCACACTGTTCAGGAATGCAAGGTTTGCCGATGCGTCGTTCACGAGGTTGCCGTTATCCGCAAGCCATTCTCCCGCGAGGTCGACAAAGACATAGCTCGGCACAGCGATCACGGGGATACCCATGATCATGCCCATCGTCCCCTCGCCGTACTGCATGAACGCTTCTTCGGGAGACAGAATACCCTTTGCGATCATCGTCTGCGCATAGTTCGAACCGCCCGCGAGCACGCCTTCATCGGAGAGAAGGTCAAGCGCGAAGTCGTATGTAGCGATGATCGCCGTTGCCGTGTATGCCGAAATGCCGTTCGCAATATCACCTGCATTGAGAATCTTGAGCGCAGCCTTCACCGCCGTAAAGTACTTCTTTGTCCCCGTGCCGATCGAAACCATGTTGCTGTTCGCGGTCGTAAGTCCGGAGCCGTAACGGCAGCACGCCGCCGCGTACGTTGCGATCGTGCTCGCGTCGATATTCTCCTGAATTTCCCCGGAGACATTGAACACGGTCGCGTTTGCAAGGTCGACGGGAAGGTTCCTTGCCGCCGTACGCGGAATGAAGTACCTTTCGTCGTACTTATGGAACAGCGGCATTGCGTACTGATCGGTCGCCACCTGCGACGCAGGCTTCGCGTTCATCAGACCGTTGTTTCCGGTCGTTCCGATATTGGTAGAAAGTCCGCCGGACTGCATCGTACGCGCCTTTCCGCCTGCGCGCTTGACGCGGTTAATCAGGACAAAGCCTCTGTCCGCCCCGTTCTCCACATACTTTCCCGTCACGCCGAGACCGACGCGGGTACGAAGCTTGACGAAGACGTTATCCGCCAAAGTCTTTGACATTTCGATGGCGTAGTTAACGCCGTCAATGGTGTTCTGGTTTGCGGCTACATTGATCGTAGCAACGCCGTTTGGATTGATAGTGGGCATTGTTTAACCTCCTTTAGCCTCTGTATTGATCCAGGTATGCGCGGCGGGGTTGCCCGCCTGCTGTTCTTGCGGGGTCATCCGCGGGCAGACCAACCGCCGCAGGTTCCTCCGTCTCTTTTTCCTTGACGAGCGCTTCCGTGATCCGCTCGATCATGCCGAGCATTCTTTCCGCCCATGCGGGCATACTCTCCTCGGACTTTTCCTCCGTTTTCTCCTCGCGCTTCTCCTCGGCTTTCTTCTCGTCGTGCTCTTTTGTGCCTTCGGATTCATCCACGCGATCTTTTGCGGACTGGGAATCCTCATTCCCGTCCTTCTTCTCCTGTTCGCCAACGCTCTCGTCGATGCGGTCCTTTTCAGACTGACTATCGGCGCCCTTTGCGGCGACATCCTCTTTTGCCTTTTGTTCCTGCTTCTCGTCCTCGGTCATTGCCGAATCCTCCTTTTTTGGTTTGATAAATTCTAAAAATTTTTGAACTGCTCGCATGCGCCCTCCTTTTTTGCATGAAAAAAGCGGGGCATTGCCCGCTCACAAAATCTTGGTGCGCGACGGATAGTACGCGCGGTTGTTCTTTTTGGAATACTCGATATACCGCTTATTCCACTCGATCGCCTTCGCTCTTGCCTCGACATACCTATCATGGTTCACGCCCCTATTCTCGACGGCGACCGTGCGCCAGTCCCTGACGTTCCGCTCAAGGCGTCGCTGCGTCTCGGTAATCATGTATTCCTTTTTTTCTTCGTCGGCGTTCGGCTCGGGGAAGTAGTATCCCGTCTTGTACTCCACGAGGAAATGCCGACAGTTGAACCCCAAAAGCCCGTTCCGCCAACGCTTCCCGGATTTTGTCGTGTCGTAGATCTCCGTAGCGTTTTCCAACGGCACATAAGTCCTTCCGTCGTCCGTCCTTCCGCTCGTGCCGTCCAGCGAATACACGCGCCCCTGCCACGGAGCACAACGCTTGGAGCAATCCGCATGCGTGGAACAGATCACAAGCTTTACTCCACGCGATCTAAACCCGTCTATGCTGTCCTGCTGCGCCTGTCCGCGCACTTCAAACTCCGCGCGGTTGCGAAGAGAGTTTCTGTGCTCTTGCGGGGTCAACCCGCTGTCCGGGTCGTACGGGTACTGCTTTGCGAGGCGGTCAAGCGCGGGCTGGACATTCTCGCGGATATAGTCCTGCGAGAAGCGCTGCACCGGAACGCCCATGACGCGCGCCCCGCTGTAACCCGCCGCTTCGACCGTACGCCACGCCGCAGACTGTTCCCGCATGGTTGCCCTGACGGGCGCCCCGTCCGTCCTATGCCCGTTTAACAGCGCGAGGGCGGCTACCATGGGAAGCTGCCACGAGAACGAGCGCCGCAGCTCGCGGTATTGGCGGTTGTAGAACTCCAGCAAAGAGACTTCCGCCGCGCGCCGAAGATCGGGTATCTTGATTTGCGCCATCGCCTCGCGAATGATGGCGTAGACCTTGCGGTCTATGGCGGTCTTGCGCGTCTGCTTGAAAAACTCATCTTTCGCCACCTGCCTGATCTTCGTCTCCGCTTCCTCCAACGCCAAAGCCTGAAGGTTGAGCGGTCTGTTCGCTATAATCATTCACATAGTCCTCAAGGTTGAAGTTATCGCGTTCCCTGCAAAGCTGAACTTCGCGGTCGATCTGCTCCTTCGTCCAGTCGGGGTGCAGGTCCTCGATTGCCTGCTCAAGAGACATGAGCCCTGCGTTGTACTGCATCATCGTGAGCTCAACAAGGTTGCGCATATTCGTCAATCCGCCGCGGCTGAACCTGATCGCAACCTCACCGGAAATACCCTTGAACGCAAGCACCTCCCGAAGGAGCGGCGCAAGCCCGTCGGACAAAAGAAACCGCTTATTTTCGACCATGTTGGTGGTCTTGTTGTTCTCGCTTGCGATCTCCGAGACCGTCTTGCTCGCGGCATCGGACGCAAGGTGCGAAGATAGCGTATTCGCGGAGATGCCGACCGCCGAAGAGATCAGGCGCAGATACATGTCAAAGACATTCTGCCATTGCTCCGCGCGGATATCGAACTGCACGACTTCCGCCTTTGCGGAGGTAGAGCCGTCCGGGGCGTGGTATGTACGAAGCCGCTTTTGCAACCCGTCCGTGTACAGCTCGTCTCCGATACTTGCAGGCGCATACACCCAGCCGGCGCCGAGGTACTGATCGTTGATCATGTTCGTGAACGCTTGATCGATTCCGATCAGGTACGGGATGATATTGAGAAGCGCGCTGTCCCCGAACCGCGTATCCGGAACGACGATGGAGTTCATTGTGTTTTTGACGATCGAACAGCCGAGCCCCACAAACGGGAGGACAATGTCCTCGCCAAGCCGAGCCGTCCCGTAATCCCGCACGAAAGCGTTTCGCACTTCCTCCGGTACAGCCGCCCACGGGACGGACGCATTACTCGGAATGACGGGTGAGTTGACAAGTCCCTCAAGTGGTTGCAATTCATATCTCGCGATCGGCCTACGATCCTTGAAGAACCTTCGTTCAACAAGGAACCAGTTCTTTGTCTTCCCGCCCGGAACGGTCTCTTCGTAAACGGAGATATAGCACGTTGCGCGCGTCACGTTGCCTTTGCTGTCAATGTCCGCAAAATAGCGATCGATTCGAAGCGCGTCCAACCAAAGCTCGCCATGCTCCGTCACGTTGATTTTTGCAAGCGAGACGCCGCCAGAAACAGTAAACGTCACGAGCTTGTACAAAAAGCTCACGAACTTGATATCATGCGCCCATTCCTGCATATGTCCCGCAGCGGTACCGTCTCCCGTCTTGTCCTCAAACTGGACATCCCCGCTCATGATCTGGTCGACCAAAGTCCGCACGACGACGCAGCCTGTGCGCGTGGATATGAGCCGCCCCAGTCCGTGGATCGTTGGGTCGTACCCCTGCGCAAAACAGATGCACGGATAAATCGTGTTTTGGTAATAACTCTGCCATTGGTACGGAACAGCCGCAAAAAACGTTGACAGATTGTTCCACCCAAACACGCGCGCCTGGTACTTCTCCCAAACGGAAAGAGCATCAAGAAGCCCGCTGTCTGCCGACGGAACTGGGATGCCGTCGAACGAGCCGTCCTTATTTATCATGTCTCACCTCAATACTTGTAGTTATAGTTGATGAAGTTCAACACGGACAAGAACTCCGTGTTCAGCGTCCGCATCCTCGGGTCGATATACAGGCTCTTGACCGTGTAGATAACAGCCTTGAGAATGTGATCGGTCTGATCGTCCTTGACATCGTTCGTGACGGGGTCATAGACGTAGTTCTCGATCTCGTCGATGAATGGGTCGTTGGGCAGCGTTTCGCCCGTGTAATAGTCCTTGTAACCGCCCTGCACGCAGTAAAAAAGACCCTCGTCGAGAAGGTCTTGGACTCTGTGGATATCGCCCCACACTTTCTTGGCGCGTACCGCCTGGCAGGTATAACCGAACATAGACCGAAGCTGGAGCATGATCTCCTGCGACCCGCTGTCACTGTCGAACACGAAGGCAATCGGAATTGCGCGCAGGTCTGGAAATTCCTTGTATAAATCCTCTATGAACTGGTGAATGTACTGCGCCTGCCGTGACGGCGCGAGCGGCATCGTCTTGATCGGGTTGTGATAGTACTTCCCGAGCAAAACGAGCTGATGATTGCGCATAAAAAGGCACGGGGCGGCGGCTGTCTGATCGCGCTTTGTGCCGCCGTCAACGCCGACGAGCAGGAAGCGCGGGGCGTTCTGCGTGTGCATCGCCTGCTTAACGTACTCTTTCGTGACGTAGTACTTTCTATCCCACTGCGGAAAGATAAGCCCGTCGAAAGAGACGAGCTCGCCCTGGTACCAAAAGCGGTAGTATTTCTCGTTTGTCCGCTTTGCTTCAATGATCTTTCGCAGCGCAGGCTTTGGGAGAAACCGCGCAATGTGCGTCCAGTTGCACCACAAGTAGACCGTGTCCCGCCCGAGCTTCTTCTTGGCGAAGTACTCGTGCGACCAATGAATAGGCTGCGGCATGGGGTTGTACGAGAAGAATATCTTCCCGCCGTGCTTCATGTGCCGATAGTACGTCGTCAGCATAGCGTCCAGCATGAGCGGGTTTCTCCCCTCGTTCGCTTCCTCTATCCACACGCCGACGACCGCGCCGGACGGCTCGTCGCCCTTTGTCCTCGTTATGGACTTCTCGTATGCGCGGAAGTATATCTTGTGACCTGTCATAATATGCGTGATCGTCAGCTTTGAATCTGGAATGCGGAACTCATGCGTGAGCCCGCCCTCCCGTATCTTTTTGACGATGCTCTCCCGCACGCTCCCCGCAAGGTCAACCGCATTCGCCCGCGCCGCAATGAATGACCCGCCATTCGGGTCTCGTACCATATCGATCGCCGCCGCAGAGATATGCTGCGTCTTTCCGCCCTCGCGCCCGCCGTCCAAGATATACTCAATGATTTTTCCCTCCGGCACGGGATCAAGGAGCGGGTCATAGTGCTTTGCCCAAAGGATATTATTCATCGAGCATCGCCTCAATCTCTTCGACGGACTGCTCTGCGTCGACATGGATGATCTTAGGCGCTGTGTTCGCCCCCTCGGACGGCGCATCCTTCCCGCCGAACACCTCGGACAAAATCTTGAGCGCTCCCATCTTGTCCCGCAGGCTCGCCTTTTCTATGTCATTTACGGACATTCGCAAAATCTGCTCCATGAGCCCCTGCGCTGTCACCCTCTGCTCGTCGAGAAACTCAAGCATAGAACGCGTGTTCTCTTCTTTTTTACGTGTACACTTTTGTTCTACTTTTTCGGCGGTCAATATCTTCGATATTGAGGACAGACTGACGTTGTACTTTTTTGCGAGGCTCCTTTGCGATACATTTCCATCTCCTGCAACGTATTCCGCAATGATCTGTTTGCGCTGCCGATCTGTCAGCTTTGCCATAGCCGCCTCCTTTCACGGCACAAAAAAAGGGACTGCCGCAGCAGCCCCAAGGGGGAAGAAAAATGTTGTCGTGAGTTCTTTCGCTCGGCTCTTACCTGCTCCTTCTCACGCTATCATCTTATCATAAAAAAGCGGTCAAATAGTCTCATGTTTTGCGACTATTATTTTTTTTGCATAATTTATAGCAATTGAAATTCAATCGCCCACTGCCAAGCAGTGACGCGCACCTCGTCCAGCCAACGGAAATACGTCGCCCGATCGATATGCAATTCCAGAGCGACGCACACTGTGGTCTTTTTCTCTATGTACTTCTTGCGCATCAGCTCGTCCTTTTTCTCCCAGCGGTACTTGGTCATGACATTCTCAAACACCTTGCACCACTTCCAGGCGCGCTCCGCCTCGCCGATCTCCGTGATCAACCTACGCTCGGGCGCGTTCCTTTGCGACGACTTGACGTGGAGCGAGGAGTAGTCCATGGAAAAGTTGTCAAACGCATGAGAGGCGACATATTCTGCCGCCTTTTTCTTGTTCTGCTCGTACCGGTACAACTCGCGATCGATCGCGCGCCTTTGCTGTAGTGTCATGCATCCCTCCTACTCGGCGTATGTAACGGAAGATACGCGCCCGTCTGCGTCAAACAGCGGATATACCTGCCGCCCTTTTTTAAACGCCGAAAAATATACTGCCGACGTCGCCGCCCACCCGTCAACGTGCTCCGTCCTTTTGATAAACGCTTCCCGATACAGGCGAAAAGTGTCGGGGATATGCAAAACCATTTTCGTAACGCCGTGCCGGGCAAGCTGTTCTGCCGCAACGCGGAATTTGTCCTCAATCTCGCAAAGAACGCAGTACTTTGCCAAATACGCGCTCGGCTTTTTTTCAAATAGTACTTTTACGTCGACCACGTTCACAAAGGCATCGCAGCCGCTTTCCTCTTCGTCAAACAGCCCGACGACTTCCATCGGGATACAGTTTTCGGCAATATCATCCTTGATCAACTCAAGTATCAGCCCCCTGTCTTTGAAGTGTATAAATGTCAATAACATGTCAGTCTCTCCTTTCAAATGCCATAATGAGTATCATGATCGCCGCTATGATCATCTCTCTCCTTTCAGCTCCGCGAGGCGGATTTCTGCGGCCCCTTTAGAAAGACAAGGCTCTACCATTAAATAGCCACCTTTTTCATACAGAACACACCACTCGAACATTATAGCTCCGATTATTTCTCGGCTCAGCCATTCTCTTGTCATGATGCACTCAACTCGCGGCAACTCCACCGCCTTCTCCAGCCTCTCGCGCAGGTCGGCGTTTTCGGCTTTAAGTGCATTAAAGCGTTCGATAATATCCTGCTTCGCCAGCAAGCTGCAATGATTACGCCCCTCATAAGGGCAATCGTCGCAAATTGCAATACTATCACCGCAGGATTTTAACGCATTAAGTATCTGCTCGTCAGTCATTCTTTCCCCTCCTCTTCCATTTCCTTTCGGATTTTCTTGCTCAATGCCCGCTTTTGACGCTTGCGGATATTGCTCTTGTTCGTCACCATTTGCCAGCCTGTCACTTCCGACTTAATCGCTCTCTGTTTCTCCCGCACCTTTTCCCTCCTCCGCGAGTTCTTTTTCGGCTTGATAAATAGCTCTTCCGTAATATGTATAAACAAGGCTTTCGACATCTCCTGTTATATTTATACGGTTTTTTATTTCATGTTCTAACGCCCTTTTCGCAACTTCCGCTCTATGTTCTGCCTCTTCAAGCTCTTCTGCTCCCTCTTCCATTGTGCGGGTAAGATTATCAACATCTCTTTGCAGAACTTCACACTTGACCTCTAAATCGCTTGTGTCGCCAATCCCAGCCGCGATAAGCGCGTCGGCAATACGCTCAAACTTTCGCTCAGCCGTACATGGAACAGGCTCAAGCCATACCTTACACAAAATTTCAACAATCTTCTTTTTTAACTCGTCGTTAGTCATCCTTCCCCTCCTCAAATTCTGCGATTGCCTTGAAAATCGGGTACGCCTGCTGCGGAACTACGGCGTTTCCGAGGCATCTAAGTCTGTCCACCCGAGCGGAAACCCCATTAGCCACTCGACCCACGTCGGGTTCAGTTTCCCACCAACTACAGTCGCAAGACCATTTCCTGATTTCTTGCTTGCTCTTTTTTTGTTGTTGTTCCCGAAAACCGTCGGCGTTGGGAACATTGCCACGTAAGAATCTAAACTCGGTGTATGTCTTTTCCTTTCCGATAAACAATCTTCGTGCCTGCTCGCTGTTGGTGTTGGAAATTGCTCTACTATCTCGGCTGGGTTCAAGATTTTTCTCGTAAAGTTTTTGCTTCTTTTTTTCATGCTTGCTGTTGGGGTTCCAACCCAACATAAATACTCTTTTCCTTTTGTGCGGGGCGCCGACGTCACAAGCGCCCCATATTCCCCAGCCAACCGAATACCCCAGCGCGGCAAGATCATCAAGCACTCGACGGAAGTACCGCTGATTGCTTCTTGCGAATAGACCGGGCGTATTCTCACCGACGAACCAGCGCGGACGAATTTCTCCGAGCACTCTTGCAACCTCGCCCCAGAGGTCACGATCGTCACGATCGCCGAGACCTTTTCCTGCAAGGCTGTAAGGTTGGCAGGGAAACCCTGCTGAGATGACTGTCGGAGTTCGGATTCCGAGATCGGCAAGCCGTTCATTTGTAACTGTTCGTATGTCATGTAAATTCGGTACTCCAGGAAAATTCTTTGCAAGCACTTTGCTTGCGTACGCGTCGATCTCGCACTGCGCAACTGTTTCTAAGCCTGCCCACTCTGCCGCAAGATCAAGCCCGCCGATCCCGCTGCATAACGATAGATGCGTCATTTCCCCTCCGTGAGGCGCGGGACGGACGCTGCGGCAAGCTCCAAAATCTCCTTCGGCGTCTCCCTGCGCAGCCGCTCCTGCTCGCGGATTCCGTCGAACCGTTTCAAAAAGATCGCCTTTTCGATTGCAAGCTCCTTTTCGTCCTTGTACGCGATCGTCACCAGGTCTCCGACGCTTCTCACATACAACCGTGCCGCCTCGGAAATCGCCGCATAAATCCGCGCATTGGAGATCATACACCACTCTCCCTGTGTCATGCCGTCCTCGCGTTTGGCGGTAAGCCGATAGCCATCCGCGTTCCAGCGCACCTTTGCAAGGGTCGCGGAAATCTCCGCCCACACCTCCTCGCCCGTCGGCTCGTTCGCGGTCTGCAAGCGCTTGATCTCGTTGCAGATATCCGCGAGCTTGGGACGAAATGGCTGCGTCCGCACGACATTGGCAACTGCCGTGTCTACAAGCTCGTACGGGTACCCGTTCAACGCGGCATACCAAAGATTGACCCGCGCATCCATTCGGTCTTCGTTCGTTAAAGCGTCCTTATCGTCGTACTCCTCCGCAAGCATGGTCAGCGTATCATGAAGGTACGTCTTTGTGACTTGCATAGTTCAATGCCTCCTCCTGTTTGTACTTTTCCCGCAATGTCGTGTACACCTTTGCCGCGTCCGCCTCCTGATGACGCTTGGGGCGGTCTCTGAACTCTCCGTCCATGATGCGCCCGGAC
>ERZ1643249.2465-NODE-2465-length-17230-cov-4.127686_pt1 | contig 17230 bp, 15 predicted proteins | sample MGYA00579263_ERZ1643249 | MGnify/ENA primary metagenome ERZ1643249 (study PRJEB29033, sample SAMEA4952264) | chicken gut metagenome | biome: Broiler Chicken; feature: Gastrointestinal Tract; material: Caecum | place: Ireland | collected 2018 | study: Broiler...
CGCGATCTCCTTCATGAGGTCCATTATCTGCACGCTCGTCACGGAGTCGAGCGCGCCCGTCGGCTCGTCGGCAAGCAGTATTTCGGGGTCGTTGACGAGGGCGCGCGCTATGGCGACGCGCTGGCTCTGCCCGCCCGAAAGCTGATTGGGTCGCTTGTCGAGCTGATCGCCCAAGCCCACTTTGGCAAGCGCTTCCGCCGCGCGGCGACGCCTCTCCGCCTTGTTTACGCCCGCTATCGTGAGCGCGAGCTCGACGTTGCCGAGCACCGTCTGATGGGGTATCAGGTTATAGCTCTGAAAGACGAAGCCCACGCGGTGATTGCGGTATACGTCCCAATCGCGGTCGCTGAAAAGCCGCGTACTGCGCCCGTTTATAACGAGATCGCCCGAAGTGTATTTGTCCAGCCCGCCTATGATGTTCAGCAGCGTCGTCTTGCCGCAACCGCTCGGTCCGAGTACGGACACGAATTCGCTCTTGCGGAAATTGACGGACACCCCGCGCAACGCGTGCACGGTGTTCCCCGCCGCCGTATAATCCTTGACTATGTTCACCAGTCTGAGCATATCACAGTCCCTCCGCTCTGTCGGATAAGATAATTGATTATATCACTTTCCCACCCTTATGGCAAGTTTATGATGTGCGTTAAAAATTAAAAGCCCATTAAAAAGCGTGAAATCGCGGCGAGCGGTCGGAAAGCTCAACGACACCGGGCGTAAAAAGCCGACCGCGCGCGGCGCGGTGGCAAAATACAAAAAACGCACGGAATAAAGGCAGGGCGACGGCTCGGAGGCTTCGGACGACGCGCAATAGTTTAGGACGACGGGCGGCAATAAAAAAACGGCTCCCGCTACGGGAGCCGCATCAGACCGACTATGTTTACTTTATCTCGGAAAAGGTGTATCCCGCGCTAAAAAGTGCGGCTACCGCGCCGAGAACGAACAGCGCGCAGTAAGCGGGCGCGCCCATGCCCACGATGACCACGGGGAACGCAACGGCAGTGCCCAGCACGACGAGCGCCGCCACCGAAAGCAGTCCGATCGCGCCGTTCTTGACGACGAAACGCACCGTCTGCGCGACGTACTGCACCGCGACGAGGGCGAACAGCACTCCGCCGCTTATAGTCCAGTAATATACCGCGCTTATTATCAGCATCACGAGCGCGGCGATATCCAGCGCCGCGAGGATTATTTTAAGAACGAGTTTACCCATTTCAGATCATTCTCCGTTTGGTCAAAGCATCTTGTTGTACTTGCGTTTGAGCGCGATGAGAGCATCCGTCGAAACGCTGTAAAGCAGCGTAAGAAGTACCGCGCCGACCTGAACGACGGTAAGCACTATCTCTATTATGCGGTAAGGCGTGGCGAACGGCGACGACATGTCGGAATTGAACACAGCACCGCAAGCCGAGGTGAATATTATCACGAGGATGAACATCACGACGGAGGATATCAGCGACGCGGCTCCGAAAACGCGGCGGCGCGTCCTTTCCCATTCCAGTCCCTTTCTCTTCATGACGAGATATGACGGTATCGTCACGAGGTTGACCGCGCAACAGACGTACATGAGTATGACCACGACGAAGCGCAGAGCGAAATACGCCGCATAGTCCGTCGTTATCTCATAAGCGAGACATCCGGGCGTACTTCCCGCCATAAGCAGTATATAGATCACCGTTATGTATGCGGTGATGACGAACGCCAGTCCGCTGCCGAGCAGATTAAGCTTTCCTGTTTTCCTTTGCTGTTCCATACCATAGAATTATAAAATAAATCGTATGCGTTTGTCAACGAAAAGAACGCAAGCCGCGCAATTTTAACCTGCCCGCAACGCATTTTGACTCTTTTTTACGAATAAAAGCGGGCGCGAACCTACCGCGCGCAAAGCCGAAGCGGCTTTTGTCGTATTTTCTTCGCCGCCGAATGCTTGCCAAAAGCGGTAATGTGTGGTAAAATATACTCGCAAAAACGACAAGGAGACGGTTATGCCTAAAATTACGGACGATATTCTGTATATCGGAGTGAACGACTGCGCCATCGATCTGTTTGAAGGGCAGTATAAAGTCCCTGACGGGATCTCGTATAACTCATACATTATAAAAGACAAAAAGATAGCGGTCATGGACACCGTGGATAAAAACTTTTCCCACGAGTGGCTGGACAACCTCGAAAAGGCTCTCGGCGGGCGCGAACCCGACTATCTCGTGATACAGCACATGGAGCCGGACCACTCCGCGAACATAGAGAATTTCATTCGCAGATACCCCTCCGCAACGGTGGTGGGTAACGCAAAGACGTTCATCATGATCTCGCAGTTCTTCGGGGATAAATTCAAGTTTTCCAAGCTGGAAGTCAAAGAGGGCGACGTACTCGACCTCGGCAAACACAAGCTCACGTTCGTGTTCGCGCCCATGGTGCACTGGCCGGAAGTCATGGTGACGTTTGACGGCGAGAGCGGCACTCTGTTCTCCGCCGACGGCTTCGGCAAGTTCGGGATCCCGGGCGCGGATGGCGAGTGGGAGGACGAGGCGCGCCGCTACTACTTCGGCATAGTCGGCAAATACGGCGTGCAGGTGCAGAACCTGCTCAAAAAAGCCGCAAAGCTGGACATAAAGCGCATTTGCCCGCTCCACGGCCCCGTACTGGACGAAAACGTGGGAAAATACGTCCGCTTATACGACGTCTGGTCGTCCTACACTCCCGAACGCGACGGAATTTTCGTCGCGTACACCTCGGTGTACGGCCACACGAGAGACGCCGCGCTTTCCCTCGCGGATAAACTGCGCGCGGAGGGCTGCCCGCACGTCGAAGTGCGCGATCTCGCCCGTTCGGATATGTCCGAGTGCATTTCGCTCGCGTTCCTCTATCCCAAGCTCGTGCTTGCGACGACGCCGTATAACGGCGAGGTGTTCCCCTTCATGCGCACGTTCATAGAGGAGCTCGTCGAGCGCGGCTACAAGAACCGCACCGTCGCTCTCATCGAGAACGGAACGTGGGCGCCCATGGCAATGAAGGTCATGAAGGATATGCTCGCTCCGCTCAAAAACATAACGATAGCGGAAAACTGCGTCACCATACGCTCCGCCCTCTCCCCCGAGTCTTCCGCCGCAGTCGACGCGCTCGCCGCGGAGCTCTGCCGCGACTACATCGCGCGCGACGACTCCCGAGCGAACAAGAACGACCTTAAAGCGCTGTTCAACATAGGCTACGGTCTGTATGTGCTCACGAGCGGCGACGAGGGCAAGGACAACGGCATGATAATAAACGCGGTAACGCAGGTAACCAACACCCCCAACCGCATAGCCGTCGTCATAAACAAGAGCAATTACAGCTATCACCTCGTCAAAAAGACGGGCAAGATGAACATAAATTGCCTCTCCGAGGACGCGCCTTTCGAGGTGTTCGAGAGATACGGTTTCGTCAGCGGGCGCAATAAGGACAAGTTCGAGGGCGTGGACGTGCTGCGCTCGGATAACGGGCTGGTATATCTTCCCGCTTACATCAACTCCTTTATGTCCCTCGAAGTCGTCGATCAGATAGACCTCGGCACGCACGGCATGTTCATCTGCTCGATAACGGAGGCGCGCGTCATCAACGACCGCCCGACAATGACGTATACGTTCTATCAGGAGAACGTCAAACCCAAGCCCAAGACGGAGGGCGTCAAGGGTTGGGTGTGCAAGGTGTGCGGCTATATCTATGAGGGCGAGGAGCTTCCTCCCGACTTCATCTGCCCGCTGTGCAAGCACGGCGCGTCCGACTTCGAGCGGATAAGCTGAAACGGCCGACCGTCAAGCGCAATGCGCTCTGATAAAAGCGTGTGAGTCGCCCGCCGGTCTTACGACGAGTTAAGGGCACGAACACGCATAAACAGGAAACCGAGCGGCAATGCCGCCCGAAATAAAACACAAGGAGAATCATCATGAGGTACGTTTGCCAGGTTTGCGGTTACGTCTATGACGAAGACGAAGGCGATCCGGATAACGGCGTCGCTCCCGGCACCAAGTGGGAGGACGTTCCCGACAGCTACACCTGCCCGCTCTGCGGCGTGGGCAAAGACCAGTTTGAGCTCGAATGAGTTCACTTCACTTTCCTTACGAAAGTGCGGGAAAGAGGGAAAAGACCGACGACGTTCGTCGGTCTTTTTTCATGCCTTTGTTCTTATCCGTTTATTCTCGGTTCAGCCCGCGCGTTTCCGCCCGACGGGATTTACCGCCCGCGCGTTTCCGCCCGACGGGACTCCCCGCCCGCGGCTCTGACGGCGACGCGTTTTACCTGCGGTTTATCCACCGCCCGCCGCGCATGGCAGGGAAAATGCGGCGGGCAGCGTTTGCGAAAAGCCTTGCCCGACAGCGGGCGCGGCTTGTCCGTGCGTAACGAGCGGCGTCAGACTGATTCGAGCAGCATCTTATCCGCGACGAGAGCTATAAATTCGCCGTTCGTGGGTTTTTCGTTGTGACTGTAAACGCGTACGCCGAACAGGCTGTTGATGTTCTCTATCTTTCCTCTGTTCCACGCCACTTCGATGGCATGGCGTATGGCGCGCTCCACTTTGGACGGAGAGGTGTTGAACCTCCGCGCGACTTCGGGATAAAGCCGCTTCGTGATGCTGTTGATGACGTCGGGATTGTCTATCGCCATTTTGATAGCCTCGCGCAGGAACTGATAGCCCTTTATGTGCGCGGGTATGCCCACGGTGATGAATATGTTCGTGATCTTCTCTTCGAGAGTCTTGTTCTTGATGCGGCTGACCGCACTGCTCTTCATGCACTCGACTATGCGCGCTTCGAGCTGTTCGAACCTGAACGGCTTCATCATGTAATATCTCGCGCCCGAATTTATGGCTTTGGTCACGAAACTACCCGAGCTGAGCGCGCTCATCACGATCACCCGCCGAGACGGATCTATCTTTTCGAGAACTCCGTAGCCGTCCAGCTTGGGCATGACTATATCGAGAAGAATGACATCGGGATCCGCTCCGCGCAGTTTGTCGAGGGCTTCCTCTCCGTCCGCCGCGGTAGCAACTACTTCATAGTCGCTTTTTCCCGCAAAATACGCGCCGAGCGACGCGACAAATTCCTCGTCATCGTCTACAATCATCAGTTTTATCCTCATATAACGCCTCCGTTTTTTGTCAATATTATTATAACAAACGTATCACGGCGCGGACAATAAATACGCGTGGCGAAGTTTGTACCAGCGGGTCTTCCTTTGTTACAAAATGTCGAACTTGTCGAAAACGCGCGCGGTGCAGGCGAGGCGCATAAGTAGTTGACTTATATGCCCGCATATGCTATAATCTGTATATCATGAAAGCATGGATGGTCACATCTGCGCATAACCTCGAACTCGTCGAAGGGCCGAGCGAAAGCGCAGGCGCGGGCTGCGTCAAGATCAAGGTGTTAAAGAGCCTTGTCTCCGCTCCCGACGTCAATGTCTATTCGGGTAAAGCCGGGGCAAAACTTCCCGTTTGTCCGGGCGGTTTTTGCGTGGGCATGGTGATCGAGACCGCGGAAGACGTGCGCGATCTCGCCCGCGGCGACCGCGTGTACGTCCGTTCGCAGATGAGTTGCGGAATGTGCGCGTCCTGCCGCGCGGGTAAATCGTGGAAGTGCGAGAACATGAAGGTGCGCGGTTACACCGCAGACGGCTTCATGCGCGACTTTGCCGTCGTAAGAGCCGCCGACTGCGTCAAGATCCCCGACAGGATCAAGGACGACGAGGCGGTATTTATCGACTACATCTCCATTGCGGTGCAGACCGTTGCCGCGCTGGACGTAGACAAGGGCGACTATCTCGCAATAACGGGCGCGAGCACGCTGGGCATAATACTCGGTCAGGTCGCGCTGTACTATCAGGCGGTACCCGTCATCATAGACGTGGACGAGGAATCCCTCGCCGCCGCAAAGAACCTCGGGCTGTACTACACCGTCAACGCCGCAGAGACCGATCCCCGCACCAAGATATTTCATATCACGGGCGGCAAAATGGCGGAACGCGTCGCGCATATCGCGTCGGCGGGCATGAGCATCACCCGCAGTCTGGACTTTGCGTCCAAGGGCGGACGATTCGCCATCATCGGCAGACCGGGCTGCGTGGACTCTCTCCCCTGCTCCCTCGAAAACGCCGTCAAGAACGACCTCTCCATAACCTGCATAACGGGCGGCGCGAAAAACGATCAGGTGTCCGTCAATATGCTCGTCGGAAAAGCCGTTTCCGTTGCTCCGCTCATCACCGATACCGTTTCTTTCGCGGACGTTCCCGCCGCCTTCGGTAACGGAGAAGCCCTTCTTCGCGGCCATAAAAAGACGCTTATCCGCTTCGACTGAAACTAAGTGCCAAATTACAAAATTTTTCCGACATTACACAGCGAAAGCCGCTTAAAATACTAACGTAACGCCCGCCTTACTTTCGGTGCGGGCGTTTTTACCGCCCGTCTGCACTTTTTTCCGATTTCGGGATTGCCGCCCGATACATGCGAACTCTGCCGCCGCGCGGCGAATGCGGCGCGTTTTCGCGCTTTTTACGGCTAAAACGGGCGGCATGGCAACTGTTTTACCGCGCTTTTTCCACTAAGAAAGTGCAAACATAAAAAGCGGGGGCGTTTAAGCTCCCGCTTTTTCACATGTTCCGATATTCGGTTTTTGCCAAGCGGATCCCGCTTACTCCGCGCTCTGCTCAGCCGCGCCCTTGTTTTCGGGGAAAAGCGCGCCGCCGTCGATGGGCGGAAGGATGAGAGGATTTATCATTGCCGCCGCGGTGAGGTTGGTTATCGCACTGCGAAGATAGGGGAACGTCGCACGGGTGGCGGCGGTTATGAACTCCCTCTCGTCCTCGGCAAGCCATATCTCCTCGTCGAGCTCGAAATTGGCGACAAGGCGTATCGCAAGATCAAAGGGCTTGGGATCGGTCTCGGTGCCTATCATCTTGACGGTCAGTTCTATGATACGACGCTTGGGAAGCTCCTTTATCTTCTTGACCTGCCTGTTGAACTCCGGCTTTATCTCGAACTTGGTCTGAGGCTCTGCCTTGACCACGTTGAGTCTGAAACGCATATCCTCGCAATGCATTCCGAGCATTTTGAATTTTACCATTATTGCCTCCTTATTTCAGCACCGAACGCAGGTGCCGCACGGTGCTCCGTACCCTGTTTTTTGCGGGTGCGAAAAAAACATATCGCCGATCCGCTTTAAGATTATACCATACCGCAAGCGGTTTTGCAAAGGATTTAAGCGGATTTGTGAAAAGCAATGCGCCCTATCCCGCCGCGCGGGTATAATTTCACACCGCCGTCACGTTTTTTATGTTAAAACGCCGCCTTATGAGCCGCACCGCACGCGATCGCGCGGCGGGCAAGCCGTATCGGCGGCAAAACGCTACGTCGGGCGCACCCGCCAAACGGGGATACGTATAAACGCCTTTACGACCGATTTTGCGTGAGCGGGTACGCGTCACCGCGCCTCGCCGCCCACGACGGACCGTCAGACGAGCCGCGAAAGAAGCAGTATATCCCCCGTTATCTCCAAATCGAAGCGTACCGAGCCGCGCGGCGCGGGCGTTTTATTGATAAACGCCTTCTTCCCCCGCGCAAGGGATATGAACCCCGCCGCGGGATATACCGAAAGGCTGGTGCCGCCCACGATGAGAAGATCGGACTCGGCTATCTCCTCGCACGCGCCCTCTACCGTGCTCTCGTCGAGAGATTCGCCGTAGAGCACTATATCCGGCTTTATCAGCCCGCCGCAGTCGCACCTCGGAACGGGGCGGCGCGCTCGCATCGCGTCCGCGCCGTATACTTTGCCGCACCTGACGCAATGACCTTTCGCCGCCGTGCCGTGAAGCTCGAACACCCTGCGGCTCCCCGCCGCCTCGTGCAGTCCGTCTATGTTCTGCGTCACCACCGCTTTGAGCTTTCCCCGCTTTTCCAGCTCCGCAAGCGCGATGTGCGCCGCGTTGGGCTTTGCGGCGGACGGATCGAGCTCATTGAAGCAGTAGTTCCAGAACTCCTCGGTGTGAGTGAAAAAGAACTCGTGACTGAGTATGACCTCGAACGGATAGGGGTACTTTTTGCCCGCAAGACCGTCGGGCGAGCGGAAATCGGGTATGCCGCTCGGCACGGATACTCCCGCGCCGCCGAAGAACACGGCGTGACGGGACTCGTCCAGCATTTCTTTAAGCCTTTCGACTTTTATATCATTATCACTCATACAAAAAGTATACACCCGCTCGGTGAGTTTGTCAAGGTACGGCGCATATGCGAAAAAGCGCGGCGGTAGCGCGGGCGAAGCGTCGCTTTCGTAAAGCTCGGCGGTAACGCGGACGATAAGCGCGGCGACAAAGAGGGGCGCGGCGGGGCGTAAATGCGGGCGAAAAGGCGCGGCGGTACTTTCCGCGCGAAAACGGGCACAAAGTCGGCGCGCGCGGCATAGTATAAAGCAGAATCCCCACAAAGGAGAATGACGAAAATGCTGTTTAATTTTTTCGGAAGAAGAAACCGCGCGTGCGGCTGCTGCGGCGAAGCGCGCGCCGATGTGTATGAGGAGGAAACTCTCTGCAACGGCTGTGCCGACAGGGGCATCGGCGGATGCTGCGGGGGCTGCAATGGGCAGAACGCCGGCGGCTGCTGCGGGGGCTGCTCGGGTCAGAGCGCACGCGGCTGCTGCGGAGGTCAGAGCGCACGCGCTGTATGCGGAAGCTGCTGCCGTATGCCGCGCGTATGCGCCTGCCCGCCCGCAATGTCGCCCGCCGTCATAATGTTCGGCAGCGGAACGGGAAACGCCGTACAGCTCACCGCGGACGCGGCGGGAAGTACCGACGTCGTAATCGTGGGAACGAACGGCTTCGTGACCAAATACGTGCCGTTCGCCTCGCAGATAACGCTCACCCCCACCGAACAGGCGGCGACGTTACTGCTTCCCGCCCCCACCGTACTGAAATACTTTTCCGCGTCCATGACGCTGTCCGCGCAGAGCGCGTCGTCTTCTGCCACCGTATATGCGGCTCTTCTCGAAGCTCCCGCGAGTTCGGACGTGTTCTCGCTCGTGCCGGGCAGCACGATAGCCCTCGCAAGCGGGATAACGCCGTCACTGCCCGTCGGCAGTACGATAGCGTGCGCGGCTAAACTCTGCCGCCCCGTCGCAGGGAAACTCGCCGTCGCGCTTTTCGCTTACGACGTTGCCCCCGCGACGCTCACCGGATACGTACAGGCGAGCGTGTTCGTCGGCTGACGGGTACGATACCGCCCGTGCGGCTATCCGAAAAGCGCGCGTCCGTTCCCGCACGGGCGATCGCCGCGACGAAAGCGCATTCGGCGGCCGTTTCCCCGAGAGGCGACGGGCGCGCAGGACGATAAAACGCAATTAAAACGGCTTGCCGCGAGGCAAGCCGTTTTCGCTTATGCTCCGAAACGGCGGATAACGCCGCGATAAAGGCGGTTCACGCCTTGTCCGTCGAGCCGAAACCGCCCGTGCGGGACGCCGTCGTTTCGTCGTCGTCGGTGAGAAGGTAAGGCAGGAATATCCCCTGCGCAAAGCCCTTGCCCGCCTCGATGACGAGATCGCGCTCGCCGTTGTTGGTCATTTTTATCATTATATGACCTTCGTTCTCCGCGCCGTAATAGTCTGCGTCTATTATCCCCACGGTATTGTCGAGGGCGAGGCGGTATTTAAAGCCCAGCCCCGAACGCGGAAATATGGCGAGAAAGCGGTCGTTATCCATGCAGCAACGAATACCCGTCGGCACTCTCACCGTTTCGCCCGCGGGTATCTCCATACGGACGGGCGCGAAAAAGTCGTATCCCGCACTGCCAGACGTCGCGCGGACGGGCAGTTTTATACCGTCGTAAGCCGCACCGTCGCCGCCGTCTTCCACGAATCTCGCGCGGCTGACCTTTGCGAAAAAGTTGCTCATTATATCCTCCTTAACGTAACGGCGGCGGGAAACGCTTCACGCTCCCCGCCGCCGCAGATATTGCTCTCTATGCGATCGGTCACGCGTCGTAATTGACCACGAGGCTGAAATCCGCCGCTTTGAGCGACGCGCCGCCTATGAGCCCGCCGTCGATATCGGGCTGTGCCATAAGCTCTTTGACGTTCTTCGCGTTCATCGAGCCGCCGTACTGGATGCGCATTCCGTCCGCGATCGCCGCGCCGTAAAGAGCGGCTATCTCCGCGCGTATGCCCGCGATCGTCTCCTGTGCCTGTGCACTCGTCGCGGTCCTGCCCGTACCTATCGCCCATACGGGTTCGTATGCGACGACGACTTTTGCGGCGTCATCCGCGCTTATGCCGTCGAACGCTCCCGTGATCTGCTTCTTTATAACGTCAGCCGTCTTGTCGGTCTCGCGCTCTTCCAGCGTCTCGCCCACACAAACGATGGGCTTGAGTCCCTTGGCGAGTGCGGTTTTAAGGCGTGCGTTCACGCTCGCGTCCGTCTCACCGAAGTACTGACGGCGCTCGCTGTGACCGATGATTACGTATTCGGTACCGAGTTCGAGCAGCATGTCCGCGCTGATCTCGCCGGTGAAAGCTCCCTTTTCCGCCCAGGCGACGTTCTCCGCGCCTACCTTTATGTTGCTGCCCGCGCAAAGGCGTACAGCCACGTCGATATCCGTATAAGGCACGCAGATAGCGACTTCCGCTTTCGCGTCCTTAACGAGCGGTTTCAGAGCGGTTATGAGTTCTTCCGCCTGAGCGCGCGTCATATTCATCTTCCAGTTTCCTGCGATAATGGGTCTTCTCGACATGATATTCATCTCCTTGTTTTTGTTCCTCGCATATTATACTATACTCCGACGCGTTTTGCAACTGTTTGGCGGGCATTAGGTGCGGAGCGACTCGCGCAGTTTGCGCCTTGCCTTGGAAATGACGGAGGGCGTCAGAAAGGGCGCGGAAAGAAGCGCGCTACCGCGCTCGGGGAGCTTTATAACCGCCTCGGCGATCAGCCACGCCGCCGCCATATCGACGTAATACTCGCCGAACCCTATTGCGGGCAGATATCGTTCGATCACGGCAAAATCCTCTTCCCGCATGCAGTTGGTCATCAGCATGACTATAAAGGCGCGCTTTTCGAACTCCCCGCCCGTCGTCCAGTCCGAAAGATCGCGCGAAAGCGCGGCTTTGTCCTTCGCCCACGGGAAAGCGCCTATCGTCTGATCGGTCTGCGCCCAGCTGTCCGCCCGCGCGATCACCTTTTTCAGCAGGCGTATATTATCCTCGTAAGACTTCCCCGTCATCCACCCCGCGAGCAGGATCTCCTCGTGCGAGACCTCTTCCCGCGCGAAAAACTCCTCCGCATAGTCGGGAAATTCCCGCTTTATGCGCTTTGAAAGGGCGCGCAAAACGGGCGTACGGACGCCGTACACCTTTTTGCCCGTGCGCAGCAGCCGCACGGAAAACGCCTTGTACTTTTCGTCGGCAGACTCTTCGAGAGCCGCTATCACATCGGTATAAGTCATCGTCAGAGCATGGGCGCGAACAGCGAGCCTATCGCGCTCACCACGCGCTTGGGCACGGATTGCCGAGCGGTTTCGAGAGTCATTTCCTCGCACTCGGTAAACAGCTTCTCGTGATCCGCCTTTATGTCTTTAAGGCAGGAAGTCTTATACATCCATACGCCGCACTCATAGTGATGCACGAGCGAGCGGTAATCCATATTGACCGTTCCCACCATGCCCACTTCGTCGTCGCTGAGATACGTCTTTGCGTGCACGAATCCGGGAACGAACTCGTATATGCGCACTCCGCTCCTGAGCAGTTTTTTATAGTTGCGTCGGGTTATCCAGAACACTATCTTCTTGTCGGGGATGCGCGGAGTGACAATGCGCACGTCTACGCCTGATATGGCGGCGCGGCAGAGCGCGGTTATGAGATTGTGGTTTATGATAAGATAGGGCGTCGTGATATAGACGTACTTTTTCGCGCCGTCTATTATGTCGAGTATGACGTTTTCCGCAACGTGAGTCGGGTACAGCGGACGAGGTCCGTCCGCGAACGGCTGTACTATCCCCTCTTCGTCGAAATACTCGTAAAACTCGGGGAAGTACTCGTCGTAATTTTCAAGCTGCTTGTCGTCCTGCGAATCGTAAGCCGTCAGAAACATTATGGAGAGCGAGCGCACAGCCGCGCCGCGCACCATGACGGCGCAGTCCTTCCACTCGCCCAGCCTGTGCGTTTCGTTGATGTAGTCGTCCGCGAGATTGACCCCGCCGACGAACGCCGTCACGCCGTCTATAACGGTTATCTTGCGGTGATCGCGGTTGTTGTATATCGCGCTCATGACGGGGCGCAGAGGGTTGAACCGCAGACACTCTATGCCCTTTTTACGTAACTCTTTCCAGAACCCGCGCTTTGCGTGCGTGAGGTTGCCTATGTCGTCGTACATGACTTTGACGACCACGCCTTCGCTCACCTTGCGCACGAGAATACTCTCTATCTCGTCCCACATCTTGCCGCGCTCGATGATGAAGTACTCCATGAATATGTGCTTGCGCGCCTTTTCCAGCTCCTGTTTGAGTTGCTCGAAAAACGCCTCGCCCGACGGCAGGTACTTAACGTCCGAATACTTGTAAGGCGCGGCTCCCGCCGCTTCGTAAATGAATTTACTGCTACGCAGTCTGTCGCCGAGAACGTCCGCACAGTCGTCTTTGCAAGCGTAATACTTGGCGGAACGCGCGCGTATGTCCATGTGCAGAAGCATACGGCGGCGGGAAAGATAGGGGTGAGAGAAGAAGAGATAGAGCAGACTGCCGATTATGGGCGCAAACACCAGCACGACCAGCCAGCTCATCTTTTCGTCGGGCGACATATCGCGTATCACGATGCGCACCGTCGTTATTGCGGCGATGACTATATCGATCGCCGTCATTATGATCGTAGACAGCATATACGGGCCTATGCCGCGTATGTTCCCTATCAGCGAAGTGACTATTATGTCTATGAGCCAGATGAGGGCAATACTGATAAGCAGTTGCAGAAGTATGGCAAATATCGTCAGAGCCGTTCTTCCGAATAAGGCCTTTATCAGCTTCATTTTCTACCCTCCCGATTTTCTTTCGCCCGATATCCGAGCCGCTTAAAAGTGCGAGCTTTTGACATAAACGCCGCAAGCGGCATCTCTCGTGTACCGTTTTACTATACCACTTAACCGCGCCCGTGTCAAGCGCGGACGAATGCATGTCCATATTGCCCGAATGCGCGGCGCGAAGATCGCGTGTTATGGCGGAGGGGCGCGGCGCACGCACTTTCGGCGGACGGCGCACCGTTATAGCGCTCGGCGCGCCTTTTAACAACGCTTCGACAGCACAAGCGGGCGATCCCGTTAAGGGTCGCCCGCCTGTCATGCGCTTATCGCGCCATTCGCGTTATTCGTACTCCACTACCGTAGCCCACTGTAACAGGAAGTCGCGCTCCTCGGGCTTGCCCTTGACGGACTGCGACGCGGCGACTATGGGCAACCACTTGAAGATATAGTGGCGCGTCGTGTTATTGAGTTTGCAGTATATGTCGATGTACTTCTCCGCAAGCTCGTCTTTGCCGCGCAGTTTGAACATAAGATACGTGCGGGCGGCGTCCGCGCTGCCGTTGCCCGTCGTCGCATGCGACCAGTCGATGATATACGTCTTTCCGTCCTTGCCTATTATGATGTTGGACGGATCGAAATCGCCGTGGCACAGCTTGAAGTGCGTGGGCATACCTTCGAGGCGCATGAGAAGTTCATACTTGATATTGCCGTCTATATTCGCCTCGTACAGCTTGCGGGTGAATTTTTCCTTGGTGCGATTGAGCAAAGGCACGTTGTATTTGTGCATGTCGCGCTGTACTTCCACGAATTTGGTAAGGTATTCGTCCGCCTTCTTGGGCTCTTCCTTCATCAGCTCTTCAAGGCTCTTGCCGTCGATGTACTGCATGACTATGGAATAGCCGTCGCTTTCCAGCCTTATGTCGTAAATTTCGGGTACGTTCAGCCCCGCCTCCGCAACGCGCATCTGATTGATAGCTTCGTTGAGTATATCCGATTTCTTGAACGATTTGTCGAATTTTTTCACGAGCATATCGCCCTCGACATAGATCTCCTTGTTGGGGCGTTTGAGCAATACTTTCTTGTCTGCCATGTTTCCTCCCTATCCTGTTTTTATTTTCGGCATTCGTTTCACGCCGATAGTATTATAAACCAAAATCGCCCGTTTGTAAATACCCGTAACGAAATTCTAATAATTCTTTTTTTATCGATATGTTTCGCACTATCTCATGGTGGAAGCAAGCGGAAAAAGCCGAGCGGCGGACGAGATATTGCGAGTTAAGCGAATTTTCGTTTTCGACCGCACGAATCACAACAGAAACGAAAGCCGGCGTGATTTCCGCCGCGCCACACGCCCGATTCATCGCCACAGAGCCGACGAGTGGGAAAAAGCACCCGCAATGGGTGCTTTTGGTACACTCGTCGGGAATTGAACCCGAATCTGCGGCTCCGGAGGCCACCGTTCTATCCGTTATACTACGAGTGCGAAACTTTATTTACGGAACATGATATATTATACTTCATTCGGGCGCGGGTGTCAAACGACTACGGCAAGAGCAAAAGAGAAAATTAACGCGAAAAAAAGCCGCCCGCTTTCGGATCTTGCCGAAAGCGGGCGGCTAACGTCTTTTAACGTCTGCATACGTCTTTTAATGTCGTTTTTTAAGCCCTGCTCCTTGACCGCGGCGGCTACGCAACGCGGATCGCGTTAAAGTCCGTCAGGCGATGATGTTTATTATCTTGCCCGGCTTGTAGATTATCTTTTTCGCGGCGGGAAGAGAGAGCAGTTCGAGCGCGGCGGCAAGTGCGTCGGACTCGGGAGCGTCGGGCGCGAGCATTACCTTGCCCTTGAACTTTCCGAGCAACTGGACGGGCACTTCCGTGAGTGCGCGCACGAGTTTGGAGTCGTCCGCTTCGGGATAGCGCTGTCTGAGAACGCTGGTAGCGTTGCCTGCCGCCTCCCACAGCTCTTCGGCGACGTGCGGCGTTATGGGCGCCATGAGTTTTATAAGGGTCATCGCCGCGGAATAGAGTGCGTCGTCCGCTCTGTCGTACTTATACATGGCATTGGTAAGCTCCATAAGGCGCGCGACGGCCGTATTGAAGGAGAACGCGGCTATATCTGCTCCGACGCGGGACGCGGCATAGTGCACGGCGTATTCAAGCTCGGACGCGTCCTTTTCGGACTGCACGGTCACGCCCTTGCCGCCGAACGCCTTGCGGCATATGCGGTCCGCTCTGTCGAGGTAGCGCGCTATCGCGGGGATGCCGTCCGCCTGGAAAGGTCCGCCCTCGGTATAGGAGAACGCAAAGCACAGGTACATTCTGAACACGTCCGATCCGTACACCGAAACGTAATCGTCGGGATTTATTATGTTGCCGCGCGTCTTGCTCATGCGCTTGCCGTCGGGGCCGAGTATCACGCCCTGGTGGACAAGCCGCTTGAACGGCTCATCGAAGTGCAGATAACCCATGTCGCGCAGTGCTTTTGTTATGAAGCGCGCGTATAAAAGGTGCATGCATGCGTGCTCCGCGCCGCCGACGTATACGTCCACGGGCAGCATTTTATCCGTCCACGCCGTGTCGAACGCCTGTTTGTCGTTGTGCGCGTTGGGATAGCGCAGGTAGTACCAGCTCGAAGACACGAACGTATCCAGCGTGTCGGGATCGCGGCGCGCGTCCCCGCCACACTCGGGGCACTTGCAGTTCATGTACTTCTCGTTCGCACCGAGAGGGCTCGTCCCCTTCGGGCGGAAGTCCACGGCGTACGGCAGCTCCACGGGAAGATCCTTTTCGGGAACGGGGACGACTCCGCAGTGCGGGCAATGTATCATGGGAATGGGCGCGCCCCAGTACCGCTGACGGGAAACCGACCAGTCGCGCAGGCGGTACGTTACCGTCTTTCCGCCCTTGTTTATTTCGGCGAGCCGCGAGAGTATCGCGTCCTTCGCCTGCTCGGTGGTCATGCCGTCGGCAAAGCCGGAGTTCACCGCTATGCCGCTCTCGGTATAGGGCAACTCGCACTCGGCGCCGTCCGCGCCGTTTACCACGCGCTCTATGGGAAGTCCGTACTTCTTTGCGAACTCATAGTCGCGCGTGTCGTGCGCGGGAACAGCCATGACCGCACCCGTGCCGTACGTCGCAAGGACGTAGTCCGCCACCCATACGGGAACGCGGCGGCCGTTTATGGGGTTTATCGCATACGCGCCCGTGGGCGCGCCCGTCTTTTCCTTGACGGTGCTCGTGCGGTCTATCTCGCTCTGATGAGCGGCGGCAAGCTTGTAAGCGTGCACGCTGTCGCGCAGTTCGGGTACGGTTATCTTGTCCACGAGCGGGTGTTCGGGAGCGAGAACCACGTAGGTGCAACCGAAAAGCGTGTCGGCGCGCGTCGTGAACACGTCGAAAGATCCGCCGCCTTCGAGATCGAAGGTCACCTTTCCGCCGTAGCTCTTGCCTATCCAGTTACGCTGCATGATCTTGGTCTTTTCAGGCCAGTCGATGTCGTCCAGCCCCGAAAGCAGCTCTTCGGCGTATTTCGTTATTTTAAGGAACCACTGTCTCATTTCGCGGCGTTCGACTGCCGTTCCGCAACGCTCGCAGCAGCCGTCCGCCACCTGTTCGTTGGCGATGACGGTGTTACACGACGGGCACCAGTTGACGGGCGCGAGCTTTTCCTCGGCAAGCCCGTGCTTGTAAAGCTGTAAAAACAGCCACTGCGTCCATTTGTAATAGCCCGGCTCGCACGTCTTTATCTCGTAATCCCAGTCGAAAGACGCGCCCATGTCGCGCAACTGTCTTTCCATGGTCGCTATGTTCTTTTCGGTGCTGTCTTTGGGATGGATACCCGTCTTTATCGCGTAGTTTTCGGCGGGAAGACCGAACGCGTCGAACCCCATCGGCTGAAAGACCTCTTTGCCGCGCATGCGCATGAGCCGCGCGTACACGTCCGCAAGGCCGAAATTGTACCAGTGACCGAGGTGAAGATTCGCGCCCGACGGATAGGAGAACATTTCCAGAACGTATTCCTTGTTATCCGCGCGGGAGACGTCGAAACTGTCCAGCTTCTCCTCTTCCCACTTCTTTCTCCACTTCTTTTCTATTCCGATGAAATCCATATTCAGCGTACCCTCGTGATCTTACCCTTTTTAACTATATAACCCTCTTCCGCAAAGCCGAGAAGAGTGCTGTCCTTGGGAGTGTCCGTATAATATGCCTG
>ERZ1643249.2467-NODE-2467-length-17220-cov-5.658258_pt1 | contig 17220 bp, 15 predicted proteins | sample MGYA00579263_ERZ1643249 | MGnify/ENA primary metagenome ERZ1643249 (study PRJEB29033, sample SAMEA4952264) | chicken gut metagenome | biome: Broiler Chicken; feature: Gastrointestinal Tract; material: Caecum | place: Ireland | collected 2018 | study: Broiler...
CAGCGCCATAGCTGCGGTTCCCACTGTCAGAAGCGCAAGGCCGGCGGCCGCTCTTCTGCTCAGTTTCTCCCCAAACACAAAATAGGAAAATACCACGGTAACCAGCACGCTCAGCTTGTCTACAGGCGCCACCACGCTGGCGGGCCCGTCCTGAAGCGCCCGGTAATAGCACAGCCAGGAGGCTCCTGTGGCCACGCCGGACAGACAGATAAAGCCCAGCTCCCGGCGGGAAATGTTTTGGACCTCGCCGCCCTTTTTCTGAATGGCCACCATGAGCCAGGCCATCACCAGCACCACGCAGGTGCGGATCGCGGTTCCCAGATTGGACTCCACGCCGGAAATTCCTATCTTGCCGAGAATCGAGGTCAGGCTGGCGAAAAAGGCCGAACCGGCCGCATAGAGAAACCAGCTGTATGTTCCGCTCCCTTCCGCCGTCTCTCCTTTGGCATCCTTTTTCTCGATCATCAGAAAAATTCCCGCCGCGATCACGAGAACCGCCGCTGCTTTCGGCAGGGAGATACCCTCTCCGAGAAAAATAAGCGCCAGCAGAATCGTAAGAACCGTGCTGGACTTATCCACAGGCACCACCTTGTTGATATCGCCGATCTGAAGGGCCCTGAAATAGCACAGCCAGGAAGCTCCTGTGGCCGCACCGGACAAAATCAGAAACAGCAGGGTATATCCGCTGATGGACCCCAGCTGATCCCAGGAGCCCGCCGCCAGAACCATTATCCAGGAAAAAATCAATACTATAACTGTACGCACAGCCGTCGCAACCGTAGAATCCGTGTTTCGTATCCCGCATTTTGCCAGAATCGAGGTGATGCCGGCAAAAAAAGCGGAGCCTGCGGCATAAAGGAGCCACATGTCAAATTCCCTCTTTCTCTCAGTCCAGTTTTATTCCCGCAGTCAGCTCACTGTAGGGTTTTTTATTTCTGCCATCCTGCTTCTGACGGCATTCTGACATTTTCGGAGAAGAACAGAACCCGGATTCTGTCCAGCACCAGCACGGAAAGCAGGCATAAAGCCCCGCCGGACAGACCAAAGAGTCCCATGGACAGCGTGACTGCCTGAAGCTCCAGCAGCGAAGGAAACAGTGCCAGCGCGCAGCCGGTTCCGGCCACCATGACACCGCAGATAAGCATTCTGAGCTTCGTAAACGGGATACAGCTTCGTATCACTGCAGCCATGGAAATCAAAACCAGCAGAAGGTACATCACTGTCTGCCTTTCTGCCTGCGAAAACGGGGCAGTAAGGCTCATCAGGATAATCATGCCGGTCACCGTAAAGCCGTAAGGCAGCGCATGGGAAAGCGCCGTCCTCAGGAAGCTTCCCTGAATCCGCCTGGTATCCGATTCCAGAATCGTGACAAAGGATGGAAACGCTTCAATGCAGGCGTCTACCAGCGTGATTTGAATCGGGATAAACGGAAACGGCTGATTGAACAGCAGGCAGAACGCAGATACCAGCACCGAATAGATGGTCTTGATAAAGAATACGCCCGCCGTCCGGGTCACATTGTGAATGACCTTTCTTCCTTCCATTACCACCTGAGGCAGATTCGTGAAATCCGAATCCAGAAGCACAATCTGGGAAATCTGTCTGCTGGCGTCGCTTCCGTCCGCCACCGCTATCGAGCAGTCCGCTTCCCGGAGCGCCAGAAGATCGTTGACGCCGTCGCCTGTCATGGCTACCTGACGTCCCTGCCGCTTTAACGCCAGCACAAGCTCCTTTTTCTGTGCCGGCGTGACTCTGGCGAACACCGCGTATTTTGCGCAGAGCCTGTCATAATCCGGATTCTCTCCCTGGACGGACATATCCACAGCTTCCATCCATCTGCGCAGGCCCGCCCGCTTTGCGATCATGGATACAGTCCTTACGTGATCGCCGGAAATGATTTTTACATCCACGCCCTCTGTATGGAAGAATTCCAGCGTCTTTGCTGCGTTTCTTCGTATCGTATCCTCCAGAATCACACTGTAAAGCGGCAGAATCTCCTCCGGCAGCTCTCCGGTATTCTCCCAGCTTCCGCTGTACCAGCCTATCGCAACAGCTCTCCGTCCCTTTTCCAGCTCCTGCTCTATCTTGGGGGAAAGTCCGCCCATCAGCTTCTCCGGCGCCCCCACAAAAATCGTCCCCTTTCCCGCAAAGCTCACAGAGCCCTACTTTCTTTTTGAGGAAAACGGAATTTTATGCACCGGCTCATACACCGCTTCCGGCGAAAAGCTCTGTCTCAGAGCCTGGAAGGTGGCATTATTGTCATCGCTGGCCGCCATATAAGAGCGGATCAGGGCGTCCATTTTTTCTCCTTCAAATGCCTGTACTGGTATTATACCACAAACCTGCAGTTTTCCATCCGTAATAGTTCCTGTTTTATCAAGACAGAGCGTATCCACATGAGCCAGGGTCTCCAGCGAGTAGATATTCTGCACAAGGATCTTCATTCTGGCCAGGCGGATTACGCCTGCCGCCAGGGACACGGAAATCAGCAGCACCAGTCCCTTGGGAAGCATGCCCAGAAGACCCGCCGCCGAGGACACGACGGCTTCTTCTACGGAAGCCTGCCGCAGGAGAAATGCCTCGAGAAATAAAAGGATTCCCAGCGGCACGATCAGGAAACTGGTAAAATGCGTAACCTTCCGCATGGAACCCAAAAGCTCCGAGTGAACCCGTTTCTCCTTTTTCACCTCGGCCGCCAGTTTCGCGGCGTAGTTTTCATTTCCCACATGAGTGACTCTTGCGTAAGCCTTTCCGGAAATCACAAAGCTTCCGGACAACAGGCCGCTGCCCTTTTCTTTCACCACAGCGTCGCTTTCTCCAGTCAGAAGTGATTCATTCACCTCAAGCGAACCCTCCACGATCTCCGCGTCGCTGCAGATCTGATCGCCGCTTTCCAGAAGCATCAGATCCCCTCTCACCAGCTCGCCAAGATCTGCTTTCCGATCCTGGCCGTCTCTTCTTATCCGGACCGAAGGCCGGTTCAGGATCGAGAGCTCGTCCACCAACTTCTTGGCCTTCAGCTCCTGAAAAATTCCAATCACAATATTCAGGATGATAATGCAGATAAAAAGCATATTGGAATACGCTCCCACTGCGGCCAGAAGAGCCGCAATCAGAAAGTTCAGAAAATTGAACAGCGTAAATACATTTTCCCGGATGATCCGGCCCTTTGACTTCGTGATCGGCTCCGCGGCCGTCCCTCCTTCTCCCCGGCTTCTGCGTTCTTCTGCTTCCCGGGAAGACAGCCCCTGTAAGCTTCCTTCTTCCATCATATTCTTCCTTCCTTTCCTGCTTTCGGGAACGCTTCAGGCCGCGCTCTTTTCCCGGCTTTCGGCACTTTCCCCGTTTCTTTTCATCCGTTTCATCTTACCCCGCCGTTCTAAAGATTCTGATACAGAAAGATAAACGATTTCTAAAGAATTTATGCAGAATTTGTACAGAACTTATACAGATGGAAGCTGGATGTTCTCGACACAAAGGAAGCTATACTTTTTTGGCTGAATAAAGTATAATGAAGCCAGCGGAAAATCGGAATTTTGTGGAGAAGTAAGATGAATGCACAAACGTTTTGGAATGTCATTGGAAATTATAATAAACAGACAATAATCATTCAAATTTGTCTATTTATATTCGTGATTTTGGCAATTATATTATCTTATATGCGAAAAGTAAACTGGGTAGCAAAGTTTGCGCTGGGAATTACTAATTTATTTATAGGTATTATGTTTTTTGCATGGTATGGAACAGAGCCTGTTCAAAAATTTTTTGCCCTGCCGCTCTATTTGCTATGTGGAATTTTGTTTTTATATGAAAGCTGGCATAACAAGAATGATTTACTTGAAAGACCCACCCCTTTTCAAAGCCTGTTAATAGTGCTTTATTTGCTCTATCCGCTTATTTCTGCTGCATCAGGGAACAGCTTCCCGCAAATGGTAACGCATATAATGCCATGTCCGGTTATCAGCCTGAGCATAGCTGTATATGCGGGGTACAAAAGGAAAAATAAGTTACTTCTTATCTTATTAACCATCTGGGGATTAACAGGAATAAAGTCTATTATTTTCCACGCATACGAAGATATGATTCTGTTGCTCTGCGGCTTCTACGGCATTATGCTATCGGTAAATGAAATAAAACGTTCCAAAAGCAAAAGCAGCTAGACAATCTCCCATTTTCAGATCCGAAACCGGTATCCCACGCCCCATACCGTTTCGATATAATCGGGGCTGCCTGTGTCATCCTCCAGCTTCTCCCGGAGACGGTTCACATGAACTGTGACCGTCGCCGTGTCGCCTACCGCGTCCATTCCCCACACCCGATCAAACAGGGTCTCCTTGGAAAAGGCTATGTTGGGATTCTCCGCAAGGAACAGCAGAAGCTCAAACTCCCGGTTGGTCAGTGTAACCTCACGTCCCTGGACAAACACTCTCCGGGCCTGGGGATCGATCCGGAGATTCCGGACCTCGATGATCTTTTCATAGGCTTCCTTCTCCCGTCCCTTCTTCAGCAGGCGCTCATGAATCCCTATGTGGGCCTTTACTCTCGCCACCAGCTCCGCAGGGCTGAAGGGCTTCACGATATAATCATCCGCGCCCAGGCCCAGCCCCCGGATCTTATCCACGTCTTCCTTCTTCGCAGTCACCAGCAGCACCGGAATATCCTTTGTCTTCCGGATTTCCCGGCAGATTTCAAAGCCTGAGACTCCCGGCAGCATCACATCCAGAATAACCAGATCATACTCCTGCTCTCTTACGAGCTTCATGCCCGCAAAGCCATCCATGGCCAGCTCCACCTCATACTCGGAAGCCTCCAGATAGTCCCGCTCCAGCTCCGCGATCAGCCTGTCATCCTCCACTATCAATATTTTCTTCATCCTGTTTCCTCCTTACAGCAGGGGCAGACGGATGATAATGGTCAGTCCCTGTCCATTTCCATGATTGCAGGTCCGTCTTTCCTGGCCATCTTTCCTGCTTCCGTCTCCATTCACGGCCCATATGGTTCCTCCATGGGCCTCCACAATTCTTTTCGCCACCGCAAGCCCCAGACCGCTGCCGTTTCCGGCCTGCGTCCGGGAACGGTCTCCCCGGTAAAAGCTTTCAAAAATCTGCGTCAGCTCCTCCTCCGGCACGCCGGGCCCGTCGCCAGAGACTCCGATCTCCACAGCGTCTTCCTGCCGCCTGCACCACAGGCGGATCACGCTCTGCGCCGAAGTCCGGTATTTGACACTGTTTTCAAAGAAGTTCTGGAACACCCGCTTCATCTCTGTCTCATCCAGCAGAAGCCGGATTCCCTTTTCCGGCACCTCATTGAGGAACAGAATATTCTTTTTCTCCGCTTCCACGCTGTAATCCTCCAGAAGCCTCTTCACGAACTCTGACAGATCCCATTCCACAGGAGACACCCGCAATTCTTCTGTCTCAAGCCTGGTAAAAGAAGAGAGATTATCCGCCAGAGCCTCCATATCGCCCGCCCGCAGCCGGATGGCGCGGTAATACCGCTGCCGTTTCTCCTCCGTATCCGCGATTCCTTCAATGAGCCCGTCCGTGTAGCCCTTGATGGAGGTCAGCGGCGTGCGCAGATCGTGGGAAATCCCCGCCAGAAGCTCCCTTCTGTAATTCTCATACTGAATTCTGGCAAGGGTAGCTTCCTTCAGGCGTTCCCTCATATTGTCAAAATCCCGGCAGACCTCGCCGATCTCGTTTTTCGGGATGTCGGTAAATTCCGTATCCAGATCTCCTTCCTCAATCCGGCTGGCCCCTTCCTGCAGAAGCTTCAGGGGCTTTAAGATACTGTGAGACACCCAATGGGTCAGAAAGAAATTCGTCACCACAATGATTCCCAGGGTCACTGACCCCAGAATCCCGAAAAGAAGAAGAAAATAGCTGCGAAGATAAGAACCGGAAAAGCCTTCCCCGTCCTCCGAAGCAGGACGCACCGCTATAAGCTTCCAGACTGTACCGTTTATTTCCTGGCTCTGCAGCAGCAGGGATGATCCGCCCGACGTCAGAGTCAGGCTGTCACAGCGCTCCAGGCTCTCCCTGACATCCATCTGCTCCAGGCATTCTTCATCCTCTTCCGTCAGGCTTGAGGAAAAACGTCTGCCATCCTTTTCCACATACACATGAAACCCCATTCCTGCCAGCTCTCCCTGAAGTCCCGCCACAGCCGTCTCCGGATCATCCTCGAAATCGCCCCAGTAGGAAAAAGTAAGACTCTGGGCGGAATACAGCCCATTGTCGTACTCAAACATATCTTCCAGAGAATCAAAATAGTGGTTTCTCAGAAAAGTAATGCAAAGCATCCCCGTCAGCATAATAATGCAGACCGGGATGACGATCATCAGAATATTTGAAAGATGAAGCTTTCTCCGTATTGTCATGCTCTCCCTCTTCTCTTCTTCTCTTCTTCTCTTCTTATCTTCTTATCTTCTTATTTTTTCTTTACCGGCTTTTTATCTATTATACTGATATCTGCCTGTAAATACAAAGGTTTTCTGAAGGCCGAAGCTCCAGACGAACAGGATAAGCTCTGTCAGAAGCTTCGCGGCAAACAGGGACATTCCCAGAACAACCGTAAAGAAATGTAGAATCAGGTAATTAAAAGCCAGCAGCACTCCCGCAAGCAGCGCGTAGCGCCAGGAAGAGCTTCTCATTCCCTGCCTTTCTTCATGGAATACCAGAAAATGATTGCACAGATACTGAGTTCCTGCCGTGCAGACTCTTGTGCCCACCACCGCAAGCAGCAGATTGGAGGTCAGATTGTAAAATACGCCTACCAGAAAAAAATCCAGCACGGCGCAGAACAGGGATACCGCGCTGAACCGCAGGAAGCACATGGCCACCAGAAGGGAATCACGAATCGGATGAAAATGAGTTCCCCGGTTTTCATTTTCATAGACCGTCTCAATGGGAATCTCCCGGATTTCACAACCCTGCCTCCTGCAGTCAAAGAGCATATTCTGCTCATACTCAAAGCGGTCCCCCGGTATGGAAAGCAGCCAGGGAAGGAGGGCGGAAGGAAAACCTCTGAGCCCCGTCTGGGTATCCCAGACCTCCACTCCGGTAAACAGGGCAAACATTTTTCTGGAAATCATATTTCCGATGCGGCTCTTTTTCGGCACTTCTCCCTGGAAAGTACGGCTTCCAAGCACCAGCTCCCTGCTGCCCGGCCGGACACTTTCCGCCACGCGCACAATATCCTTTACCGTATGCTGTCCGTCGCAGTCCGCCGTGACAATGACCTCCGTTCCTCTTCTGTTTTCCTGAATCCAGCAAAACCCTGTCTTCAGCGCCGCTCCTTTTCCCCGGTTCTTCTCATGCTTCAGCACAGCGCAGCCTTTCTCCGCGGCTTTCTCAAAAATACCGGCGCACGCCCCGCCGCTTCCGTCATCTACCAGCACAATGCCATAATCTGTCCGCTCCCGCAGCCCGTCAATGAGCAGCAGAAGGCGTTCTCCAGGCTCGTAGGCCGGAATCAGCACCAGAATTCTGCTGTCACTGTTCTCCTGCTTCCACATAAAGGATGTCACTGATATTCCTCTCCTTTCCTACCAGCGGGCAGGGACTGTTGACAATCTCCCCGTCCTGATAAAGCGTCACAGAACCGCCGCCGTCCAGATTGTAGGCCAGCGTACAGCCATGCTCCACAAACACCTTTGCCAGCTCCTCAAAATCCATTCCCCGGCTGTAGCCGGTCTGCCGTCCGTCTACGACCAGAATCAGAAAATGGTTGGGTCCCAGATAACCGATAGCCGTCCTGGGCTCAGGTCCCGAAATACTGACGTTCAGGCCGTCCACCTTATACGCTTCTTTCAGCCCCTCCCGGGCCTTTCCGTCCTCCACAAGGACAGGACCAAAGGAAAGCACATTCCATGCGCCCGCGTCCAGAAGCGCCTGCCCGGATGTGGTGTTTTCCCGGACCGTATCCATGGTGCCGTCCCGGTACAGGACCAGGCACTCCCGGTCCGTCGGCACATCCCGGTACAAAACGCCATTCCGGATCACGATTCCATCTGAGCGGTAACCATAGAAATCACCATTTACCGCCAGGGCCGCATTGTGCTCCCCTGCGATGTCCGACATCGTATCGCTGATGTTCTGCCCGTATTTGTCATGGGCCAGAGCCGCCTTCAGATCCGTCGCGTCCGAAACCTGAATATCTATCTCAAAATACGTGATCTTATTGTCGTCCATCCCCAGCTCCTTCTGCGTGACGGAGATCTGCGGCTCAGCCGCTTCTTTCCCTTCCGTGCCGCCATTTCCGGAGTCTCCCCTGGCCTGTACGGTGATTCCCGGCACCTCTGACACCTCCGCCTGGGTGCTGTCCTGTACCGGTTCTCCATTCAATACCGCAAGATAAGGCGCAAGCCAAAGCTCATATACCACGCAGAGCGCCGCAATCAGAAGCAGGCATAAAAGCATTTTTTTCAGTTTCCGGCTCATCTTCTTTCCCCACCTCCATTTCCGCGCCCATGTCTGTCTCTTCCCGGATGCCCTTCGTCAAAAATATACAGAAAGCCAGAGGCCACCGAGCAGAAACAGAGCAGACTCAGCACGGCGCCTGCATGTCCCAGGAAATCCATATAGGGGTTATACCAGTCCAGAATCTGAAACGTCACAATGACCATACCGCAGATCACGCAGCCATGAGCCAGGATTCTCTGAATCGTTCCTTTTACTGTTCTCCTCATTTACAGTCCCTCCGTAATAAAGATACCGTCTGAAATCTCCTTTTCCGGCTGGTAAGGATGATTGGCTGTACTGTCCCCCATTGTCATAAAGGAGCAGTGTCCTCCATCCAGGTTATAGGCCGCTTTGCAGCCCAGATTTTCAAACAGAGCCGCCATCTCTTCCAGGAACATTCCTCTGGAATAGCCGGCCTGCCGGCCGTCCACCACCAGCAGACAGTAATGTCCCGGCTCATAATAGCCGATGGCGGTCCGGGGATGAGACTCCCGTATGTAATCCCAGGTCTGAAAGGAGGTCTTTGCTTTTCCGTTTTCATCCAGAAGGCTGGGACCGAAGATCCAGCTCTGATAAGCTCCGCTGTCTATCAGTGTCTGGGTGTCCAGCTCATCCGGCGCGTAAATCTGCATCGTGCCGTCCCAGTTCAGCACACAGGTCTCCATATCTGTCTTCTGCGCCCGGTAAATGATGCCGTTGCGGATAATCGTTCCGTTATCCCTGTGGCGGTCATTGCTGTAAGAATCACCGTTGCCTGCCAGAACCGAGCCGATACGCTTTGACATATCCGTAAGCAGCTCCGAATACCCGTTCCCGTAAGTGTCCTGAGCGAAGGCCGTCTGCAGACAGGTGATATCTCCCACATAAATATCCGCCAGTACATAGGAAACTCTGGTTCCATAACCCAGGTGCCTGCCATTCTCCGAGCTGTCCGCCTGCTTTGTCTCAAAACTGTCCCGGGTCAGATGAATCGCCAGATTAGGACTCGTATAGGAATCTTCTGTGGAAACGACCTCCTTCGTAAACTGATCCGCAAATTTTTCATGCCAGTCCACCGGATCTGTCTTCACCGCAGTTCGCTGCCAGGTCCCCTGCGTCAAAGGTATTGACTGGGCCCAGGCGGCCGCCTTTTCCTCTATGCCGGAGGCTTCTGCCGTATCCTCCAAGATCTTCTGTGTCACCGCCAGCGGCGCAGCCTGTACTGCCCCATGCGGTATCATGTAATCATATCCGTAAATGCCTCCTGCTATGGCGGCAGCCGCAAGCACATCCGCCGTCAGCAGGCAGATACCCCTCTTCAGGCTTTTCCTTCTTTTGTCTCTTCTCATACTGTCTGCCCTCCTTATCCTGATTTCCTTTTTTATTTTTACAGGGCCGCAGGTCTTCCAAAGACCTGTGATTTTTGATTATTCTCTGTGGGATATAGAATAGACGATCGGTCTAAAGATTCTGACACGAAAATATAAACGATTTCTAAAATTACGCGGACGGATGCCGGACATGCCGCGCAAAAACAGCCTGACGCACCAAAAGCGCCAGGCTGTACCGCCGTAAAATGCTTTTTTCAGTTTTTGAGTTCAGATAGTTTTGCCAGCTATTCCGCGGCAGACACCTCCGCGTTTTCTGAGCCAGACTGTATTTCGGCTTCCTCTCCTGACGCAGCCGCGTCTTCTTTTACCGCCTCCGTTCCGGGCAGATAGTAGCAGATGACCGGGGTGCCTTTTTCCACATAGCCATACAGCTCCTGAGCGACGGAAACGGGAAGATTGATGCATCCGTGGGAGCCGTTTGTCTTATAGATATCGCCGCCAAAAGAGCTTCTCCAGCTTGCGTCGTGCATACCGATATTTCCGTTGAATGGCATCCAGTAGGATACGGGAGTCTCATAATTTTCTCCCGTCAGCGTCGCATTGCGCTGCTTGTAGGTAATGCTGTATACTCCCGCCGGCGTATCGTAGCCCCGGGAAGCGTTTCCGGACACAAAATCCGACTCCAGAATCAGGGTGCCGTCCTGATAAAAGAAAAGGTGCTGGGCTGTCAGATTAATTTCCACATATGTATTTCCATAGTCAGGCGTTTCATAGGAGGCTGCCGTCTGATAATAAACCGGCGTCCGCTCTCCGCTCTCCCCGTTTTCAATCATTTCCGCCAGCTCTATGGCTTCCTGGGTATAGTTCATCCACCATCCGTAATCCCCGCTGTCAATTGTGATTTCCTGTCCATAGCTGGTCTGGAAGGTCCTGGAGCGGAAAATCGTATCGTATTTCTTCCGGAGCGTGGCCACATAATCCGCCACTTTCTCCTGATCCAATTCCACCTCTAATCCATCGATTTTTACCCATGTGCTGATCTCAGCTCCGTCGAGTACTTCTGTATTTTCCCCGAACGTATAAGTGATAGTCACGCTTGTATATTTCTGCGCCTTTTCCAGAGCGGCCAGAAGCTGCTCATTGTCAGCTGTAACCTGCGGTTCTCGGTAGCAGCCTTCCTGCTCCAGGTCTATCTGATCTGTCAGACTGTCTACTGCTGAGCAGATTGTGTCAAAAGTCTGTTCATAATCCAGTTCATTTCCCTGCGTCTCCGCAATGATCTGAAAACCATTCTCCGGTGTATATTCTGAAATATGGGCATCTGTCGGAGAAACCGCGAAATCCTCCTGAAATCCCTTAAGCTGCTGAATCTGTTCTTTCAGCGCCTCTTCCTCGTATGTCACCAGTCCTTCCATCTCATAGGTCTCCCCGGATGCAAGAAACCAGAGCCATTTATTCTGCTGGCTTAAAAGCTCTTCCAGCGGTTCTGCCGAACTGTACTGCAATGAAATGTCTTTTCCTGAAAGCGTCTCTTCCAATGTGCTTCCGTCAGACTGGCGTTCTGTAATCCGCAGGGAATAATCCTGTACCTGCTCCAGCAGGTCCTGCACGGTCATATTGGATACGTCTATCCGGTCAATCACAGTTCCTCTCAGGAAATGGCTGTGATAGTAAAACACGCCGCCCACGTAAACCACGGCAGCAGCCAGAAGCAGAATGAATAAGAATTTGCGCGTTACAGTCCCCCTCTTCCGTCTTCTTTTTCTTAACATGTTCCTCTTCTGTCCTTTCTGTATCACTACTTGTTTTCCACTATTATAACTCAGATCCCCGAATAGTTCACATTATATTTTTCTTAATATCAAGCACTATCACAATCCCTGCCGTCTTATCTTTCGATCTCTCGGATCAGATTCACCATCTCGATAGCTCCTTCCGCGCATTCGTACCCTTTGTTTCCGGCTTTGGTGCCGGCCCGCTCGATGGCCTGCTCAATATTTTCTGTGGTCAGCACGCCAAACATGACCGGAATGCCGCTGGAAAGTGACACAGAGGCGATTCCCTTAGACACCTCATTGCACACATAATCATAATGGCTTGTGCTGCCCCGGATCACAGCTCCCAGACAGATGACCGCATCATATTTCCCGCTGCCTGCCATTTTGGACGCAATCAGCGGAATTTCGAAGGCGCCGGGAACCCAGGCGGTGTGGATATCCTCCTCCAGAACCCCATGCCGCTTCAGACCGTCATAAGCCCCGCTTAAAAGCTTCGAGGTAATAAATTCATTAAACCGTGAGGCCACTATACCGATACGGATATTCTGTGAGACCAGTTTTCCTTCAAATGTTTTCATACTTCCATTCTCCTTTTCCATTTTTTTCGTTTTTACTGTTTTTCATTTTCTACCGGAACAGGTTCTGTCCTGCCCTTCTCCGGCATTTTTACTTCCCTTCTTCTGTCTGCACCTACATTTCATAGTGAAGCAGGTGTCCCATCCTTTTCTGCTTTGTCAAAAGGTATCCTCTGTCATAGGCTGTAGGCTTCATTTCTATGGGAACACGCTCCAGGATCTCGATGCCGAAATCCGAGAGCTGGTACACCTTATCCGGATTGTTCGTGAGAAGCCGCATGGTCCGCACTCCCAGATCCTTCAGAATCTGAGCGCCGATATAATACTCCCGCTCATCTCCCGCAAATCCCAGAGCCAGATTGGCTTCCAGCGTATCCATTCCCTGCTCCTGAAGCTCATAAGCCCGGAGCTTGTTGATGAGACCGATTCCCCGTCCTTCCTGACGCATGTACAGCAGAACGCCGCGCCCTTCCCGCTCAATCTGCGTCAGCGCGGAAGCGAGCTGTTCTCCGCAGTCACAGCGCAGGGAGCCGAAGGTATCCCCGGTCAGGCACTCGGAATGAACCCGGCAGAGAAGATTTTCTCCGTCTCCGATTTCTCCCTTGACCAGGGCGATATGGTGCTCGCCGTTCAGCCGGTTGACATAGCCATAAGCCGTGAACTCGCCGTACTTCGTGGGCATTCTGGTTACCGTAATCCGATCCACCAGCTTTTCGTGCCGCTTCCGGTAATTCTGCAGATCCCGGATGGTGATAAAGGGCATCTTCCATTTTGCGGCCAGCTCTGTGAGTTCCGGTGTACGCATCATGGTTCCGTCTTCCCGCATGATTTCACAGCAGAGCCCGCAGGCCTTCAGGCCCGCCAGACGGCACAGATCCACAGTGGCTTCTGTATGGCCGCTGCGCTCCAGCACGCCGTTTTTTCTGGCCAGCAGCGGAAACATATGCCCCGGTCTTCGGAAATCCTGGGGCTTCGCATCCTCATCCACGCATTTCATGGCCGTCACCGAGCGCTCTGCAGCAGAAATGCCTGTAGTTGTACTCACATGGTCCACAGAAACCGTAAACGCCGTCTCATGATTATCCGTATTGCTGGACACCATCTGGGGAAACTGCAGCTTCCGCGCATATTCCTCTGACATGGGCATACAGATAAGCCCCTTTCCATGAGTCGCCATAAAGTTAATATTTTCTGTGGTGGCAAACTGGGCCGCGCAGATAAAATCCCCCTCATTTTCCCGGTCCGGATCGTCTGTAACCAGAATGATTTTTCCTTTTCTCAGCGCGTCCAGCGCCTCCTCAATCGTGCTGAATGTAAATGTCCTCTCTTTCATTGTCTGTCTTCCCCTTTCAAAATCCGTACTGTGACAGAAATTCCCGTGTTATGCCGCTCTCTGGGGACCGGCTCAAGAACCGCTCCACATATTTTCCGATGATGTCTGTCTCCAGGTTCACCGTATCTCCTGTCCGTCTTTCTCCCAGCGTCGTCTCTGAGGCTGTGTGAGGAATCACGGAGACGGAAAAATCTCTCTCTGTCACCGCCGCCACGGTCAGGCTGATCCCGTCCACCGCGGCAGAGCCCTTTTCCACAACGTACCGGAGAATGGAATCCCCCGCCCGGATTCTGTACCAGACAGCCGTATCATCCTTTCGGATCTCTGCAATGGTTCCGGTCCCGTCCACATGGCCTGCGACAATATGCCCGCCGAACCGCCCGTCCGCACGCATGGCCCGCTCCAGATTTACCCGGCTGCCTCCTGACATGCCTGCCAGGGAAGAGCGGTTCAGAGTCTCATGCATCACATCAGCCAAAAAGCCCTTTCTGTCAAAAGAAGTGACTGTCAGGCATACCCCATTTACAGCGATGCTGTCACCAACGCGCAGGCCTTCCAGCACTATCCGGGCTTCAATCTCCAGCACCGCCGAGCTGCGTCCTTTCTGAACCCGCCGGATCGTACCCACTTCCTCAATGATTCCGGTAAACATTCCCGCACACCTCACTCTCAATCAGAAAATCTTCTCCCAGCCTCACGACCCTGCTGTCTCTCAGAAGCACACCCTCATCCGGCGAAGGAAAGCCCGCTCCAGCCACCGGCGTCTTTGCTCTTTCTCCTCCGAAAAGCTTTGGGGCAATGTAAGCCTGCACTTTACTGACAATGCCTGTCTTCAGCGCCGACCAGTTCAGGGTGCTTCCTCCTTCCAGAAGAATGCTGTCTATCTTTTCCTTTCCCAGCTCTTCCATCAGCCATTCCAGATCCACCCTTCCTTCCCTCTCCGGCCCGGCCAGAATTCGGCAGCCTGCCCTGCGGTAAGGCTCCTGTCTCTCTTCCTGTCCGCAGCAGGTGGCGAAGATGGTGGGAACTTCTCCCGCAGTCCGGACAATCCGGGAAGACAGAGGCGTGCGAAGCCGGCTGTCGCAGATAATCCGCACCGGATTTCTCCCTCCCTCTATCCTGCAGGTGAGAAGCGGATCGTCCTTCAGTACCGTTCCGGCCCCTGCCATGATGGCCCGGTATCTGTGCCGCTGTCTGTGCACATGGGCTCTTGCCTCCCCGCCTGTAATCCATTTGGATGCGCCTGTACAGCACGCCGTCTTCCCATCCATGGTCATGGCATATTTCATCACCACAAAGGGACGCCCGGTCTGGATAAAATGGAAAAATACTTCGTTCAGCCCGCGGCATTCCTCTTCCAGCACATGCTCCTCCACCAGTACGCCATGCTCCCGCAGAATCCTGATTCCCTTTCCCGCCACCAGCGGATTGGGATCTCCCGAACCTATGATCACCCGGCGGATTCCTGCCTCCAGGATTGCATCCGTACAGGGCGGCTGTTTTCCATAGTGGCAGCAGGGCTCCAGCGTCACATACAGATCCGCGCCCCGCGGGTCCTCCCTGCAGGAAGCAAATGCGTTCCTCTCTGCATGTGCCTCCCCATACCGCTCATGAAATCCCTCTCCGATGATACGGCCTTCTTTCACAATCACCGCTCCCACCATGGGATTCGGTGAGGTCCAGCCCATTCCCTGTTCAGCCAGTTCCAATGCCCGCCGCATATAATCCCTTTCTGTCTTTTCTCCTTGTTCTGCTCTGTTCTCTTCCATCTCTTTTACCGCCTTCCTGTCCGCCTCGATACCGGGGCACACAAAAAGGCCCCGGATCGTTCCTCCAGGGCCTGGCTTTTTTCCTTTCTCTGCGTATCTTTGCGTATGGCAGAGCGATACAGTTACGGCTGTATTCACTCCTCCCTGCCAAAGAAAAAAGCTCTGAAACAGTTTCCTATTTCAGAGCATCAATTCTTCCGCAAAGAATGTATGGATTTCTTCTCTTGATCTCTTTTATCGATCTCTTCCATCAATCACTTCTATCCATACGCGTCATCTCTTCTTCCATCCAGACTATACTGTCGGTTTTGGAATCTCACCAAATCCTGCGCTCTCGCGCTCGCGGACTTTACCGCCGATCGGGAATCTCACCCTGCCCTGAAGATTATATTTAATTCTTTTATACGGTATCACATTTCTTATCGGATGTCAAATAAGTTTTATTTGCCAGCCATCTGTTTTGCGACCTTTTATTTTCTCGGATTGTCTCAAATTATTACAAATACTGAATCTCCAATGATTCTACATAATTATTTTCAGCTTATCCCCCATTTTTCTATTTGGAGAATATATGATTCTTTTTCTTCTACAGAGTTGCTTCTTAAAAAATCTATTTGGGGGGATTTCTTTTCCCCCAAATGACTATGACTCTCCAGAACTATCTTTTAATATATTAGATACCAATCGTTCTAAATCTTCTCTGTTTGGTAAATATAACTCATACTTTGAAACAAACAGATTACTATCCATACCATAAGTCGCATATTCAACTAGCAATTCATCTTTATTTCTACTCATAATAATCCCAATCGGGGCGTTATCATCCGGCATATTCTCCTCCGTAGCAAAATACCCCAAATACATATTCATCTGTCCTATATCTTCATGCCTTACAGAATCTTTCTTTAAATCTATAAGAACAAAGCATTTTAAAATTCGATGATAAAATACTAAATCCACATGATAGTGTACATTATTAATGGTAATTTTGTATTGCCTTCCTACAAAAGTAAAACCTTTCCTAATTCCAAAAGAAATTTTTGGAGATTATTAATTAGTCTTTGTTCCAAATCGCTTTCCGTATACTGACTTGATTCCGGTAGATTTAAAAACTCTAATGTATATGTGCTTTTTATAACATCTTCTGGTTTCTGAACCTCTATTCCTCGTTGTGCTAATGATAAAATTCCTTCTTTATCTCTGCTTACTGCCAGACGCAAAAATAAAGCCGAGTCTATCTGTCGCTGAAGTTCTATAACACTCCAATTTTCATTAACAGTCTGCCGCTCAAAAAGCTCCTCTCCAAATCGTCATCAAGTTTAATTAGTTCACAAATATGCGACCAGCTTAATTTGTCAGACACCGTCTGACAAATTCATCATTTACACAATAATTCCTGCCAAATGAAATTTATGTCATCCAAATCATGCTGCATACAATTCTACTCCTTCCTTCTTAACATTGTTATAGAATGGATATGCCCTGATCCATTTATTAAAATGATCCAAATTTTTCACAATGGGCATGATTTGCAAATCGTTATCGAAATTATAATCAACTGTCAGGTCGGAAAGCATATGCCCCCTACTTCTTATCTCATCATCCGATAAATCCACCAGAATCATAATATCAATATCTGAATCCGGTCTGAAATCGCCTCGCGCATAAGAATCATATAAGATTATCGTTCTCAGCTTGTCCCCATAAATTTTGTGTACATCCTCTACATATTTTTTCAGTACTTCAGTTAAAATCTGAGGCATACTCTCCCTCCTTCCTGCTGTTCTTTCTACCTATAGTATATCCATTCCACAGAGCAAAATCAACCAACTATTCCATTATGTATTTCCCTTTATACTATAAAAACCCTTACAAGCGGTGCAAAATCACCACTCATAAGGGTTTTTTTTCAAAATCTCAATGCAAAATTCAAATTATTTGCCAGCCATCTGCTTTGCAACTTCCTCAGCAAAGTTCTCTTCCTTTTTCTCGA
>ERZ1643249.2469-NODE-2469-length-17215-cov-13.676690_pt1 | contig 17215 bp, 16 predicted proteins | sample MGYA00579263_ERZ1643249 | MGnify/ENA primary metagenome ERZ1643249 (study PRJEB29033, sample SAMEA4952264) | chicken gut metagenome | biome: Broiler Chicken; feature: Gastrointestinal Tract; material: Caecum | place: Ireland | collected 2018 | study: Broiler...
ATGACATATCTTATATCAGTTTTTTGAATTTACACAAAACTTGAAACGGTCTCTTGATCTATCTGCATTTAGAAATCGAAAATTAGAGGTTGAAAAAGCCTGATTTCAAGCCGTTTTTTAAGTCTAAACTTTGAGGGGCAAGGTGTTTGTACCTTACCCCTCAATTTTGCGTTTGGAAGCGTAACGAGTTTCATTGTGCGGCTTTCATAGCGTATTTGATTTATGCAAAAATCACTTCTGCATTCACAATTTCCGCAGCCGCTTCACGCAGCGCATTCATCTTGCCTACCCATTCCATCGGCTGCTCGGCTTTGAACTTTTCGGTCACGCCATTATGCTCTGCCATCTGTTTTACCAGCCGAAAAAACAATTCTGCTGCCTGCCGGTCAATATCCGCAAGATAGCTGTTCAGCCTGCCGCTTGTGAGCAGATTGGTGTAAAACACTTTCCTATACTGCCGGATATACCACAAATACCGCTGTCCCCATATCCCTATGGGCTTATTTTCTTCGGCGGGCAAAGTGAGATTCGGCAAGTAATAGTCACCTTGCCGTGTATAAGTGCCGCCCATCTGTTCAAATATTGTCTTTTCCATAGCCTTAAACCTCCGCAATTTTGATTTTGAATTTCTTAACAGGTGCGTTGACTACTTTGATTAGAACATCATCTACTGCGTCCGTATATCTGCCTTCTGCAAGCAGTTTGTTGCGCAGTGTATTAAGGGCATTTAGAATAATTCTCCGTTCGTTTTCATCAATCGCTATGTAGTGTTTTTGATTTCGCATATCCGCTTACCTCCTTCATCTACATTGTAGCAAGGAAGTTTTTGCTTGACGAATATGCGATTTTATTTTTGAACATAAAGAAAGACAGCGCAAAAGCATTTCTGCCTTCTACGCTGTCTTTTCGCCTTTGCAACGCCCATAAGTTGTATTTCAATGTTGTTTTCAAATTACTGCCTTATGTGGCGTTAGCAAAAGCCCTCCCCCTTTTCTTTTTACAGCAGTTCCCGAAAAGAATGGATGTACAGATCTGACTCCGCCCGGATCTGCTGGTAATTCTCTTCATTCTGTTTTTCATAGACTCCCACCGCCAGGAAGCCTCCGGCTTTGGCCCCGCGGATTCCCTCGATGATATCCTCATATACCGCGCAGTCCGATGCCCTTAATCCCAGATGTTCCGCTGCCCTCTGGTAAATATCCGGGAATCCCTTCCCCCGGCTCACCTCCGCGGCTGTGACAACAGAAGTCATCATAGGCAGCAGTCCGGTTCTCTCCAGGGCCGGCAGGACCAGATACCGGTCTGAGGACGTGGCAATGGCCAGCTTTTTTCCCTCCCGGTACAGCTTTTCCACATACTCGTAGGCATAGGGTTTCAGGGGGATATCCCGGCTGTAGGCTTCATAGGCCATGGACAGCCACTCTTCCATCAGCATTTCCGGAGTATCCGGAAGATGAAATCTTTCAATCGTATAATCCGCCGCCTGTCTGGCTCCCATAGGCGTAACCGCCTGCTGGTAGTCCTCCGGCAGATCAATGCCTCTCTTCGCTAAAAAATCCACGTCAATCTGGCTCCACACCCCCATAGAATCCAGGAGCGTGCCGTCCAGGTCAAAAATCATTCCTCTGCAGTCCCTCATCGTTCCTCCTCACTGTACCACACATGTTCTAAAAACAGGCCCTGGGGCGGAGCGGTAAATCCTGCCGCCTCCCTGTTTCCGGCCTCCAGAATCTTCTCCATATCCTCCGGACGCCGTTTTCCGCTTCCTACCTCCAGCAGGGTTCCTGTCAGGATCCGTACCATATGATAAAGAAAACCGTTTCCTTCAAAAATCAGATCTGCCCGCTCCTGTTCCCGGTCCTCCAGAATCTCGATGCCAAAGAGTGTCCTCACCGTGGACTTTTTCATTCTCCGAAGAGAACAGAAGGAGCGAAAATCATGGCTTCCTGCCAGATACCCGGCGGCCTGTCTCATCGCCTGGAAATCCAGGGGCTCTTCCACCCTGTATAGATATTTCCGGTCAAAAACAGGCTTCCTTCCGCCAAAGGCCAGCTGATACCGGTACCTCTTGCCGGCGGCGTTCAGGCGGGCATGAAACCGCTCCGGCGCCTGCTCCACAGACAGAACCGCTATATCTTCCGGAAGATAGCGGTTCAGATATTCCTGTATTTCGCAGCAGGAACGGTCTGTCTTCATACGAACGCTGGCTGCCTGTCCCCGGGCGTGGACTCCCGCGTCCGTCCTGCCCGCGCCGTTGACCTCCACCGGGCATCCCGCCAGTCTGGACAGGACCGCTTCCAATTTACCCTGGATGGTTCGCTGGGTATTTCCCTGTTTCTGCCATCCGTCATATCTGGCCCCGTCATAAGCCAGGATCATTTTATAATTCATGGCTGTTCTCCCTTTCTCTCCAGCTTCTGTTCCATCTTTGCCTTAGCCATGCCGCCGGGCCGCCCGCTGTGTTTCAGAAGACTGGCCCGGACAACGGCGCCGTCCCCGAAACGGGATTTTAAACTGTCCATGGCACGGTCCAGCTTTTTTTGTTTCTCACTTTTTTCATCGGTAAACAGAGAAAGCTGTTCATATTCCTCCACGGCCGCTTTCCCGCAGGAAACGCCGATGAGGCGCACAGGCGTTCCGTTCCACATTTCCCGCATCAGTGAACAGGCTGCTTCATAAATCTCAGCCGTTACATCCGTGCTGTGTCCCAGGCTTTTCTGGTGGGACCGCTTTTTAAAGTTGTAGTCCGTAACCTGCACGGAAACAGTGCCGGCTTTCATGGAATCCAGACGCAGCCTGGTGCCCACGGTTTCGCAGAGCCCCAGCAGCAGCTGGCAGGCGGCCTGGCAGCTTTCTACATCCTCTGAAGTGGTGATGCTGCTGCCGTAACTTTTCTCTTTCACTTCCCGCTGTACCAGGGGAGAGGATTCGATGCCGTTGGCATAATCCCAGATAACGCCTCCCTGAACCCCCAATTCCGCTGACAGCATGCCCCGGTCCATAGCGGCCAGATCCCCGATGGTCTTCACCCCGTATTTCTCCAGCTTTCTCCTGGCGCTGCGTCCCACGGAGAACAGATCCCCCACCGGCAGCGGCCACATTTTCTCCCTGATCTCCCCGGGATACAGGGTATGTACCTTGTCCGGCTTTTCAAAATCGGAAGCCATTTTGGCCAGAAGGTAATTGCTGGAAATCCCCACATTTACCGTAAAGCCCAGCGTGTCCCGGATCTGATTTTTCAGCCGCGCGGCAGTCTCTTCCAGAGGTCCCAGAAGCGATTCCATGCCCGTCATATCCAGAAATGCCTCGTCAATGGAATATTGATAGATATCCGGGGAATACGTCTCAAAAATCCGGAACATGGCCCGGCTCATTTTCACATAGGCCGCGAAATCCGGTTTGAGAATGGTCAGTACCGGACATTTCCGCCGGGCCTCAAAGAGAGATTCCCCTGTATGGATCCCGTATTTTTTGGCGGGCAGACTCTTGGCCAGCACCACCCCATGGCGCTTGCTCTCGTCGCCGCCCACCACACAGGGAACGGTGCGGTAGTCCGTCTCCTCCCCCTCCGCCAGAGCCTTCAGAGAGGACCAGCTTAAATAGGCGCTGTTCACATCAATATGAAAAATCACTTTTTCCATGGAAATCCTCCCGACACAGTTTCTGCTGTCATCCGGATTCAGTATAGCATAAAACATCCAGGCGCGGTACCATGAAAAAAAAGAGGATGCCCCTTTCCCTTAAGAATAGGATCATCCTCTTTTACTCTTCTTTAAAACCTCTTAATCTTTCTGGAAGTGGTCTTCTCGAACTCCGTATCCCGGATCTTCAGCCGGTAGATCCGCTTGTAGAGAGGCGCTCCCTGGTTGTAGTCATCAATTACCTTCTGCAGGGCGGCCTCCACATCCTTCACATGTTTCTTCTTTATGTAATCCTGATCAGGATAAATCTCCGCCTCGATGACGCCTTCCGCTTCCCGCACCAGAACTTCCCCTACCAGGCGGTTCAGGCTCAGCTGATTTTCCAGTTCCTCCGGGGAGACATTCTCGCCGTTTTTGGTGATAATCAGGTTTTTCTTACGGCCGGTGAGATAGACGAAACCTTCCTCATCCGCGTATCCCAGATCCCCTGTCTTCAGCCAGCCGTCCTCCAGAGTCTCCGCAGTCTCTTCCGGCATCTTGTAATAGCCCTGCATGACGCTGCTCCCCCGGACCCACAGCTCTCCGTCCACGGTTTTCGCCTCACAGTTGGGGATCAGCTGTCCCACAGAGTCTTTGCGGATATTCCAGCTGACAGTGGTGCTGATCACCGGAGAGCACTCAGTCATACCGTATCCCTGAAGAATCGTAATGCCGTACTTCCGGAACAGATCGATGTAAGAGGGATCCAGATAGGCTCCGCCGCTGCAGATGGTGTGAAACTGTTTTCCGAAAACCTGGCTTTTGACAATAGCCGCCGGGATCAGGGCAGATTCCTGCAGCTTTTTGGCGATGGTCTCAATCATCAGAGGCACCATAAGGATCATCTCCGGCTTAAACAGCTTAATATTCTTTACCACCCGCATGAGAGAATCGTTAATACAGATGACACTGCCCAGGGATATTCCCTTCAGAATGTCCATGCTCAGGCAGTAGGCGTGATGGATGGGCAGCACAGAGAGAATTACTGTCCGCTCCGGGATTTTCATATCCAGACAGGTGGCGTTTTCCGCCAGGTTTCTCTGGGTCAGCATAACGCCCTTGCTCTTTCCGGTAGTGCCGGAGGTGAACATGATGGTACAGAGCTGATCCGGTTTCGGTGTATAATTAAACTCCCCTTTATTTTTTTCCAGCAGTCTCCGGAAAGAAAGAATTGTACCGGCGTCCTCCTCCGCCTGCATGGAAATCCGGTATTTCAGTTTGGGGCAGCGGCTTTCTGCCATCTCTGCCGCGTCGGAACGGACTTCGTCAAAGACAAGAACTGTCACGTCCGCCCGGTCCAGCAGCTCACACAGATCCGCCGCCGGCAGGGACGCGTCCAGAGGCACCGCCACGCTGCCGCCGTCCACAATTCCGAAATAGGAAACCAGCCATTCATAGGAGGTGCGTCCGATCACCGCGATATGGTTTCCCTGCTCTCCCAGTTCTTTCAGAGCCGCGGAAAAGCTCTCACTGTCCCGCTTCAGCTCTGAATAAGTTTTGGACGCGATTTCATTTTTCTTTACTTTATAGCGGACAGCGTCCTCCGCCCCGTATTTTGCCTCTGTTCCTGTTAAAATATCCCGAATGGTACTGCAGAGCATTCTTTCTACCTCTCTCTTCTCAGTCCGCCAGAGTCTGCAGATAATCCACAGCCTCCTGAACCGTGCGGATGTTGACAACTTTCTCCTGATCCACTTCTATATCCCACTCGTCCTCGATTTCTCCCAGCATACTCATGAAGTCAAAGGACGTAAAGCCCAGGTCCTCCACAAATCTGGATTCCGGATGAATATTCTCCGGCTCCACTTCCACATAATTGCAGATGATCTCCACTAATTTTTCAAACATAGTCGATTCCTCCCGTATTCAGAAATTATACTAACTTAATAATATCCCCAATGCTCAGATCCGGGTTTTCTACTCCCTTAAACATAATCCGGCAGAGATAATAGTAGAAATACTCCAGATCCTTTCTGGATACCGCTTTCACCTGATGCTCGAAATTAAAGTCCATGCCGTTATCCTCAGGGCGATGCATGACCGTCAGGTACATGGCCTGGGTAGTGGCTCCGTTGGGGTACCAGCGGGTCCGGTACTGGATATCACCCAGATCATCCAGCCCTTTTTCTTTCAGGGTCAGAGGCTGATAGGTGAGAGACATGGGCTCGTAGGTGAGTCCCGGCTGCTTCTGGGGATATACCTGGCTCCGGTAAGCGAAATACTCCACCGGGTCGAAATTGGCATGGCGGAACAGTTCGTTCTGCTTATCCCGAATTTCATAAATTCCCTCCAGGAAGGTCTTGGTCTCCGGAATGATAGTCCGGAAGGGGAAGGAATGAATCCTGGTGCCGCCGCATTTTTTCTCCAGGAGAGTAGCCCGGCGGGCAATGGCCGTGTTGATGCTCACATCGTCAAAGCCGTTCATTTTCTGGAAATAGGTGCGGATGCCCATGAGCAGCAGGCAGGTCATCGATATATGGTACTTCTCGCAGAACTCCATGAGGCGCCTGGTGGGCTCCGCTTCCAGATGGAAAATATCCAGGGCGGAATCCACAGAATCCGAGGCATTGTAAGCAGCCCGCAGGGTGGGATCATTGAGTTTCTGACGGGTGTACTCCAGCATCTGGCGTCCGTAAAGTCCGTTATAGATGGGTTCGGACTCCTCAATGAGCTTGTGGAAATATTCCCGGTCTCTCTGCTGGGCCTTGCTGCCGGCCTCGTAGGCGAGATCTTTCTCCAGCTGTTTTATATAGGAAGTCATATCCTTGGGATAGGGGATTCCTTCATATTTGGCATTGCAGTAAAGTTCAATGATGTCCTTCAGGAAACAGATCAGGGACTGGGCGTCCACGATCCTATGGTCTCCCAGAAAATAGATTCCGTTATACCCCTCCGGCATCTTGATCATAACAATGCGGTTCATGGGAGAATCCTGGAACTTAAAGGGAACGCAGGTCCACTGCCGCATCACTGCCGCAGCTTCCTCTTCGGTCTTGTCCGAAAAATCCACCAGTTCGATGTCACGCTCCTCTTTATCGGCGATATACTGGTAGCAGTTTCCCTCTTTATCTTTGCAGAACCGGATCCGCATGCCCTCGCTGCGCTCATAGGCTTTATAGATTGACTGTTTCAGAACTTCCCAGTCAATGTCCGTGGCAATGGTCAGGCTGGTGCCGATGTTCATGACTTCCTTCTTGGGACAGAAATCCAGGTAAAAGAAATGGAATTTCTGGGCCACTGTCAGTGGGTAAACCTTATGTCCCTTTCTTGTTCTCATCATTTTAAAATACCCTCCGTAAATGTATCCAGCGCCCTTTCATAGGCCGCTGTATCTTTATAGTAGCTTTCCGCATGGCCGGCGCCGGGAACAATCAGCTTCGTTTTGGGCCCTGCGTAATTATCATAAATTACATCGCACATCCAACAGGGAACGAAAATATCTTTGTCCCCGTGGATCATCAGCACCGGAACAGCTGCCTTCCGGACTTCTCTGGCCGCGTTGCAGTCGTCCAGACCATACCCCGCCTTTTTGCGGTTGATCCGGTCTGCCAGGGGAATCAGCGGAAAGGCCGGCAGATGGTACATGGAATGCAGCACATGGGTGAAAACCTCTTTGGGAGAAGTAAAGGCGCAGTCGGAAACCACACCCTTCACCTGTTCCGGCAGCTTCAGTCCCGTCATCATCAGTACAGTGGCGCCTCCCATGGATGTGCCATGGAGCAGGATCTCCGCGTCCTCCCCGATCTTATCCGTCATCCAGCGGATCCATTTCAGGCCGTCGAACCGGTCCAGACAGCCGAAACCGATATACTCCCCTTCGCTGTCCCCGTGGGCCCTCTCGTCCACCAGCAGCATCCGGTAGCCGCGCTTCAGATAGTAATCGGAAAGGCCCACGTAATCGTCCATGCCCCGGCTGGTGTAGCCGTGGAAGCAGATTACAGCTTTTTTTCCTTCCTGTCCCGGAAAATAAGTGGCGTGAAGTTTCAGTCCGTCCTGGGACATCAGCTGCACGTCCTCGTGGGGCTGTTCCATCATCCACTGCCTTCTCTCCTGCATCACTGGGAAATACTGGCTCCAGTCCGTCCCCGACATTTTCATGGTGCGCTCCGTCTTTGCCCGGGAACGCATCATAGTTCTTCTGTAAAAATATGCGGTGATTCCCGCTCCTGCGGCCAGCGCTGCCGCCGCAGCCAGCACCGTGCCTGTCAATATTTTTCCCATCATTTGTTTTCCTTTACAAAATCCTTCAGCTTCAGAGCTTTATCAATATCTCCCTCCACCTTCAGCTGTCCCAGGGTGAAGGCCAGCACCGGATCTTTCTTTCCGGCCATAATTTTCAGCAATGTATCCGCAGAGCAGGTAAAGATCACATCTCTGTCAAAGTATTCGTAGGGTTCCACATACAGCTTGCCGTCCTTCACCTCGGCGTAGAAAATCCCCTCGCCTTCACCGGTGATATTGAACTGGTAAGCCAGATGCTCCTGCACATGGCTGACGTCCGCGTCCACCAGCATCCCCTTTACTTTGGAAAACAACTCTGCATACGTCATGATAATTCCTCCCGATTTTACATTAATTTCACATTTTCGACCACCGGTCAACCGGCTGTACCGTTACAGTATCATCTTTTCGACCAACGGTCAATAGTAATTTCCTGCAAAAAAATCCGTAAACAGCGCAAAATTTCCGTGATTTTTCTGATTGTCATCGCTTCAATGGGTATGCTATACTGAATTGAAATTTCCTGACAGTAATTGCATAAAGAGGTGCTGAATATGCAAAATCAAAACAAACATGACCGGATCCTGGATGCCCTTCAGACGCTGCTGCGCACCAGGAGCCTGCAGACTATTTCCGTCAGCGAGATCGCTCAGGCCGCGGAAATAGGCAAGGGAAGTATCTATTATTATTTTCCGTCTAAGGATTCTATTTTTGAAGCTCTCATAGAGCGGAGCTATGAAGAGCCCCTGAACACAGCCAAGGAACTGGCAAATCAGACCGCCATTTCCCCTTTTACCCGCATGGCAATGATCTTTCAGGCCTGCCGCAACTCTTCCAGCGAATTTCTGCGTTCGGAAAACAGCGCCTCGCCGGACGCCCCGGAAAGGGCTTTTCTCCATCAGCGGTATATCAGCCACATTGTCTCGGAGCTGAAGCCTGTACTGGCGGAGATTATCCGACAGGGAATCCGACAGGGTGACATTCACTTTGACCGGCCGGAAGCCCTGGCAGAAATCGTATTGATTGTGCTGACCATTAAACTGGATAATTCGATTGTAGAGGCCTCCATGGAGGAAGTAAAAGACACCATCGCCGGGCTGATCACCCTGCTGGAAAAAGGAACGGAAAATCCCCCGGGATCTCTGAATTTTCTCATGGCCATATAATAGGATGAGACAAGCGGCCAAAGGGCATGCCCACCTCAACTCCCCCTCCCCTCAATCTTGAGGGGCTTGAACACTTTGCGCGCCGCCGCAATACCGCAAAGCGGTAACATACTTTATTGCGGCGTGTGCGTCCTGCCCGGAAGGCTTTTTGTTTAATAGGAAACGAAAAGTTTCTATTAAACAAAAAGACATACCCAAAAATTCGGATATGTCTTTCCAAACAGTAGATAGGGGAATCGAACCCCTGTTTCCGCCGTGAGAGGGCGGCGTCTTAACCGCTTGACCAATCTACCATACACTTATAAATATATCGGATCCCTGTTGGTTCCGAGCAGTAGATAGGGGAATCGAACCCCTGTTTCCGCCGTGAGAGGGCGGCGTCTTAACCGCTTGACCAATCTACCATAGCTCAACCAGAGCACTCGTTTATATTACCGCAAGTTTCTGTAAAATGCAAGCACTTTTTTTAAAAATTTTCATCTTCTGAAGGGCAGAATTAAAGAAGAAATAAAAAAACAGACGCCGGAGACATTTAAGTACCCGACGTCAAAAAGGGGCTATCTATTTCCCGACATCCCCTTATTCATTCTAAAATCCGGTTTACTGGCTTTTCCTTTTCCCCGGAACGCATGCCCGGCTGTCGGCTCTCATCCTCTCATACATATTCTACCGTCATTCCGTAGCTCCTGGCATAGGCCTCCATCCGGCTCCCCTTCGGGCAGCGGATGATGCAGCCTTTGTTCGTAATCCATTCTCCGATTTCTTCCGGGTCATGCTTGGCCTCCAGAACGGCCAGGCGGGTGCAGCCGTGAAAGGTCCATTTGCCGATCCTTCTCAGAGTATCCGGCAGATAGACGTATTCAAGCCTTCTGCACTTTCGGAATGCCCCCTCGCCAATCTCCAGCAGCCCCTCCGGCAGCTCCAGCTCTTCTATATTGCAGCCGTAAAACGCTTCCGCGCCGATATATTTTAGCTGCAGCGGCAGCTCCATGCCGTTCAGCTTCTCACATTTGTAAAATGCCCGGCGTCCGATGGACCGCAGTCGTTTTGGAAGCTGCACGTCGCTTAAAGCGCTGCAGCCGCCAAACGCCATAGGCGGCAGCTCTTCCATCCCGCGGCCGTTTTGAAACCAGACGGACTCCAGGCGTTTATTATTCATAAACGCCCCTGCGCCCATCTGCTCCAGACTCTCCGGAAATTCTATTTCCTTCAGCCGGACACATCCCGAAAACGCATACCGTCCCAGCATCTTCAAAATCTTGAACCGCACCAGGCGCAAATTCGTACAGCCCGCGAACGCCTCCTGCGCGATTCTGGTTGTGCCACGCAAATCAGCCTTCCGGATCCATATCTGGTTTTTATAGCACTCCTTTCCCAAATGCCTGCCCGGTACGATCATTTCATCCTTTACCCTCACTTCCGGCCTCTCTCTTTCGGAAATGAAAACACTATTTCCCGCAGTCCTCATACAATCTTCCTCTTATTGTTCATCAGGGTTCCAAAATCCCATATTTTTTCTTGATCCGATCCAGCTTCCGCATAACGGGCTTTCCCAGGATCGCCAGGAATATCACCGAAGCCGTCCCATGGATCACATTCATGGGAAAACCGCTGATATACATAGCCAGAAATGCCGTCTCCTGGACAGCGCCCATTCCCATAAATACACTGGCCGTATCCATCAGGAACCCATAGATCACCAGCGTGGCTAGGCCGCCGTACAGACACAGCCACACGGTATACCTCTTCCATTTCTCTCTCTTTCTCCTGAAGATCAGGCCGGCCAGAAAGCCGATGATTCCAAAGGAAAACATCTGCCACGGCGTCCAGGGACCCTGGCCGAAAAAGAAATTAGATACAAAGCCGGCAAGCGCCCCGGTAAGAAATCCTGCTTCCGCGCCAAGACTTGCGCCGGTAATGATGACAATGGCCGCCGTCGGCTTGAACTGAGGCAGCATGAAAAAGGCCGCCCGCCCCGCTACCGCCAGGGCCGCCATGACAGCGATCACTACCACCTCTCTGGCCTGCGGCCTTCGGTTCTCAAACACAAAAAAGAACGGAAGCATGGATAAAATAATCACACACAGAGAAATAAAATAGTCGCTCCGGTCGTTCAGAAAATATATTCCGAACAGTATCACCGCCGGTATGGCGGTCAAAATCAGCACAAATGCCAGAACCGTCCTTTTGCCAATTCCCCGGTCGGCAGTATCCTGCCTCTCCTGATAGAATTCCGCAGCGTATTCCTTCCGCGTATCCAGCAGCTTCCGGATAAACGGAACGATCAGCGCCGCCAGGAGTATCTGCAGATATGCCGCTGCCGTAAGCTGCACATGGCTGAAAATAGTCAGGTTCGAAAAGCTGTTTTTCCTCCCTTCCAGCAAGTTCAGCGCCATATTGGTGTCCAGAACCCAGGCGAAGGCAGCGACAGTCACGCCGGCATTCCACAAAAAGGCCGCGCGTCCGAGATTCGCCGCTCTTACCTTCTTCCAGAAAGCCAGCACTATGAACAGAATCCCCAGGGCGATGCCGACAGCCATCCCGACCCGCAGAAGCCCTGCCGTCCGATCCGCCGCCTCTGTCACAGCGGAAGGAACCGGATAATTCCACGCAATTCCCGCTGCAGTCTCCTCCAGCTTCCAGAGCATGCCGGCAGAGGAATACGGAGAATATTTCAGATCCGGCACAGATACCCAGCGAAAAAACAGCATAGACAGAATCTCAGCCGCCATAGCCAGTACCGGAACCATGGCCTGGGTATCCATTCCCCTTGCCATTCTTCCGTCTCCGGCTTCACGCCTGGTATACTTCTGTCTTTCGTCCTGTCCTCTTCCTCTTATTTCCGGCATCGCTCGATCACATCCTTTGCAGTCACCACTTCCGGACACCACTTCCGGGCCATCCGGTTTGCAGCCGTAGTATAAAAACTGTTGCCCCTGAAAAAATCACGGGCCGCCCTGCTGGTCACAACGCCTCCGTAGAAAAAAAGCGCGCAGGTATCCCCGAATTCAGCGCAGAATTCAATATCATGGGAAACCATGAGGATAGTTCGTCCTTCTCCGGTCAGACTTTTCAGAATACCTGCCAGCTTCTGCTTATAAAACCCGTCCATGCCTTTCGTAGGCTCGTCCAGCAGGATCACCTCCGGATCAAGAAGCAGTACCTTAGCCAGAGCCGCCCTCTGCTGTTCCCCTCCCGATAAATCGTAAGGATGCGCTTTCAGCAGATGGCGGATCTCCGTTTGCTCAACGACCTCCTCCAGCCGCTCCCTGTCCCCGTGTCTTCCTGTCATTTCTCTGAGATCTTCTTCTACCGTATCCTTGACGAACAGGCACTGGGGATTCTGCGGCAGGATGCCCAGAAGAGAGCCGTACAGCTCTGATTCCCGGTACTGGCCAAGCTCTTTTCCCTTCAGGAAAATTTTCCCTCTGTAGGGCTTCCTGATCCGTCCGATCAGGTTCAGAGTAGTCGTCTTTCCGGTCCCGTTGCCGCCCAGCAGACAGAACAGCTCCCCTTTGTTTACCCGCAAATTCAGATCGCGTACCACATCCGGGAGCTCTTTCTCATAGCGGAACCAGACGTCCCGGATCTCAATAACGGGCGCCTCCTCTCTGTTCTGCCTGCGCCTCCCTGAAAAGCGTCCGGCCCCTCCCGCCTCAGGAACACGCTTTGTCTCAAGCTCCCCCTCCGGCATTGCCTCGGTTGCCGGGAGCTGCTGCAGCCATTCTCTTCCTTCCCTCACGGTGACAGGACAGTCGCCCTCTCCCTCCAGCGCGTCGAAAATCCGCATAGGTACCGGCATAGCCTGGAACATATCGTTGCCCCGTATCAGGGAAGCCAGATGGCGGGGCGGAGCCAGGGCCAGGATGCCGCCCTCCTCCATGACCATTACCCGGTCCGCATAGGCCAGCACTTCCTCCAGCCGGTGCTCGATAAGGACAATGGAGGTTCCCAGTTCGGCGTTGATCTTCCGCAGGGTAGCCAGAAAATCTCCCGCCGCCAGAGGATCCAGCTGGGAGGTGGGCTCGTCCAGCACCAGAATGTCCGGCTGCATGGCCATGACAGCCGCCAGGTTCAGCAGCTGCTTCTGGCCGCCGGAGAGCTCCTCCACATTTTTCATAAACCAGGTCTGAATGCCGAAAAAGCTGGCCATCTCTGCCACGCGAAGCCGTATGGTTCCCGTATCGTATCCCAGATTCTCCAGCCCGAATGCCAGCTCATGCCAGACCTTGTCCGTCACGACCTGGTTGTCCGGGCTCTGGAGCACGTAACCGATCCGCGCCCCCTGCTCGCGCACGGATACCTCGGACAGCCTCCTTCCGTCAAACAGAATCTCTCCCTCCCGTACCCCGAACGGCGCCATAGCCGTTTTGAAGTGACGCAGCAGGGTGGATTTTCCGCAGCCGGATTTCCCGCAGATCACCAGAAATTCTCCCTCTTCCACAGAAAAATCCAGCGCCTTCAGAGCCGGTTCCTGCTGTCCGGGATATGTAAATGTCAGATGTTGGATCTCAAAGAGCGCCATTTGATGTCCTCCAGTATATTCAGAATCAGAGGCAGCGCGCACAGCAGGCCGTACAGCCCGTATGAAAGCACCGCCGCCGGCGTTGGCCTGTTCATGGCAAACACCGGAAAATATAATATATGTATCTGCTTGTTGGCGATGCAGGCCATCAGCAGACAGAACACCGCTGCCAAAAACAGCATCAGCCCCGCATCCCTCTTATCAAAACGGTAAATCGAGAAATTCGTCCGGCCGCGCAGCCCGTAAGCTCTTGATTTCATAGAATCTGCGGTTTCCACGGAATTTTCCAGCGCCCAGGTGGTCGTGATGGACAGAATCTTCAGCCCGTGCATAGCTCTTTCCCATATCTTTCCGTTGTTGACGTTCCGGCCGATACACTGCTGAGCCTGGGCCACTTTCCTGATCTGCCCGGTAAACCGGGGGACAAACCGCAGGCACATTGACAGCAGCAGAGAAAAGGCCGGGATAATTTTACCGAACAGGTACATAAATTTGTCCGAGGTCATCACCGCATGGAATGCGGAAAACCAGGAAACCACACAGGCCAGCATGGCTCCGGAGCCGATTCCGTACAGAATCGACTCCAGCGTAACCGGATTGCCGTCGTGCATGTAGAAAAGCATTGTGGCCCCCTCATGGCTGAACAGCGGATTTATAATCATCATCAGAAGGCAGGCCGGCAGCATTCCGAACAGAAATACCTTCACAGTCCTTCTGCCCTTCAGATAGACAGCATAGGCCAGCGAGCCGGCCAGCGATATGGCCAGCAGCACGGGATGCATGTAAAACATCGCGATACCTATGACTATGACAAAATAAGTAAAATTAATCAGAGGATGATACCCAGAAAAAGTGTCCATATTTTTCTCCTCTATTGCTGCCAGTCTGAGTTATCCCGCCCCAGATCGCGGCCCAGATCACAGGTATAATGCCACTCGATCACATCGCCCTCCTGCACCTGGTATCTGCTGCAGCCGTAATTGGGATACCAGCCATTGACGCAATACATCCAGCCGGACCAGCGGCCGCAGTCAAACTCATACAGGTTGTTGATGCCCTCCACATAAGCGCTGTTATACATGGCTGTGAATACTGATTCCATATGGATGCGGTTGTTCTGCATTTCCCTCAGAAGCACATCGTAAACGGATTCCCCCTCATAGAAGGTTACCGTCGACGGGCCGTAAATCACGCCGTCAGCAGGTACCAGGGATTCCTTTCCTTCCGTCAGGTCTCCCATATTATTCAGAATCGTGGAACATTCCACCAGCAGAGTACAGGTCATAGCATGATCCGTATTCACCGCCTCATCCTGCGGCTCCACAGGCTGGGGCTTACCCTCCGGAACCGGATCCGTATAATAATTATCTGCATTTGCTTCGCTGCTGCCGGACGCTCCGTTCTGCGAACCATTACCCGATGCCCCTGCTTCCCCGTCCGTGGTCTGGCTGCTGGAGCTTATCGAATTCTCGGCGGTGTCAGATTCGTATTTACTCAGATCCTCTTCGCCGTCATCACCGTAATTTTCGTCCACATAGGCTTCATCAATATATTCCTGTTCCTCCTCCGGCGCCGCTTCCGGGGTTTCCTCCTCTGTCTCCTGCTGCGTGGCAGCCTGCAGGCTGCTTCCGTCCGAGACGGACGCAGCCGCGCTTTCCTGCGCCGCACCGGTCTGACACCCGGACAGCGCCAGGGCCAGAACAAGAAGCAGGCAGGCCAGAAAACCTTTTTTCTTCTTTTTCATCATCTCTGTCCTTTCCTCTTTCTGTGCAGTATTACGGCAGCAGCAGCTACAACAGCGGCTGCCGCTCCGCCCGCTGCCGGTACGGCCCAGCCGGGAATATTCTCCGGCTCACGCAGCCCATCTGCCGAGGTTTCATCGGATTTTTCCGGCATTCCCAGAGAAATCTTTTCTGTCTCATCCCGTATCACTGTCTGCTCCGCATCCGTCTCCTCATCATTCAGAGATCCTGCAAGAGCACGTTCCGCCAGAAAATAATCGCCGCCCTCCGCCAGGGTAAACGCAGCCGTGCCATCCTCCACAGTAACCTTTTTGACGTACTCCGCCTGTCTGTTCTTCGCATCATAACGGAACAGCAGTGTCTGCCCGTCGTCAAGATCTGTCTGCAGGGAAACCAGCAGGGTTCCTGGAAATGCTTCCATATCCTCCATACAGATGATCAGAGGATCTACGGCCAGAGCCTGGATATCCTCCGCATGACTGCACATATCTTTGGCACGGATACTATAGGAAAAATCCTCTGTCCGCTCCACATCTCTCCCGTTGATGGTCAGGGTATAGCTGTAGGAATCTCCGGCCTTTCCTGACGCCTGCAGGTTCCGGTCCGTATCACGGACCGCCTCCAGCTCTTCCGCGCTCATGAGGCCTTCCTTCTCTGCCGTCAGCGCCCCCTGTTTCGTTTTGGCTGAGGACACTGTGCCGGAACTGCTTTTCCGGCTTGTATTCCCCGATGAATCTCCTCTGTTCCCTCCGGCTCCTGTACCGCCTGTCCCGGATGCATTCCCGTTTCCTTCTGTGCCGCCTCCGGCAATTCCCTCAGGGACTCCTGAAACCGTATTACCGTCCAGAGAAATAACGTCCCCGGAGAGCCAGTAGCGCCCTCCTATGGAAACTGTCATCTTCAGTCTTCCGGAAGCTACAGTTGCCGTGCCTGCGCTCTGAATGACAAGCTTATCCGGATTCAGCCAGTACAGGTCATAGATCCCGTCCGCCGCGCTGCAGGCCGTCTCCAGAGTCACCGGCCCGTTCATGCTGCCGCTCTGGGCAAATTCTACCTGGAGCGCCGCCCCTTCCGCGGCATCTTCACCGTCCGACAGCCGTACCCCGGCATCTACGGCCGATGACGACAGAAGGCTGCCGCCGTCATAGGTCAGTGTATATGGAGTGCCGCCGGACAGGAGCCCCTGGTATACAAAGGTTTCTCCTGTATTCCGGAGATTCCGGAATACGGCTGCCGGAATCTCCCCGTCCTTCAGAGACCGTACCACATCTGCCGCGTCCAGAAGGCTTCGCGCATTCTCCAGCATCTCCTGTTCCTCCAGACGCAGAACGGCGTAACGGGCCATCAGGCCATCAACCGTTTCTGCATCCTCCTGGCTGATTCTCAAGGGATCAATCTGCTCCCATATGTCCGCATCCAGTTCATCCACAAGCGTCTGTCTTTTTTCAATTTCCGCCAGATAGCTGTCCAGCAGGGCTTTCAGCTCCGCCTTTTCCGGCCATTCCCCCAGTCCCTCCAGTTCCTGAAGATACTGGTTTACCTGATTCCGGTCTGAGATCCGCACAGGGGTCTGAATCGCCTCGATTTTTTCCTGAAGTTCCCGGCGTTCCTTCTCACGTTCCTCTTCCTGCGCCGTCTCCAGCTCCGCCAGACGCGCCTCCAGTTCTTCCAGCCTGCCGATATTGGTCACCTGGCTTTTTTCTTCCTCGCTCAGCGCTTCAAACGCTGTTCTGGCCGCTTTTACCGCGTCTTTATCCTCCAGCGTCAGATCCGCCGCATCCGGCAGCCGATCTATCTGCCCGAGCACAGCCTGCGCGTCTGCTGCGGTATCTGTCTGAACAGTCAGGGTCCAGTTTTCCTCTGTCCCGTTCTGCCGGTACA
>ERZ1643249.2470-NODE-2470-length-17213-cov-5.121867_pt1 | contig 17213 bp, 10 predicted proteins | sample MGYA00579263_ERZ1643249 | MGnify/ENA primary metagenome ERZ1643249 (study PRJEB29033, sample SAMEA4952264) | chicken gut metagenome | biome: Broiler Chicken; feature: Gastrointestinal Tract; material: Caecum | place: Ireland | collected 2018 | study: Broiler...
TTATTTGTTTTTTCAATGTTAGATATAAAATATTTAACTCCTAATAACGATGCTATTTTAGTCCTATTATCAAATTCTTTTATCTCAAAATTTGTTGAACCCTGACTGTTATTTAAATCATTAGATAGCTCTTTATATAAATTAGAATTAATTGAATAGAAATAATTTATTGAGTTATAATTTTTTATTAAACCTAAATTCCATAAATCATCACTTGATTTAGCTATATTATAGAATCCTTTATCTTCTTTTTTTATATAATTAAGAGCTTTATAAAAATTAGGTATATCTCCATTAACTGTATTGTAAGTATATTCTAAATTATAAAACTCTATGAATTCTGACACATAATTATTATAATTAACATTATATAAGAAATATGAGTTTAATATAATGCTTAATATACTAACAATATTAACAACTTCTAATACGTAAGATTTGGATTTAAATACAAATTTATCCTTGTATAAATATATTAGAATTATTAAAAATAATATAATTAATGCTGCTAATAAAGAAGTATTTATACCAGTTTCAAATACTACTAATAAACTTAAATAAATAACTAGCATAATTAAATATTTTTTTATATCTACTACTATTTTATTATCTAAAACTAATACAGTGGCAAAAGATATAACAAACATTAACATATATACATATCTATTACTTGGAAATGATAATCCAGATATAATATAAGAACAACTTGAAAAGACTAACGGTAAACATAAAACAACCATTAGAATAAACAATTCTAAATTCTTTTTATAGTTTCTGATAAATATAGGAATTGTAAATAGCGCTATAGCAGAACAACTAATAAATGACCAATTATTACCTGTCCAACTAGTTGTAATACTAGATAATAGAGTTCTATAATAGTTAATTGTATAGGAAATATCTGCTGTAATGTTAGTTCTACTCGAATTAAAGAATTGATATATAGCAGGTAATAAAATAAAACTACACATCATAATACCTATAATAGCATATATTAAAGCCATTATAAGGATTTTTATATTTTTCTTATATTGTCCTTTATACTTTTTTAACCAAAGGATAATACCATATATTGCAATTACTAAAGCATTCATATACCCAAAATAAAAACTGCTAAAAAACATTAAAAATACTGAAAATATATATAACACTTTTTTATTTTCATTTATATATCTTTCAATACCTATCATACTTATTGGAAAGATTATCATAGCATTAATAAAATAAGGATGTCTTACAGCGGAAAACATTCCAAAACTACAAAAAGTATACATTAATGCTCCAATAATTGCAGATGTATTAACTTTATTTCTGTGTTTACAATAATATAAAAAAGAAATGCCAGCAAAATATAATCTAAGAGGCACTAAAACAGAATACAGATATGCTAAATATTTACTTGGCACAAAAATACTGATATAAGAAAATAAGTCTCCTATTACGTAATAAGCTAAATTAGAAAACATATCTAATCCAAAGCCAATATTCCACGTAAGTGTATTAAACTCTTGATCTTTAATTAAATTATTAAGTATATCTTTGAAATAATTTAAAGTAATAAAATGTTGATTTAATCCATCATAATTTGTCCAAATAAAACTCATGTGGTTTTTAATAAATATATAACATATAAATAATGCAATAATCCCGAAACATAAACTATATTTTAACAAAATTTTAAAAAAATGATTTTTTTTCAATTTATTAATCATCAATAGCGCCTCCTGAAATAATTTTACTTTTTTTTCTTATTACTTCTTTCAAATAATATATCAGTCTTTAAAATAAGCATAAGTACTATTACGAATAAAACTGTATATATAAATATACCGATTTTGCTATCTCCTAAGACATAAACAATTGATGCTATAGCAAATAATATGTCTATAAAATAAATTATAAGTACTGTTCTTCTTTGAGAAAAATGTTGTTTTAAAAATTGATGATGTAAATGATTTTTATCTGGCATAGATATTGGTTTATGATTAATAAACCTTCTAAGTATTGCTAATGATGTATCTAATATTGGAATTGCTAATAAGAATATTGGTACTATGAATGATGTAAATGTTACATTTTTATAACCTAAAAGTGCTATTACAGCAATCATATATCCCAAAAACATACTTCCAGAATCTCCCATAAAAATACTAGCTGGATTGAAATTATGATATAAAAATCCTAATGTACTACCTAACATGATGAATGTTAAAATAGCATCTAATCCACTAGAATTCATAAATACAATAGATATAATTCCTATTGTTAGAAAATATATACTAGCAATTCCTCCAGCAAGACCATCTAATCCATCTATTAAATTCATACAATTAATAACTCCTAAAATAAAGAAAATAGTAACAACATAACTAAAAATGCCAAAATTCAAGTATACTCCAAAAAAACTAAGATCTTTAAGCACTATACCACCAAAAATAGGAATTATTGCAGCTGATACTAATTGACCAATAAATTTATATTTTGCCGGTACTGGTTTTATATCATCTATAATTCCAGTAATAATAATTATTATACTTCCTATTAATATAGCATTCATTTGAACTGATTCATATCCAAAAATCATAAATCCAAGTAAAAATCCTGCATAAATACCTAGACCACCTAATCTAGCTATTGGTTTTTTATGTACTTTTCTTGCATTCGGAATATCTAATGCCCCTACATGAATAGCAATTTGCTTAACTACAGGAATAAAAAATAATACAAATAGCATAACAATGATTACTATCATAAATACTTTACTTAACTCCATAATACACCTCTCTTGTTAGCATACCACATTTACATAAATTTATCAATTTTTTAACCAACTGTTTCTATATACTTGTCAAATATTGTCTAAAATGATATAATTCTAGATGTGAAAATAAGGAAGTTGGTGTAGTCTTGAAAAAGAAAAAAATAAAAACTGTTATAAACAAGCAAAAAACTTTTATATTTATTAGTTTTATATTTTTATTAGTTTGTGTACTTTGGTATGGAGGACGAGCTATATATTTTTATTTAGATTCTAGAAAAACTATAGAAAATGAAGATAAGTTACTAGCTCAAACTATAATTGATAAAAACTATGGAACAGATAATTTTAAGAAAATAAATGGAGATAATTATTTTTATAATGATACTAAAACTAATTATCTTACCTATTCAAATATATTGTGGAGGATAATTAAAGTAACTAAAGATAATGAAATAGTTTTAATAAGCGAAAATCCTCTTACTGTCTTAGCATATGGCGAAGATAAAAATTTAAAAAGTTCTTATATAACAAAATGGCTAAATGATAAAAATACTGATGATTCTGGAATATTAGAGAAAAATTTAAATAATGTAGATAATTATTTAATGAAAACAAAAACCTGTACAGATGATGTAAAAAACATAAAGAATATTTCTTGTAAGAAGACTAATAATGATAATTATTTATCTTTATTATCAGTTATGGATTATATAAATACAGGGTCTGATGAAAGTTTTATTAATAATGGAAATTATACATATTTAGCTAATACGGATAATAAAAATAATGCTTGGTATATGAATGAAGATAGTAAATTAGATACAACTGATGGAACTGATGTATATGGAGTTAAAGCTGTTATTACTATTAAGCCTACTGTTTCTTTGATAAGTGGAGATGGAACTGAAGGTTCTCCATATAAAATTGAAGATAAAAATTCTTATTTTGCATCTTATGTAAAACTTGGTGAAGATATTTATAGAGTATATGATACTCAAAATGATATCTTAAAATTATCTTTGAATAATTATTTAACAGTAGATAATGAACCTTTAGAGTATATATATTCTAATAACGATTATTATCATAATGATACTATATATGGTACGCTTGCTTATTATTTAAATAATAGATATCTTAGTAGTTTAAGTTATCAAGATTCTGTTTTGAATAATAAATATCCTAATATTATATATGGAGCCGATAGTGAATTTGATTATGCTAATATTAATGTTAATACTATTGATACTAAGGTTTATATGTTGGGTATTGGGGACGTTATGTTAAATGATTTGGATAATTACTTCTTAGCTACAGGGACTAATGATACAGATGCTTCTGTATATCTAAAATTAAAAACTGGAACTGTTGATATGATTGATGTTACTGATGAGGCTAATGTTGTGCCATGTATTAGTATAGATAAGAGTATTTTAAAGCAAGGATCAGGTACTTTAGATGATCCATATAGAATGGAGTAAATGATGAAAAAGAATAATAAGCATAAAAAGAAAAAAATTTTAAAAAGAACTATTCTCTTTATTGTTTTAGATGTATTAGCTCTATTATGTTTTTTTATAATGTATGGTCCTTTTGATTATTTTAGAAATTTATATGTCTCTACTGCTATGAATACTATGGATCACCAATGGTTAGCTAGAATATTTTTTAGTGATGAGACTATTGAAAAAATAATGAGTAGTAATTACTTTATTACAATTAATGAAGATGCTAATACTGATGATATAGTAATTGATACTAGTGAAAAGAAAAAATATAAAGATAAATATGAAAAAGAATTATTAACTAGAGAACCTGGAAATGATTTGTATAAAGTACTCAGTCTTAAAGTTGGTGGTTCTGATGCTAAATTAGTAGCAATTTATAAACCAGAAAAAGTTAGGTTAATTTCTACTGAACAGTTTAATGTTGGTACTTATGGTGAGAGAATTATTACTATGTGTGAAAGATATGGCGGTGTTGTATGTATTAATGGTGGCGGTTTTGTTGATAATGGTTTAGGATCTGATATTCCACTTGGTTATGTAATTCAAGATGGTAAAATAACTTGGTCAGATAACACTAGAACTAATATTATTGGTATGACTAAAGATGGAAAATTAAAATTATTAACTAATACAACTGGTGAAGAAGCTATAAAAAAAGGTGTTGTCGATGGCTTAACCTTCTCACCTTTCCTAATCGTTAATGGTAAAGAATTAGAAATAGTTGGAGATCCTTGGGGAAGTTCTCCTAGAATGGCTATTGCTCAAAGAAAAGATGGTGTCATGATGTTTTTATCTATTGATGGTGAAAATTATATTAATGGTGCCACATTACAAGATACAATTGATATTTTAAAAAGATATGGTGCTTATAATGCAGCTAATTTAGATGGTGGTACCTCATCTTCTATGGTTGTTGAAGGAGAACTTATTAATAATCCACCAGCTGCAGCTAAAAAGACTAATGGTAGATATGTTGTAACTGGATGGGGATTGATTCCATAAAAAAGTATTAACTATTTAGTTAATATTTTTTTAAAAATAAATATTTATGATATAATTGAGAATAAAAGGAGGTAACAATGAAAAAGATTTATTTTATACTATTATTAGTACTTAGTTTTACTATTAATATGACTAAAGTTAATGCTCAAAGTGTTACAAATGGTACATATATAATCAAAAGTACTGCTGATAATAATGTTGTTTTTGATGCTACTGGTGGTTTTTATGATAATGGTACAAATATACAAGTACATACATTAAATAATACCACTGCTCAAAAATGGATAGTTAAATATCAACAAGATGGTTATTATACTATAGCTAGTGCCTTAAATGAAAACCAAGTTATTGACATATATAATGCTACAATTGCAAATAAAACTAAAATCCAATTATGGAAGAACAACAACACAGATGCTCAAAAATGGCAAATTGTTCATACTGGTAAAAGTGCTTTTGAAATTAGATCTAAAATAAATAATAACTACTGTCTTGATTTGACTGATGGATATACTACTAGTGATACTAAAATTCAATTATATAAATGTAATAGTACCGTAGCTCAAAAGTTTAAATTTGTTGAATTAATAGATTCTAAGCAAACAGTAGAAGATGGCACTTATACTATTAATAGTATAATTAATGAAAATCAAGTTATTGATGTTGCTGATGGTAAAACTGATAACAGAACAAATATTCAATTATGGAATAATAATAATACTTCTGCTCAAAAATGGAATATAAAATATTTGAGTGATGGATATTATTCTATAACAAGTAAATTAAATAATAATAAATGTTTAGACGTTAGTGATGGTATATTTCTTAGTGGAAGTAATGTACAATTATATAATTGTAATAATACAGATGCTCAAAAGTGGATTATAAGAGATTTAGGCAATGGAACTTATAATATTCTAACAAAACAAGACGCCCTATCCTTGGATTTAGCTAATGGTAGTATTTCAAATAAAACTAATGTACAAATATATTATAATAATGGAAGTAATGCTCAAAAGTTTAAACTAAAAAAATTAGATGAAGGTACATTAGATAGTGGTGTTTATACTATTTCCTCCCGTTTAGATAATACTAAAGTTTTAGATGTCTATAATGGTAATAGCGATGGTAATACAAATATTCAATTATGGGGAAACAATAATACTAATGCTCAAAAATGGTACATAACTAAGGGAGATGATGGATATTACACAATTCGATCTGGTTTAAATTCATCTTTATATATGGCGAATGCTTCCAATGTGTCTGGAGCAAATATTTTAACTTCTACTAAAGAGACAAAATGGATTATAGACTATATAAATGAAAATGAATTTTATATTATTTCTAAGGATACTGGATTATACTTAAATGTAAATAGTAATACAAATGGAACTAAAATGAATTTATCAAATCAAAATGGAAGTAATGCTCAAAAATTTAGTTTTGTATCTACTAAAATAGCTGAAAACTCTAAGACTTTTTCTGATGGATATTATACAATTAATAGTAAATTAGATAGTAATAAAGTTATAGATGTAAATAATGGTTCTAAAAATAATGGTACTAACATTCAACTTTACTCTTCTAATAACTCTAACGCTCAAATATGGTATTTAAAACACACTGGTAATGGATACTATGGTATAACAAGTGCTATGAACCCTAACACTTCTTTAGAATTAGCAAACGGTTATACTACTAATGGCACTAACATTCAACTTTATAAATCTAATAATAGTGATGCCCAATTTTGGAAATTAAAAGATGATGGTAATGGAAATATCTCAATAGTTTCAAAGAAAGCTAATATATGTGTTACAGTAGCTAATAGTTCAACTGCAAATAAGACTAATATTCAGGCTAATACTTGTAATAATCAGAATAATCAAAAGTTTAATTTAGTAAAATATAATAATAAGAAAAATTACACTGGTATTGATGTATCTCAATATCAAGGTAATGTTGATTGGGCTAAAGTAGCTGCATCTAATATTGGATTTGTTATATTAAGAGCTGGCTATGGTGATAACTGGACTAGCCAAGATGATACTAAATTTGTAAGAAACGTTCAAGAATTAGAGAAATATAATATTCCTTATGGAGTTTATTTATATTCTTATGCTATTAATGTTAATGGTTCTACTAGTTTAAATGCTGATTCAGAGTCTGCTACTAGTGAGGCTGAACATGTTTTAAGATTATTAAGATCTGTTAGTTATAAACCTAATTTAAAAACATCTGTATATTTAGATATGGAAGACTCTTATACATTAAAAGCCGGGAAAAATGGATTAACTAATATTGCTAATAAGTTTTGTTCTATTATAGAGACTAATGGATATGGGTGTGGAGTTTATGCTAGTACTTCATGGCTTAATAATAACTTAAATACTAAGAATATTGCTAATAATTATGATATATGGGTTGCAGAATGGCCTTATGGTAGTTCTCCTTCACCTAGTTATACTACTGCATTTACATTAAAACCAAGTTATAAATTGACTGACTATAGATTATGGCAATTTTCTAGTAGAGGTAGTATTTCTGGTATATCTGGTAATGTAGATGTTGATATTGGATATAATATTTTTGATTAATAAAAAGAAGCTATTAGAAATTAAGTTCCTATGTAGCTTCTTTTTTAATTTAATTTTTCTTTTATTTTATTAGCGATATCATTAGCATATTTTTCAATAACTTTAGTGTCAGCTCCTTCTATCATTACTCTAATTAGAGCTTCTGTTCCTGATGGTCTAACTAATACTCTTCCTTCTTGGTCTAAAATATTACTAATTCTTTTTATTTCTTCGTTTATGTCATCGTCATTATAAATTTCATTTTTCTTAGAATTGTCTACTTCTACATTAATTAATACTTGAGGATATTTAGTCATTATGCTAGATAGTTCATTTAAACTTTTTTTCGTATATTTCATAACTTCTAATACTTTTAATGATGTTAATTCTCCATCGCCTGTATTAGCATAGTCTTTAAATATAATATGTCCAGATTGCTCTCCTCCTAAATTATATCCCTTTAATAACATTTCTTCTAGCACATATCTATCCCCTACTTTAGTTTTTTCAAAGTTTATTTTATAATCTTGACAAAATTTTACAAATCCTAAGTTACTCATTACCGTTCCTACGACAGTATTTTTACTTAATTTATTATTTTCTTTTAAATAATTAGATGTTATAGCTAGAATATAATCACCATCGATTACATTACCTTTATTGTCTACCATGATGCATCTATCAGCATCACCATCATAAGCTATTCCACAATCTAGATTATTTTCTAATACTTTAGATACTAAATTTTCTATATGAGTTGATCCACAGTTATGATTTATATTGTAACCATCTGGTGTAGCATTAATAACAGTAGCATTGCAATCTAATTCGTTAAATAATCTTGGTGCTACCATTGATGCAGAACCATTAGCACAGTCTACTATTACATTTAAGCCTGCCATATTTGTATCACAAGCTTTCTTTAGATGATTTACATAATCTCCTATTGGATCATAACCTGTTATTAGTCTACCAATATTATTATTTTTAAAATTATATTTATCTATATTAATAATTGTATCTTCTATTTCATCTTCTAGAGCATCTGGTAATTTATAACCATTCTTATCAAATATCTTAATTCCGTTATATTCACTAGGATTATGACTCGCTGAGACCATAATACCAGCTAAAGCTTTATATTTACTAACTAATAACGATACACATGGAGTTGGTACCACTCCTAAATCTATTACATCAAGTCCTACTGATGTTAATCCTGCTATTAGGCTAGATACCAGCATATCTCCAGATATTCTCGTGTCTTTACCAATAACAACTTTGCCTCCCTTTTTAGATTTAGTTAAAACATAAGCAGTTGCTATTCCAAGATTCATAGCAAATTCTGCTGTTAATTCTTTACCAGCAATACCTCTTACTCCATCTGTTCCAAATAGTCTTCCCATTATCTTTCCTCTTTCCTAATTATTTCTTTTTCTGATTTAACAATACTATTACTTTTAATAACTCCTCTTACTCTAGTTAATGGATAAACATTAGTATTAGGATAAATTATCGTTCCAGGGAATATAGTACTATTACATCCTACTTCAACATAGTTTCCTATAATACCTCCCATTTTTCTAAGACCTGTTACAATTTCTTCACCATTATTTTTTATAGTAACTGATGTTTTATCACTTTTTAAGTTAGTAACTATTACTCCTGCTCCTATATGAGAATGATAGCCCATAATAGAGTCACCCATATAATTAAAGTGAGGTATTTGGCAATTATCAAAAATAATTACATTTTTTAATTCACATGAATTTCCTATTACACAATTTTTTCCAATAACAACACCTCCTCTTATATAGGCACAATGTCTAATTTCTGTATTATCATCTATAATACATGGACCATCTATATGGGCTGTAGGGCTTATATTAGCAGACTTTGATACCCATATATCATCAGATAACTTATCATATTTTGTCTTATCTAGACTATTTCCAAGTTTTATTATATATTCTTTTATTTTAGGAATTAATTTCCATACTTCATAATCGTCTAAAAATAAATCTTTGCATATTGTATGATCTATATCTAAAATTTCTTTTGTATTTATTTTCATTTAAAATCGTCCTCCTAAGTAAATTATACAATAATAGAAAAAAAAAGAAAATACTAAAAACATTTTCTTTACACTTAATAAATATTAATTTTTGATATAATCACAATTACTGCATTTTATTCCAGTTTTAGATTCAACTAATATACCTTTACAGTTTGGACAAAGTTCTCCGGTTGGTTTATCCCAAGTTGCAGTCTTACATTTTGGATAATTGTTGCAACCATAAAATACTTTTCCTCGTCTAGTTTTCTTTTCTACTATTTTTCCATCTGTACAATTTGGACAATCCATTATTGGAACTTCTTCTTTTTTATCTTCATTAGGTTTTATATATTTACATTCTGGATAGTTTGAACAAGCTACAAATTTTCCATATTTAGATTGTTTTATTACTAATGGATTGCCACAATTAGGACACATTTCGCCTGTTTCTTCAGGAGGCTTTTTTTCCATTTCTTTAAAGGCTACTTCTACTTTAGGTTCGAATTCATTATAAAATCTATCTAGTAGATTATACCAAACTAACTCACCATCAGCAATTTTATCTAAATCTTCTTCCATTTCTCTAGTATACTTTACATTAATTATATCTTTGAAAAATGCTTGTAATCTATCTGTTATATCTATTCCTATATCTGTAGGAATGAATTTTTTATCAGTAACTGTTACATAAGCTCTTTCTTTTAAAGTATCTATAGTTTTAGCATATGTTGATGGTCTACCTATTCCTAATTCTTCCATTTCTTTAATTAATTTTGATTCGGTATATCTTGCTGGTGGTTTCGTTTCATGTTCTGTGTATTCTACTAAGTTGGCTACTATATTTTGACCAGCAATTAGAACTGGTAGTATTTTATCTTGATTATCTTCGTAGTCGGCGTATACTTTTAAATAACCATCAAAAATAAGTATTTGACCAGTAGATTTAAACTTGTAGTTATTATTATCAAGAATTATAGTGGTAGCTTCTACTTTAGCACTCTTCATTAATGAAGCAAGAGCTCTATAATATATCATTCTATATAATTTATATTCATCATTAGATAAGTATTGTTTAATATCATCTGGATGTCTATTTATACTAGTAGGACGGATAGCTTCATGAGCATCTTGCACATTTTCAGTTTTTTTAGATTTTTTTACATGACCTATATAGTTATCACCATAATTTTCTTTAATGTATCCATATGTATTTTTTATAAATTCATCACTCATACGAACAGAATCAGTTCTCATATAAGTAATAAGTCCAACTGTTTCATTTCCTAAATTAATTCCCTCATATAATTTTTGAGCTATAGACATAGTTTTCTTTGAAGTAAAATTTAGTTTTGTTGAAGCATCTTGTTGTAATGTAGAAGTAGTATATGGAAATTTACTTTTTTTCTCTTTTTCTTTCTTTATTATGTCTTCAACAATAAATGATTTATCAAGTTTATTTAAAATATTTTCTGCTTCTTCTACTGATTTTATTTCAACTTTTTTATTATTATAAGTATCTAATTTGGCATCAAAATCATTAAAATGAGCATCTATTTCATAATACTTTTCTATATTGAAAGCTGCTATTTCACGTTCTCTATCTACTATTAATTTTAAGGCTACACTTTGAACACGGCCTGCTGATTTTCCTTCTGTTTTTGACTGCATTAGTTTGCTTAATCTAAATCCTATGATTCTATCTAATATTCTTCTAGTTTCTTGGGATTTTACCAAATCAGAGTCAATTTTTCTAGCATGGCTAAATGAGTTTAATATTACGTCTTTGGTAATTTCGTTAAATACTATTCTTTCATAGTTAGCGTCATTTAGTCCCAGTGTATCATATAGGTGCCAAGAAATAGCTTCCCCTTCTCTATCAGGGTCGGTTGCTAGATAAACAAAATCAGAATTTTTTACATCTTTTTTTAGTTCTGTTACTAACTTTTTCTTTCCCTTTATTATTTTATATTCTGGTTTAAAATGATTTTCTATATCGACACCAAAGCCAAATTTTCCTGATGTTGTTAAATCTCTTATATGACCTAAAGATGATACTACTTTGTAATCGTTTCCTAAATATTTTTCTATTGTTTTACTCTTGCTTGGAGACTCTACTATAACTAATTTTTTACTCATAAACATCTGTCCTTTCACACGTTAAATTATATACTAAATTATATACTATTTGTCAAGTAAATTTCATAATTTCCCATAATAAATTAAATTCGTTTTGATTATAGTTATTATTATGTTTTAATTCGATCTAAAATGTAATATTAGTCTAAATAATGGCCAAGAATATATGTATTTTAGTCTTAGATAAAGGAACAAAATACATTGTTCCTTTAGTTATTATTTTACTTTATTTATTATAGATAAGGGATTATTTATTAATATATTAGTTGCTATTTCTTTATTAAAATTTTTAGTAATTAATAAATATATGTCTTTTGATATAGTATTTATAGGAAAAGCTTCATAATTATGATATATACTATCTGGATGAAAATTCATATCATCTGTTGATATTATTATTTTTTTTATATCAAACCCTATTTTATTTATTATATAATCTAAATGTTTAATATATTCTTGTTCCTTTTCTTGATAATTTAATTGTTTATAATTTGAAGTTAAAAATTTTCCATTAGTAAATAATCCTATATAGCCACCCATTTTCTTTAGTCTAATTAATTTTGGATCATCTAGATTTCTATCTTTATTGCATAAAGCTTTTACGTTTGAATGAGATGCTATAATAATTGGATTTTTGCCAGATTGTTGTTCTTTTTCTACTACGTCTAATATATCATTAAAAGTTTTTTGATTGGCATGAGATAGGTCAATAATTATACCTAATTCTATTGCCTTTTTTATTAGTTTAATACCCAGTGGTGTTAGTCCTTCATTAGTTCTATTGCCAGAGCCATATTTATTTTTAGCATTCCATACTGGTATAATACTTCTTATTCCTAGTTTATATAGTTCTTCTAATTCATCAGGTGATTTTATATAATCACAGCCTTCTATACTATATAAGAAATTTATATTGGAAGGAATAATATTATTTTTTTTAAAATAATCTAGATACTCTATACTTTTCTTTAACATAGCAGGTACATTTTCTAATTCTTCTTTAGTTATTCCTAATTCTTCTTCCATTTCGCTTTCTGGCATAAAATAGAGGTTAATTATACCTCCTTGTATGTTATTTTGGTATATTTTTTTGCAATCATTAATTAATTTATTTATATTCTTTAATTTACTATTTGGTTTTAAGTTAAAATATAGTAGTGCATATCATACATTAGAATTTCTCCTTTTTATTATAGCCACACTCCATATATAAGGGCTAAGAGACTTAAAATAAAACCAACAATCCAAAAAAGTTTTACTATATCTCCTTCACGCCAACCTAATCTTTCAAAATGATGGTGAATTGGGCTCATTAGAAAAACTTTTTTCCCAAACACTACTACTGAGAATATTTGAATTATTACAGATAATGTTTCTATTACAAATACTCCTCCTATTACAGCTAAAGAAAATTCATGAGATGTTACTATGGCTACTGTTGCAAGAGTTGCTCCTAAAGAAAGGCTTCCAGTATCTCCCATAAATACTTTAGCGGGAGATGAATTAAATACTAAGAATCCCATTATACAGCCAACTAGAATAAAGCAAAAAATTCCTATATCTTGGTAACCACTTATCCAATAACTTCCCCAAGATATTAGGCCATATGCTAAGAAAGATATTGCCGATAACCCTCCAGCTAAACCATCTAGACCATCAGTTAAATTAACTGCATTAGATGTTCCTACTAATAAAAATAGAATAAATACTCCATAGAACCAACTTAAATTCCATTCAAAATTAAATAACGTTATTCTAAGTACAGAATCTCCATCTCCAAAGTGTCTAAACAAAATATAAAAGACAACTGCAACAACAAATTGTAATAACAATTTTTGAACTTGTGTTAGACCTTTATTGACATTATTTTTTAAACTTATATAGTCATCTAAAAAACCTATCATTCCATAGCTTATCATAACAAAAAGGACGATAAATAAATTTATGGAATACTCCATTTTATTAGTTAACAATAATAATATAACAGTTATAAGACATGGTATTATAAAAATAAAACCTCCCATAGTGGGTGTCCCAGCCTTTTTCTTATGAGTATCTACATAAATATTTATTCTTTGACCAGCCTTAATTTTTTTTAAAAAAGGAATAAGTATTACTCCAAATATAGTTGAGATTATAAAACCTATCATTAAGGCAAATAATGATTTAGTTAATGTAAGCATATAATCACTTCCCTTACTAATAAAATTATATCATAAAATTATTAAATAATTCTATTTATACGTTTAATTTGACATATATTTTGTAAATTGAATTATTAATTTTATTAGTAGTTTATTATTTTAGAGTTTTACTTATCCTTCTATAGATTAATTTATATATTTCTGCTACTAATATTATTATTAAAGAAATTAGGAATATTGTTATTATTGTTGTTAAACTAAGTGATTGAATATTTAAAAAGTTTGCTAATAATGGTACTTCTGTTACAATTAGTTCTAAAATTATTGATCCTATAATTGTTACTATTACTAGAGGATTTGTTAAAATGCTTGTTTTAAAGATACTGTTTTTTTCACTTCGACAGTTTAATACGTGGATGTTTTGAATAAATACCATTAGCATCATGACTATGCTTCTTGCTAGTAATAAGTTAGTATTATTATCTATTAGATATTTCCAGGTTAGGAAAATCATTAGGGATATTGTTAAGCCATATGTTAATACTTCAGTCATTAAATCTTTGTTAAAAATATTTTCTTTAGTACTTCTTGGTTTTTCACTCATTATATCATCAGTTGCTGTTTCAAATGATAGTGCTATATCTTGTAAGCCATCTGTTACGACGTTTATCCATAATAATTGAATTGCTATTAAAGGAATTTCGTAACCAAAACCAACTGATAATAAATAAAATAATACTTCTGCCATACCACATGATAGTAAGAAAAGAGTTATTTTTCTAATATTTGAATAGGCTATTCTTCCTTCTTTTATACCTGCTACTATAGAATTGAAGTTATCATCTACTATTATCATGGAAGAGGTTTCTTTGGCAACATCTGTTCCACTTCCCATAGCTACACCAATTGAAGCTGCTTTAATAGCTGGAGCATCATTTACTCCATCACCAGTTACTGCTACAAACTCTCTCATTCTTTTTAAGGAATTTACAATATTTAATTTATCTGTTGGTGTTACACGTGAGAATACTCTTTTATCTTTTATGAAGTTATCAAAATAATCATTTCCTTTTTCATATACTTCTTTTATTTCTTTTCCTGTTACTACACTATCATCACTAGTGATTAATGATAAATCTTTAGCTATTTTAGCAGCTGTTAGAGGATGATCTCCTGTTATCATTAATACTTTTATTTGAGCTTTTTGACATTCTCTAATTGCATTTTTTGCCTCATCCCTAATTGGATCGATGAACGCCACTTGGCCTAAAAATTCTAGATTTTTAATGTTTTCTTCGCTAGTATTTTCTACCTTACCATCACAAACTGCTATTACTCTATAGCCTTCCTTCGATAAATCTTCATTTTGTTTTATATATGAATCTTTTTTTTGAGAAAATGACATTACTTTTTCTATAGCCCCTTTTACTGTACAACGTAATTCTCCATCTTTTTTATAAAAAAGAGCTGAATATCCTTTTTCTGATTCATAAGGAATTTTAGAAATTGTTTCTATATCTGATGTTAATTTCATTTTTTCTTTTAAAACTAGAAAGGCTATGTCTATAGAGTCACCATAATATTCATAAGTATTACCTTCTTTTTCAAAATGCGCTTCATTATTATTGGCACAAAGAATTGCTATTTGTTCTGCTTGTTTTGTAGACTCCTCGGTGTTGTTAATTAGAGTACCATTAGTGTTATATCCTGTACCTGTTATTTCAAATGTTGTGCCATTTGCTAGAGTTATTTTTCTAGCGGTTTGTTCATTTACTGTTAAAGTGCCAGTTTTATCACTTGCTATTACTGTACAACTACCAAGTGATTCAACAGAATTTAATTTTTTAACAATAACATTTTTTTTACTCATTCTATTTGAAGCAATAGTAAGAGCCATTGTTAAAGCTAAACTTAATCCTTCTGGCATTGCTGATACTGCTAATGCTACTACTGATAAAAATATAGCATTTGTTTCATAACCTTTTACAAATAAGATAGCAGCAGATATTAAAGCTACTATAATAATTGCAATACTTATTTGTTTAGAAAATTTTTCCATTCTTATTGTTAGAGGAGATTTCTCTTCTTTAGTTTCTGCTACAACAGAAGCTATTTTTCCTATTTCTGTATTTATAGATGTTGCTACTACTACAGCTTTGGCTCTCCCAGTCATAACACTTGTTCCAGAGTAAATCATATTTTTTCTTTCAGCTAGTATTGTACCTTCAGGTAAAATATTAGTATTTTTGCTAATAGAAGTACTTTCTCCTGTTAGGATAGATTCATCTACTTGTAAATTATAACAATCTATTAATCTAGCGTCTGCTGATATTTTAGTTCCACTTTCTAGCAAAATAATATCTCCTACTACTAAATCTTCTGCTTCTATTTCTGTTTCTTCATTATCACGTATTACCTTAGCTTTTATTTTTAACATATTCGTTAGAGCTTCTGCTGATTTTAAAGCTTTATTTTCTTGAAATGTTCCCATAATTACATCTACTAATATGATAAAAGCTATTACTAATGCATCTACTGTTTCTCCAATGAAGAACGAGATTAAGACAGTTATTACTAATATTATTTCTATTGGTGAAGTAAATTGTCTTAAAAAGATTTTTATAATGCTATCCCTTTTCTCTTTGGGCAAGATATTTTTTCCATTTTCATTTAATCTTTTTTGAGCTTCTTTTGTTGTTAGTCCTTCTTCTGTTGTATTTAGTTCTTTTAATATTTCTTCTATTTTTTTTGTAAAATACATATTCTCACCTTTTTATTTGTTTTGTTATTATTAGTTTATACCAATTGATTATTTTTTATTTAAAGTATAACAAAAAATGATACAAATTATATATCATTTTTATTTTTTCTTCTTGATCCAATAATTAATTAGATACCATTCAAAATATATAAATAGTAATACTAAAATCCAAATTAATACAGTATTTAAAATACCACTAGAATAATTATTTATAATGTTTTCTAATGAAGATGGTATATATTTAGTTATAAAGTTACTAAATTCTT
>ERZ1643249.2471-NODE-2471-length-17213-cov-4.467304_pt1 | contig 17213 bp, 17 predicted proteins | sample MGYA00579263_ERZ1643249 | MGnify/ENA primary metagenome ERZ1643249 (study PRJEB29033, sample SAMEA4952264) | chicken gut metagenome | biome: Broiler Chicken; feature: Gastrointestinal Tract; material: Caecum | place: Ireland | collected 2018 | study: Broiler...
GAAGATTGAGGAACGTGGTCTTTCCCCTCCCGTTTCTCCCTACAAACCCAAGTTTCCAATCCGTGTCAATCTGAAAATTTACGTTTTCAAAAATATTGTCGTAACTCGACGGATAAGAAAACGTCAGATTTTCTACCCGGATCATAGACATTTATTTTACCTCCACCAATTCAATGCGGAAATTCAATTCTTTTCCCGCCATCTCATGATTTGCATCAAATGTAATCGTCTTTTCGTCCTTCGCGGTAACTTTTACCGGGAAAGGCTGTCCGCTCTGTCCGGTCAGATAGGCCTGCTGCCCCACCGCAAGACTTTCCGAGCCCGGGAGCTGCGCGATCTCCAGCGTAAAAATGGCGCTGGGATCCGGCATGCCGTAGGCCTCCTCCGGCATCAGGTGCACATCTACCACCTGCCCCACTTCCATATCTGCCACCGCCGCGTCAAAGCCGGGAATCATCTGTCCCGCCCCGCAGACAAACTCCAGGGGCTCTCCCCGATCGTAGGAGGAGTCAAACTGCGTTCCGTCGTTGAAGGTTCCCCTGTAGTGGGTGCGGCAGACCTTTCCCACATTTCGACCGGTCAACGCCTCATGTACCTCCGACTTGCTCCCGCAGCCCTCCCCGCAGGTATGGCCCTCCTCGTGGCTGCCGCAGTTGTGGCCTTCCCCGTGATGGCCGCAGCCATGGTCATCCCCATGACCGCCGCAGTTGTGGCCCTCCTCATGATGGTGGTCACAGTTTGCCCCGGTGGAGACGAGCTCTCCCTTCAGATACTGCTCTACCGCCTGATCCGCATTTCCGGATGCGCCGGCGCACAGCTCCACGCCCGCCTGGGCCAACGCAGCCTGGGCTCCGCCGCCGATACCGCCGCAGATCAGCACGTCAACGGACTGATCCGCCAGAAGATTTGCCAGCGCGCCATGGCCGGTGCCGTTGGAACCGATGATCTCACTGGAGGTTACCTGACCATCCTCCACGTCATATACCTTGAAGAACTGCGTTCTCCCAAAATGCTGAAACACCTCTTTGTTTTCATTGTCATAAGTTACCGCTATTTTCATTTCTTTTCCCAGCCTTTCCTGATTTGTTAAACCCTATTATATACCTGTTATATGAGTTCGGGCAACTATCGCGCCATCATTTTGCTTCTTTTTGCAGCTCAATGGAGACAGTTCATGATCACGCTGATCATCATTTCTTTTTCTTCCGGATTTGACTCGGCGATCATGATCGTCAGGGCCACCAGGGTGTGATCATCGATGGTCTTCTCTCCATCGATAAACAGCGCCTGGTTTTTGTCGAGAAAATATAAAAACATTGTCGCCGCAATTCTCTTATTTCCATCGGAGAAGCTATGATTCTTGGTAACAAAATACAAAAGATTTGCGGCCTTCTCCTCCAGGGTAGGATACAGATCTTTTCCTCCAAAGCTCTGATAGATGGCTCCAATGCTCCCCTTGAAGGAATCATCCTTCTCATTGCCGAAGAGAGAACTGGTATCGCCAAACTTCATATCATCGATCACTTTTCTGCACTCTTCGTAAGTCAGAACATAGGTCGCCTCATTCCCTTTCGGCCGCTTCATATTCTGATGGTCGTAGGCGTCCAGCAGATCCAGCGCCTGGCTGTAGCGTTCCACCACCGTTAACACCTGTCTGGTGTCGAGACTGTTCTCCACTCTTTTCATGACCCGTATAACCTCGTTCAACTGATTCATACGGTTATGATTTACGGCATAACCTTTGATTATGTACTCCTTTAAGACGGAGTTCGCCCAACGGCGAAATTCCACACCTCTTTTGGATTTCACTCGATAGCCGACAGAAACAATAACATCGAGATTATAATGTTCTGTCATATATGTTTTCCCATCTGCCGCAGTTGTCGCAAATTTTGCGACAACTGCATTTTCATCCGAAAGCTCCTCGCGCAGCGCATTATTAATATGCTTTCCAATCGTTTTGACATCTCTGCCAAACAGTTCTGCCATTTGATTTCTGTTAATCCATGCCGACTCATCTGCAATCATAACAGGCAATGATATACTTTTATCCTGCGTTTCGAAAATAATAATCTGACTTTCTTTCTCCATCTGCTAATCCCCTTCCCCATCATCAAATCGGCATGTCCGCAAACTTACGGCAGCACCAGCGCCGGATGAAAATCCAGATAATCTCCTGACACCAGCATGTAGCGGATCCCATGAAACTCTCCCCGGATACTGTCGCCAAACCGGCTCTCCCCATGACAGTGTGAGTATACCACCGCCGTAACACCATATTCCTCCGCGATCTCGGTAAAAGGCGACGTCTCCTCCAGAATATTGGTGGGCGGATAATGCAGGAACATGATGAACTTTCGATATCCGGCTTCCGCCGCCTGACGGAAGGACTCCCGCAAGCGCTCCATCTCCCGGTCTACCAATTTCTTCGCATGTTCCTCCCGGCTCTCGTCCCAGCCGGTTATAGTTCCCCAGCGATCCAGATAAAAAGGCCCCTCGAAGGTAAAACCCTTCGTTCCAACCAGGGCGTAGTCCTCATATACCGCAAAATTATTCTGCAGGAAAAACAATTTTCCCTGATATTCCTCGTTCAGCCGCTGGGTCTTTTTCGCGTTCCAGAACATATCATGATTTCCACGAATCAGAATCTTACGTCCGGGCAGTTGCGCGATAAAATCCAGATCTTCCCGGCTCTCCCACAGTTTTCTTCCCCAGGAATGATCGCCGGTAAGGACAAGGGTATCCTCCGGCTTTACCACCTGTCTCACATACTTTTCAATTTTGCGTTCATGATGTCTCCAGACCTTTCCGAACTGATCCATGGACTTATCTGCCTGAAAACTGAGATGCAGATCCCCCAGCGCGTACAATGCCATCTGTCTTCCTCCTCAGTAAATTTTCTCTATCTCGCCCTCGATCCCGTACTCTTCACGAAAGCGCTCCAGATCTCTGCTGTCTCGTATCAGCATGACCTCCTGGAATTTTCCGGTGGCAAGCTCCTGAAAACCGGCGATCTGCTCTCCATTACAGATGCTGCAATGCAGGGCAGGCGTCATTTTTCCCTTATCATAGAATTTTTTCCTTCTTTTCATGCGGTCAAAAAATGCCATCTGCCTTCCCCTCCTGTGACCGTTTCCTCCGTCCATGTGAGCTCCGATGTGCGCCAACAACACTATCCTTCAAAACACTCCAGAATCTCCTCTACTGTCTCCTGAGGCGTCTGAAGGGAATTGTCAATCCAGAATCCGATCCGTGGCGTCTCCCTGCGAAATGCATCACAGAGCTGTTCCACAGAAAACCCGCTGTACCCTGTCTTTTTGCGGCCTTTTTCCCGCTCTTTAACCACTTCAGGCGAAGGGCAGAGCACAACCAGCTGTACCGGATATCCCTTCAGCAAATTCATCATGTAGTTTAAGTCTTCTCCATAATAATTATCCTGAATCACAACAGAAAAACCCTGATCAAAATATGCCAGGGCCGTCTCCGCCGTCAAACGATACCGCAAGTGCAGCTGAGAGACTGCCTCCTCCGACGGATCTTCCGACATGTCCTCCCGACCGCTGACAATCATTTTGCGAAAAATATCGCCCCGGAGATGTACGCTTTTTTCCAGCCTCTCCGCCAGCAGCTGAGCCACTGTGGATTTTCCGGAGGCCATCACTCCGGTAATCAGAAACAGTTGATTTTTCAATGCCCAAACACCTCCTATATCCACCACTCCGGTGTCAGTACAATCTCTCCTTATTGTAAACGATATTTCCGCATTTCCCGTCCACGCGCTTGACCTGCTCGTCACACAGCTTCGCGATATAGGCCTTTGTCCCCATAAAATCAAAGGGAATATCATCGGTCTTTCCATCCAGAATTTCCCGGCAGACCTCAATGATATCATCCATGATATCCTTTCCCGTCTCCATCTCCCGATGGCTCAGAAATACCCGGTCATATTTTCCCTTCAGCCGGTCGCGCATCCGCTCCGTCGTGCGCATGTACTCGTCCACCGGACTGGAGTTCTCGTCAAACAGGAATGTAAAGGTATTACAGGCGTCTCCCAGAATGAGGATCCGCATTTCCCGGATCAGAAACACCATACTTCCCGGCGTGTGTCCCGGATAGCTGTAGGCCTCAATATGAATGCCTCCGAGATCGAAGATCATACCGTCCACAAGATCCTGAAACAGATAGTCCGGTTCCGACTGAACATAGCTGTTTACCAGCTCTTGTTCCGCCTTCTCGCCGATATTGGAACGGATATAATCGCGGCGCATTTCCAGAGGGCAATGGCTCCGGTAGATCGGTATGTCTCTTGGATTCATGTACACGCCCTCAAACTCCGGCGCTCCCATAGCATGATCCACATGACCATGGGTCAGCAAAACCTTCAGATTCTTATCTGTCAGGCTGCTGACCAGCGCTTTGAGATACCCCACACCCAGGCAGGTATCGATCAAAACAGCATCTGCCTCCCCTTCCACCAGATACAGCAACTCCCCCGTAAGGCTGCGGATCATGGTCAGATTGTCGTTTACCTTTTCTGTCTCATAATAATTCATGTCCTTCTCCTCCCTGCAAACATACTTTTCTTTTAGTATAACTCCGGCAGGGGCTTTCAGCAACCGCTAACCCATAGATTTCCTCCCATTCCTCCTCGCTCAGCCTTGGCACATACCAGATAAAATCCTCCTCTTCGGCGGACAGGATATGGTTGGAGACATACTGCACACCGCCATTTTCCATGAGCCGCACCACCACCTCGTGGATCACGGCCCTGGAAGTCCCCCCATAGGGATAGACCGCGTGAACCGTGAGGGTCAGGGTGCCATCCCCGTTATACCGATATGCCGTTACCTCCGGATAGATCGAATCGGGAATCCCCACCTCATAAAATCCCCGGGGACGATAAACATAATATCCATCAGCACACCAGTCTGTTTTCTCCCGTATCGATGCGCTGTCCACCTTCAGAAAAGTCTGAATCACATGTTCAAACTCTTCCGCCGGAATTTCATACACTGCGCCCACACTCAGATTGTCATCGGCCACATAGGGCGAAGGCTGTCCCATGGCACGCTGGTAAAAGACATCAAATACGTCACAAAAATCCAGTTCGCCGAAATTTTCTTCACTCCAGTCTGTATTGAACAGGTTGTTCTTTTTGTACCCGATGGGAAGGATGTACTGACGGTTCAGTTTGCGACAGGTTTCCTCCAGGGGCTGCACGCGGAAGGCCTTGCACTCCTCCGTCTCACTCAGTGTCAGCAGATACAGTTCCTCCGTGTACATGATCCCGGAAAATATCAGATACCCATCCTGCGTATAGTTCCAGTAGTCAGCGACATAGGTGCTCTCCGCCGTCTTCTCCACAGTGCCGCCGCTGTATCGGTAATAGCTTCGATCCACGCTTACCACGCCATCCGCCGTTTTCAACGCATACACTGCAAACGCCCCCTGGCCGGTAACCTCCACAATGGTTACCTCCCCGGTCTCCTCCTTAGACACCTGTTCACAGAACGCTTCCACCTGTTCTCTGCAGACCATATCCACCTGATTTTCACTGTCCACCGCCGCATGGCCGCAGGCGCCGAATCGCTCTACCAGGCTGCGCACCGTCTCCGGATCAGAAAGACGGTTTTCCTCTGCTGCCTGTCTGAAGATGTCCAGACCGATCTGTTTCCAGTCCGCCTCCTCCGCTGCCGTGCTCTGCCAATCCGTCGTCTCGCTCTGCGCCCGGAGCGCCGTATTCCACAGAAATACCGCCAGAAGCAGAACGCTAATTGCCTGCAAACCAGGCTTCCAGTACCTGTTTATCCTTTTCCACCACATATCCGCTTCCTCCTCTGCCTTTCACATCCTCCACCATGCTGACAATCATAATCGGCCGCTCTGTCGCGCGCTCCGGCGTATAGACGGCAAACCATCCCAACTCCGTGCCGGAAGTATCTGTCTGGGAAGCCTTGATCTCCGCTGTCCCGGTTTTGCCGGCCAGGACCACATCTTCCCTGTGGGCATCATACCCGGTTCCATTTGGATTATTGACCACCTCAATCAGCGCGTTCTGCACCTGTCCGGCAATCTCGCCGGAGAATGCTTCCGGAATCCAGTATTCCGCTGCCCGCTCCTCCTGATAAAGCAGCGTCGGTTTTATGATATTCCCCTCATTGCAGAAGGCGGTGTAGAGGCAGGCCAAATGCAGCGGATTGACCAGAACCTGCCCCTGACCGTAGCCGCTGTCCGCCAACTGGATTTCCGTCTCTATCGTATCCGTGTTGGAATACTGCGACTTTGCCATCGCAATCTCAAAGGGAAGCGCCTGACCAAATCCCAGCTGATCCAATGCGTCTGTCAAATCCTCCGCCCCGATTGCCAACGCCGCTTTCGCGAAGTAGATATTGTCAGAGTAGATCAGGGCATTTTCCAGGGTAACCGGCTCGTAGGTGTGGAGGGTCGTCACATAGTAAGAGCCCCAGGAACGGTCCTTCTGCCAGCGAAGCCCCTCGCTGCCGTAATCCTTGCCGGGATCGATGGCTCCGGTCGACAGCCCGATGGCTGCCGTGACCGGCTTAAAGGTGGATCCCGGACACCATGTCTGGCGAAAGCGGTTGTACAGCGGTCTGGCTTCATCCCCGTTCCAGGCGCTCCACTGGGCGTCGCTCAGCCCCAGAATAAAAGCGTTGTCGTCGTAGGAGGGCGTGCTGACCAGCGCGAGGACCTCTCCCGTGCAGGGATTCATGGCCACAGAACAGCCCTTATCTTCCCGAAACTGTTCGTACAGCATCCGCTGAAGATCCGCGTCAATGGTCAGCCGCACATCCTGACCGTGAACCACCGGCCTGGCAGCCAGCTCCTCCTTCTCCCTTCCCGAGGCATCCTCGATATAAATCCGATAGCCGTTCTCGCCTTTAAGCTGTTTTTCAAACAAGCCCTCCATCCCGCTTCGCCCGATTACGCTCTCAGCGGTATACCCTTCCCCCTCATGTTCTTCCAGATCTTCCGCCGTGACGCTCTGCACATATCCGATCAGATGAGCCGCAGCCTCTCCCAATGGATACTGCCGCACAGAGACATCACTGATCATAACTCCCGGGATCGCGAGAAGCTCCGTCTCCCTCCCGAGATCCTTCGGAATGGTTTTGATCGGCACGAAAGAATCCGCTTTTACCCAACCCGCCGACAATTTTTTCTCCATGCTTTCCACATCCGTCTCCAGCATCTGCGCAAGCTGTCCCAGCGTCTCCTGCCGGTTGTCCGGAAGTTTCCCGGGAACGATCCCCACAGAGGCGGCCTTTCCCTCCCCCGCAAGCACCTCGCCATTGCGGTCAAGGATCTTTCCTCTCTTTGCCTCCGTGGTGGAAACCCGCACCTTGTCCGTCACTTCCAGGTCCGGAAAAATCAGTCCGTGCCTCCACACAAGACGGTACGCCCCCTTTTCCCGTGTAAATTCCGCCTCATTTTCAAAACGGACGGTCCCCGCAAGGGTTTCAAGGGTAGTCCGGTAAGAAACGGTATTCTCCGACTGGTCCGATTCCAGAATCTCAATCTCCATATCCGACAGTTCAATCCCCTCATAGATGGCCCTGTTTCGGGCAATGAAATCTTCCTCACTGATATTTCCCGAGGCCGTCGCATCCAGCATCTCATACATCTTTTCATATTCCTTTTGGGGAATGCACTCCATGTAGGCGAACAGAAGGTCCTCCGGTGTTCTCCCTGCTCCCATTTTACTGTCTCGGATCCGATACAGCAGGATTCCCAGTACCACAGCCACAGCGACAACTGCTGCCGCCACGATGATTCCCCACCTTTTCCCGCGAGATCCCGGTCTTCTCCTCCTTGCTCTTCTTCTGTTTTGCCTCATACCTTCCTCCTCTTTTTAATACTACATTTGTAAGATATATGTATACTACACTTGTAAGATTTAAAAGTCAAGAAAAAGCGGCAGATGATTTTCCGCCGCCTGTTTCCTCTCACTCCACCTTTCGCCCGGTAACCGCTTCAAAGTGATATTTCACAATTCCCAGGTCCATTTTTGTCAGAAAGCCTCTCCCGGCCCTGGCCCTTACCCGGTCTCCCTCCAGCGTGAAATAAAATTTCTGCTGGTTCATCGCTGTCGGCGCAAGAAGCACCGCCTCCATGCCCCTGGCAAACCAGTCCGGCATTTTTCCAGAGCAGTTGCAGAGTTTCTCCAGCGGTTTGTCTTTGTGGGGCTTCCCCTGGTTTTTCCCGTAACCGACGGCAATGACGCAGGCCAGCTTCTCCCTCCTATCGATCTGAGCCTGACTCTTGCCGTGAGTCAGCGCCACCCAGCAGGTGGAAAGCCCCAGTTCCTGCGCTTTCAGCACCAGTTTCTCCCCGTAATATCCGACCTTCTCCTCCAGATCCGGGCCCTTCTTCCCCACAAGGGCAATATAATTTTCCACACCCGAGAAGCTACCGTAATGGGCCATCTTCCCCGCAAAACATTTCGGCTCCTCAAAGAAAAGCTGTATCTTCAGGCCGCTGGCTTCGTTGCACTCCCAGACCAGCTCTTCCAGCGCCTCCCTCTTTTCCGGTTCTATCTTCTCTGCCGTATACTGACGCACGCTGTGCCGCGCTCTCATAATCTCCAGAATATCCATCACATTCTCCTTTTTCGCCTCGATTGACAGGCCATTCTTTTTTGACTAATATGGATTACAGTATAAACGAATTTCGGAAAATTTGACAAGCAGGAGGTTTTTTCATCATGAAATACGATTTCACTTCTATCATGGACCGGCATGGAAAGGACGCTATCGCCATCGACGGGCTGGGGACCGCGCCGGGATTTACGCCGGACGCTCCAAAGGAGGGTTTTGACGCCATTCCCATGTGGGTGGCGGATATGAACTTTCCCACCGTGCCCACCATCCCGGAAGCCATTATCGAGCGGGCGAAACATCCGGCTTTCGGCTACTTTTCCCCCACAGACGCCTATTTCGACTCCATCATCCGGTGGCAGGAGCGGCGAAACGGGGTAACCGGGCTGACAAAAGAATGCATCGGCTATGAGAACGGCGTCCTGGGCGGCGTTGTCAGCGCCTTAAACGTGATCTGTTCCAAGGGGGACAACGTGCTGCTCCACTCTCCCACTTACATCGGATTTACCGGAGCCCTGAACAACAACGGGTACCACATCGTCCACTCTCCCCTCAGGAAAGATGAACAGAACATCTGGCGGATGGATTTTGAGGATATGGAAAAAAAGATCGCGGAAAATCACATCCATGCCGCTATCTTCTGCTCTCCCCACAATCCCGCCGGACGGGTCTGGGAAAAATGGGAAATCGAAAAGGCCATGGAGCTGTTTCAGCGATACGACGTGTATGTGATATCCGACGAGATCTGGTCTGATCTGATTCTGGAAGGGCACCGCCATGTTCCCACCCAGTCTGTCAGCGAGGACGCGAAAAACCGTACTGTCGCCCTCTACGCGCCCTCCAAGACCTTCAATCTGGCAGGCCTTGTGGGCAGTTATCATATTATTTACAATCGATGGCTGAGAGAACGGATCGACAAGGAATCCTCCCTGCCCCACTACAACGACATGAACGTGCTCTCCATGCACGCCCTGATCGGCGCTTACAAGCCGGAGGGATACGAGTGGGTGGACGAGCTGCGGCAGGTGCTCACGGAAAATGTCAACTATGCCTGCGCCTATATCAAAGAGCATTTCAAGGGTGTGGACGTATCGAAACCGGAGGGCACTTACATGCTCTTCGCGGACTGTACGAAATGGTGTGAAGAACATCAGAAAACCATAGATGATGTGCTGAAATCCTGCTGGGATGTGGGCGTGGCCGTGCAGGATGGCCGCCAGTTCCATGGTTCCTGCCATATCCGGATGAATCTGGCCCTGCCCCTGACCAGAGTGCAGGAGGCCTTCGACCGGATGGACCGCTATGTTTTCAACGCCTGATAAAACAGGAAAGAGGAGACCTCCGTCAGGAGTGTGTCTCCTCTTTTCTTCTCTCCGCCAGAATCGTCTCCGGGATCTCCCGGTATTTTCGGATCAGGTATTCCCGACCCTTTGTCTTCCAACGATACCAGGTAACCGCCAGCCCGGCGAGAAACATCGCCGCCGCCAGCGGAAAACTGTGACGGTATTTCAGTTTTTGCAGAACACCATAGGCAGTGATGGAGGAGAGCATGGCCGCGGAGAGATAGACGCCCACCGCGTACTGCTCCACCCTCTTCTCCTCCAGAGAGAGAAAATAGTCGTTCCACTTTTCCGCGTCATAATCCAGCTGCTGCCCCTTGACCGCAAAAGTCAGAAGCACGAGACCCAGGGCGACTCCCTTGCATAATAATCCTTTCATCATCACGATCAATACCAGTCCCATCATTCGCATCATGCTTCTTCTCCTTCTTCTTTCTCATTCCTTTTTGTAAATAACCGTCCTCTTCTTTCCGCTTTCGCTTCCTCCAATGTTACAGAATCCGGAACAACACCAAACAGTGAGGAAGCCATCTGAACACGGTCAAGATTCGGGTTGCACAATTTTGCAACTCCGTGTACATTCCTCGGCTTCTTATCGCCGATCACGATTTTCATTCCGGCGTCCTCCCTTATCCCAAAAGCGGGAAAATGTCCTCCACCCGTTCGGCCAGATGCGCCGCGTTTGCCTTCTCCAGCTCCTCTCTGGAACCGTAACCGTAAAGCACGCCGATGGCGTCCAGTCCCGCCTGGGACGCGCCGGTCACATCATACTCCCGGTCTCCGACCATAACGGCGGCGGAAAGATCCGTAATACCGCAGTTTTCCAGAGCATACCGAATCACATCGACCTTGGCGCAGCGGGAACTGTCCATTGTAGCCCCTGCCACAAAGGAAAAATATGTTTTCAGCCCGAAATGTTCCAGAATTCTGAGGGCAAATTCCTCCGGCTTGGATGTGGCAAGGATCAGCGTCCTCCCACTTTCCTGCAGCTTAGCCAGAAGTTCCGGGATCCCCGGGTACACCTGATTTTCAAAGATGCCCTTCCCTCGAAAGTATTCCCGATAAAAGGTTACCGCCTGCTCGCTCTCCTCCCCGGAGAGGCCGAAAAACTGAGAGAAAGAATCCAGAAGAGGCGGTCCGATGAATCTGTAAAGTTCGCTCCGCTCCGGCACCGGGATCCCCATCTTCTCCAGAGCGTAAGCCACCGAATTGGTAATGCCGATCCCCGGATCCGTCAAAGTTCCATCCAGGTCAAATACAATGTATTGGTACATGCATTCCACTCCTTTTCAGATCATCCAGACGGGAACAACAAAATTGTCGCGATCCAATGCTCCCAATCCCGGTTTCATGCAGACAACTGCCCCTTTTCCTCTCTGCACAGACGCTCGATCCAGAAGAGAGAAAACTCTGGTAAGCTCCGTCCCGGGATTGGACGTTTTCTTAATCTCGATGGGATTCAATATCCCGTCATGCTCCAGAACAATATCAATTTCCTTCGCATCCTTATCCCGGTAATAATACATGAATGGTTCCATACCGCAGTTGATGTATGTCTTTGCGATCTCGGACACCACATAATTTTCCAGTATCGCGCCATTCATAGCCCCGCTCTCCAGCGTTTCCGCGCTGCTCCACTTCGTCAGATAACATACCAGACCGGTATCATAAAAATAAAGCTTCGGTGTTTTTACCAGCCGCTTCAACAGGTTATTGGAATAAGGGCGCAGATAAAAAATGATTCCCAGCGTCTCCAGAATACCCAGCCAGTCCTTCGCCTGGGTTTGATTGATATCCGCATCCCTGGCAATCTCCAATATATTCAGCATCTGACCACATCTTGCCGCTGTCGCCGTCATAAAACGCAAAAATTTCAGTGCGTCGATTGCCTCGGACAGATCTCTCACATCCCGCTCAATATAAGTACTCAGATAACTGCTGTAAAAAATCTGACTGCCGCTGACGGCTCCACTGACAATCGCAGGCATAGAACCGTGAAAAATCCTCTCATAAACGTCTGTTGCGCTCATCTTTTCCCGCTGCTTTTCCCTTACAGACAGGGAAGAAAGGTCAATCCGGAATGGTTCCATATCCCCTCCGCAAATCTCCGCCTGGGAAAGCGTTGTCATCGACAGAACTGCCACACGTCCGGCCAGTGATTCCCGCACACCGCGCATCAATTTGAAAACCTGAGACCCCGTCAGCCAGAAAACTCCCGGCTCGCGATGTTCGTCCACATACACTTTGATGTAGGTAAAGAGCTCCGGCGCGTACTGCACTTCATCAATCAGAACCGGAGGTTGATGTATCTGCAGAAAAAGTTCCGGGTCATTTTTTGCCATGCTCCGCTCGTTGAGATCATCCAGCGATACATAGCCCCGGTCTGTACCCTCCATCAGTTTCCGAAGCATCGTCGTCTTTCCCACCTGTCGCGGTCCGGTTACCAGTACGACCGGATATTCTTTTGTTACCTGTTCAACCACTGTTTCCAGATTTCTTGTAATATAATCCATGGCGACCTCCTTCGGCTAATTTTTATTCTAATTATATATTAGCCGAAGTTTTTCCTCCATGCAAGACACTTTTCCCAATTGAGCATTCCTCCTACCACTCCGCGACCAGCGGTCTCGGCTCCCGCCACCACTGCTCAAAGTCCGCGCAGTAACGGCTCTGACAGATAGCCGTGTTCTTCGGATAATTATATTTCGTCCAGTTCATCCAGGCTTCCACCGCCTTGTCCACAGCCTCATCCTCCAGTGTGCGGCAAAATTCCTCGCAGTATTCCACCATATGTTCCGGCTGGTTGGGCGCATTTTTCACAAACTCCTCCAGACGGCGGTTGCAGGGGAACAGAATCCGGTTCTCCTGCAGCACCATACGGTACAGGCTGTAGACGATCTCGGAGGCTGTACGAATCTTCATATACCCCTCCGGCCTGCAGATTTTCCAGAAATACTGATAGTTGAGCTGCAGATCGCTGAAGAAGGAGAGCATCTTATCCTCGTACTCCCGCTCCTGAAAGACCGGAATCTTCGCCACCAGCTCCGTGACTTCCGGATCCGCGGAGAACATCACATGGGATCCGATAAAGGAATTGCGGGTGGGCTCGCTCGCCTTTGCGGCCGCGTCACGGATGAAATCCTTTGTCATATATTTGTAGTCGAAGTAGCCGCCCGGATAGGCACAGTCCCCCATGGGGATCATTCCCGCCGTGCAGTTTTCTTCTTTCGCCTTCGCGTAAAAATCGTCGGTCACTACCACCATGGCGTCAATATCGGAATCAGGCCGCTCCATATGCTTCGCCACAGAACCGCCAAACACCAGCGCGATAACGCCCTCCTTCTCCCAGAAGATGGATACCAGCTCCTTTACCGCCTCCCGGTGGTAGGGATAACGGAAAGTGATATCCTCCACCCTTGTCACCATCTCGTGTTTCATTGTAAAAACCCTCCATTTTTTCATTTATTGCAAAACAGACGTCCTCGCCTGCTCTGTTCACTCAATCTCCGCCTCCCGGCCTCTCATCTTCAGATACCAGTTCCGCAGACGCTCCACCAGTATGGTCAGGTACCGCAGCACAGGCTCTGTGGCGATGGCAAACACCACAAACAGCATCACGCACTCGGTGGTCATACCGGTCAGGCCGAACAGGTCATTCAGGAAGATACTGCAGAATACCATTCCGACCATACATCCGATCAGAATCGCCGCCCGCAACCGGTTTAGCGGCGCGCTGATCTTGTAGAGAATCATGAAGCCGACAATCGCCAGCAGCATCGTAGCTCCGGTGGAAATATCTGTCGGATCCACGCCGAAGGTCCGGCCGAACACCACCAGAGCTGCCACCGCCAGAGCGTCGGTTACCGCCGCGGGCAGAGCCTTCAGGAACACATTGGTCAGGAAGTGACTCTTGATCCTGTTCTTATTGGGTTCCAGCGCCAGGAAGAAGGCGGGCGCGCCGATGGCAAAGAAGCTGATCAGCGAAATCTGAGATGGCTCCAGCGGATAGGAAAAGCTGAAGATCAGCGAAGCCATGCTCAAAAGCAGGGAAAAAATGTTCTTTACCAGAAACAGGGTGGCGGAACGCTGAATATTGTTTACCACCCGCCGTCCCTCCAGCACCACCTGAGGCATGCAGGAGAAATCCGACTCCAGCAGCACCAGCTGGGCAGCCTGGGCGGCCGCGTCGCTCCCGGAAGCCATGGCGATACTGCAGTCCGCATCCTTCAGGGCCAACACATCGTTGACACCGTCCCCGGTCATGGCCACCGTATGCCCCGCTTCCTTCAGCGCCTGGACAAACTTACGCTTCTGATCCGGCGTAACCCGGCCAAATACCGTGTTGTGCAGCACAGCCTCCCGCAGCTCCTCATCGGATCTCAACTGCGAGGCGTCCACATACGCTTCCGCATGATCGATTCCGGCTTCCCGGGCCACGTTGGAAACCGTTACCGGATTATCCCCGGAAATAACTTTGACCTCCACGCCCTGTTTGGCAAAGTAGGCAAAGGTCTCCGGCGCGGTCTTGCGGATCGGATTGGCCAGAAGCAGAAATCCCAGCGGCCGGATGCCGTGGGCGAGCGGTTTGCCGTCCACTGCTCCATCGTAGGTTCCGAAGGCAAGCACCCGAGCCCCGGTGGAGGCGTAGGCGGAAATCTGCGCCGCGTAGCTGTCAAATTTTTCCAGCAAAACAAACTCCGGCGCTCCCATCACATAAGCCCCGTCTTCAAAGGTAACGCTGCTGTACTTGGTTACCGAGGAAAATCCTGTTACCGACACCGCCCTGCGACCGGAAGTCCTGGTAAACTCCTCCTTGACCGCCGCCATCGTGGCATTGTCGCTGTTCATGGCCGCGGCGAAATCGCCGATCAGCACCTCCAAGGGCGGCATGGATGCCGGATCGTACTCCGCCGTCTCCTTCACGCCCTGCACCTTCATGGCGTTCTCCGTGATGGTTCCCGTCTTGTCCACGCACAGCACATCCACCCGGGCCAATGTCTCGATACACTTCATATCGTGAAGCAGAACCTTTTTCATGGCAAGCCGGGCCGCGCTCATGGCAAGAGCCACGCTGGCCAGCAGATAAAGCCCCTCGGGGATCATGCCGATAACCGCCGCCACCATGGACGTCACACTGGAGCGAAAGCCTTCGTCATGGACAAAGTAAGACTGACAGAACAGGATAATGCCGATAGGGATAATCGCGATGCCGACACCCTTTACCAGCCGGTCCAGAGAACGGATCATCTCCGACTGCTCCCCTTCCTGCATGGCCTTTGCCTCCAGGGTCAGTTTGGAAATGTAGGAATCCTCCCCTACCTTTTCCAGGCGGGCATAACACTGGCCGGATACGATGAAACTTCCCGACATCAGCTTCGCGCCTTTTTCCTTGGCGATCTCGTCCGCCTCGCCGGTCAGCAGGGACTCGTTGACCTGCACCTCCCCGGCACAGACCACAGCGTCGGCACAGACCTGGTTTCCCGCCGAAAAAATCACAATGTCGTCCAGCACCAGATCCTCCGCGTTGACCACGGCCTTCTTACCGCCCCGGACCACGGTAGCCTTCGGTGCGTTGAGCATAGTCAGCTTATCCAGCACCTGCTTGGCCCTGATCTCCTGGACGATACCAATCAGCGTATTGAAAATGATGACCGGCAGGAAAGTCAGATCCCGGAAGGAACCCACCACGCACAGCAGAACGCCGAGTATGGCAAAAATCAGGTTGAAATAGGTAAACACATTTTCCCGGATGATGTCCCTCGTAGTCTTGGAAGGAGCCTCCACCGCCCGGTTGCTCCATCCCTGCTCCTGATGTTCCCGTACCTGCTCCGGGCTCAGTCCCTCTTTGTAATCAGGAGAGTACCTTGTAGCAGGCACTCTCCTGATCGGTTCCTCGTCTTCTGTTTTCTGTATCGGTCTTTTGAACATTTTGCTAAAACTTCCTTTCTGATACGTCCATTCTAACAAAATCTTCCTGTAGTCTCAAGGCATTCCACCTTATCATTTTATGATTTTTCTGTTAAGATTTTCTAAAGATTATCCACAATTCCTCATCCCCGATTCCGCTGCTCCTGAATCCAGGAGAAAAGCGGCTCCAGGTACTTTCTGTCCGTCCAGTCGCAGGTCTGTCCCATGGCCTCCATCAGTGCCTTCATCCAGGGTTCGTAGGTGGAAGGATCCTGCTTTGCCACCGACTTCTGCAACAGCTTGCATAAGGTCCGATCCTTAAAATCCATAGCCGCCTCATTCCAGGCTCCCCGCCCGTAGAACAGCGGCACTCCTGCCAACTCGCCCTGCATATTTCTCGCCGTTACCTCCCCTACCGCTTTCTCATCGTAAGGCGAGGCGCCCACACAGAATACAGCCCGAGGTATGTCCTTCATCCTGCTGCGATATTTTTTGAGTGTCTTGAGCCCGGAAATTCCGCTGGCATAAATCGCTCCGCAGAACACCACCCAGTCATACCCCTCCGCGGCTCCCTTCCACTTGTCAATCTCCAGAAGATCCGCCCCGAATTCCTCCGCTGTCATCTGCGCGTACTTCTTCGTTGCCCCGTATTTTGATTTATACAGCACCAGTCCTTTTCCCATAAACTTCTCCCTTCTCCCTGCTTCCTTCTGCCCGCTGTTTTTCTGCTGCTTTTCTACATTAAACGTAAAGCAGGCAGGAGACGGGTGTCAAGAAAATTTCATGTTAAATATTCAGCCCTCGGAGCGCTTTTCCCTTCCAGGGGCTGACTTTTCCGGCAACCATGGAATAATGAAACGGTCCGGGCAGATAAAACCAGTCGACATAATCACAATACAATCGTATCCGCAAACGTCTTCACACTGTCCATCGTCAACTCCCCGCTCAGGCCCCAGGTATAATATGCGCCATCCTCAAGTAAAATCACAAGGGCCTGGCCAGATCCCTCATCCACAAACAAATCCATGGAACGACCCTGTGCCGAGGTATAAGCCTCATATACTACCTCCTCCGTGACGTCGCTCAGGGAGGATGTGGCGCTGCCTGCCTCCGTTCCATAGTGCAGATAAGCGCTCCAGCTTATCCGAAGCCCTGCTCCGGTTACCGTCTCCGGAATCTCGGCGGCGCGTATGGATACAGCCTCGCTTCCGGCCTCTTCCTCTGCTCCATTATCCGGCTCATACATCAGCATAAAATTATTCTCCCCCTCCGGCCAGGAAATTCCACTGCTGTTAGGAAGACTCTGTTCCAGCACCTGCTCCAGTTCCGCCTCAGAGGAATACACATAGAT
>ERZ1643249.2472-NODE-2472-length-17201-cov-11.514581_pt1 | contig 17201 bp, 17 predicted proteins | sample MGYA00579263_ERZ1643249 | MGnify/ENA primary metagenome ERZ1643249 (study PRJEB29033, sample SAMEA4952264) | chicken gut metagenome | biome: Broiler Chicken; feature: Gastrointestinal Tract; material: Caecum | place: Ireland | collected 2018 | study: Broiler...
TAGAAAAAACTTACCGTGAGGTAAGTTAGTCAAAATTTATTTTGACTTTTGTTCTGAAATATGGTTCTCTAATTCTGTTAGCGCTTATATTTATTAAATTTTCTATTCTAGCAGTTCCTAATTTTGTATCTTTTAAATCATAATGGAAATAATAGTTATCATCTTTGTGTTTTGAAGTTAATGGTATAGCAGTCCACATTTTTTTGTTTGACGAGCTACGCCATAATATTGCCGGTCTTAATTTTCTTAATTCGTTTCCAATATTATATCCTAAATCCACCCAGCAAATTGCATCTATTTTAAGGTTAGTAATATTACAATCTTTATTTATTAGTTCTAATTTATTTTTGCACCACTTACTATATGATATGCCATCTGGATTATTATTTGTATTATCTTTAACATAGTTTGAAAAACTATCTTTGGATTTTAAAAGTATTTCATCAAATTCTTTATTAGTAATTTTTAAAGGTTTACCTTTTATATAAATGCATTTTTTAATACTTGTTCGGTTATAGTCATCAAGTTAAGTTAATACAATATATTTATTAATTGATTTAATGTAAATACTATTATCTTTAATTTTATTATAAACAGGTATACCAACATAATGATTTTGTGAAATATCATAAAGGATTAGAATCCATTGTTTAGTTTCATTTAAACTAATTTCATATATTTGTTTCCAGTTTATTGTAAGCATTCACTATCACCAACTTTCTTAATTTACTATTATAATAATAACGATCTTTTTTATTACATAATTATTTCTTTTTTTAAAATAAAAAATACCAACTCCTTTTGAAATTGATATTTTTTTATATCAAGTCTAAATTCATAAAAATTAGACTAATTTTCCTCTGGAGCGAGTGTCGTAGGTATCTACAACTTTTTTCCAACATACGAATTGGTACATAAATATCAATCACTAATAATAGTTTAACATAAAAATGATTTTATTCCAAGTTATTTTTGGCCAATTTGCTATCTATATCTTTTATTATTAAATTTGCATATCTAAAAAGGCATTTTTTGTATCTATAAATTATTGTTATTATCATTCTATTTTTTCAAATACATTCACAATGAATAATATAAAGTTTTACTATACTATTAAGTATAATAATTGGATTAATGGAATTTTCATAAAATGTCTTAAAAAAAATAGTATTTTATGCTATAATTAAATAGAAGGAGTGTGATAAACGTGAATGAAAAAGAAGTAATTAGAGGTAATGCCGAAAAAGTAAAATTAGTTCCAGCTGTACTTATATGTCTAGGTTTATTTTTGGGTGTGTTTGTAAGTTATTTAATTACAGTTCCATATTCAGAAGATTATATGTTACCAGTTACAATTGGTGGAGGCTCAATATTAATTATTGTTGGAATTATTATGTGGTTATATGTAAAAAACTGTGAGATAGTTGTAACTAATAAAAGAATTTACGGAAAAGCAGCATTTGGCAATAGAGTTGATATTCCGTTAGATAGTGTTACTGCGGTTGGCATTATTGGATGGTTAAAAGGCATATCTGTTTCATCATCATCTGGTTTTATTAAATTTTTATATATATCTAATTATAACGAGATTCACAAAAAAATTAGTGATATAATTATGTCTCGAACTTCCATATCTAGAAATGATTCTAGTCAAGCAGATGAATTAAAAAAATATAAAGAATTATTAGATAATGGGGTTATTTCTCAGGAAGAATTTAATGCAAAGAAAAAGCAATTATTAGACTTGTAAGGAGAAAGATAGATGAACAAATTTATTCCAAAATGTACAAAATATATTTTCAATATAGGTACAGGAACTTTACATTATTATAATACTCAAAGTTGTTATAATTCAAAACATTTTAATCCTAATGATACCAACTTGAAATTTTATAATTCAGAAGATGATGCAATTAGAGATAATCAAAGTCATTTGAAAAAATGTAAGTTATGTTTTAAAAATAGATAAAAGATGAGCAGCGCTCATCTTTTAGTGTGTTGATAAGATTATATTTCTAAATCGTAATCATCTTTTTCTTTGCCTAAATCATGTTCTTTACTGAAATTATAAGTATTATTTAATTCTTTAATTGTATCATCCTCAATAACACCATGTTCGTATAAATCTCTTGAAAAATCAAGATATTTATCTCTATCTTTTCTATTAAATAATCTATTTTTTAAAAATTGAATTAGTCTTATAAACTTATTTTTAAAATAGTTAAGTTCTGCAAATAAAGAATTATTTTCTTCTTTTAATTCATCAATTTCATTATCTTTTAACTTATTTTTTTCAGTAAGACTTTTAACTCGTAATTCCAATGCCTCATTGTTTTCGGTAAGTATTTTTATTTTCTTATTGTTTTCTTTAATACTAGAGTCAACATTGATAAGTGATGTTGATAATTTTTGAATATTCTTATATTCTTTATTTGTATTTTCTACTTGGCTGATAAAACTATTGATTCTATCTTTACATTCTTGCGTTATAACATATTTATCTTTTCTGCCAAATGCTAATTTTAAATTATTAACAATATCTTTTGCTTCTTTTGTATCATTATCTAGCAGGTCAGATTGTTGTTTGGCTTTATTTAAGCTTTTTTGATTTTTTTCAAGTTGTTCTTTCATTTCTAAATAATTGTCCATTTCAGTGATATGATAATCATGATTTCTACCTTTTTTCTTACCTTTTAAAGTGTTAATTAGGTTATATTCTTTATTAAAAGATTCAATACATAAGGTACGCATTTTATCTTGTAATTTTCTTAAACTTTCTTTTGTAAATACATCTGATTTACCAACTTGTTTTTTCATACCATTTTTATTATTAAATTTTATAGGAACACCTACGATATGCAAGTGTGGACTTGTTTCATCATAATGAATAATAGCACTCGCTATCTTAAAAGTAGGTAATATAATTTCTAAATCTTCAATTTGCTTTTTATAAACATTTGTCATTTTTCTTTTAAACTTATCATCTTTTGTATCCCAATACTTTTTATCTCCAAGTTCAATTATTATTTCACAGGCTAAATCATTTTTTTCGTTGTTACTTATATGAGTGAAATAATCTTTGATTTTTCTATCGTCCCTTACTTGTTTTAGATTATATTCTTCTTTTGCTTCATCAAATTCTTTCTTATATAATTTTTTGACATCATCAACTAATGAAGAACTACCTTTAATAATTTCAATGTCATTTTGATTGTTATCATACTTTCTATAATTATGCTTATCTACTTTCGTTAAACCTGCTGAATTTTGTATGGCATTATTTGATAGAGAAGTAGAACCACTTCTATTAGATTTAGCACTACTTCTTGATGTGTTTCTTTTATTTTTATCACTACCTAAATGAAAAGAATATGCTAGTTCTATAATAATCGTGCTCCTTTATTAAAATATAATGTGGCTTGATTTAGTGTTTCAAAAAATTCTTGACCCATCATAGTTCCCATATTATCAATATAGGTACAAACAATATAATGTAGTTCACAGTTTTCGGCATACACTAAATATAAGTCTTTTTTCTCATCTAATAATTTACACTTTCCATATTTTAAGTTATAAAATTCTTTCTTTATAAATAATCAACTCCTTTGTTTTTTTAGAGGTATATTTTGACTTTGACAAAATATTTAACCCCCTAGGTATTTTGTCATACTAACAAAATAACCTCGTTGGCTAGGGATTCCCTAGAACCCTTTTATGACTTATTTCATAATGTTTTAAAACTTCGTAATAAAACATTATGAAATAAGTCTTATAAAATGCTATCGCCACTTTCATTGCTACACAACAAAACGTGCCACGCATTTTATTCTTCTTCGTACAACAATTCTTTCTTTACAGGTTTTACTCCAATTTCAATAGGAATAGGTTCTTTCGTATAAATAACACAATCATTAGTTTCATCAGGTATATAATCAAAAGCAGTATTTATATCTTGCATTTGAAACTCATCTTTACCACGAATATAAATAATTCCATATTTATATTCTTTCATTTTTATATCAGGATCTATTTTTGCATAATCTTCCATAGGGAATACTCTGACTATTGCTCTGTCATCGTGGATAAAGTTAAAATAGAATATTCTATCTTCTACATAATAAGTTGCTTCTTCAAAGCCAACATCATAATATTGTCTTAATCTCATTATATGTTTACCAACTTCTTTTTCAGGTAAATAATTACTAAATCTTATTTGACCCACAATATTACCCAAAATAATAGGTGTTTTAACATCAATATAACCTGCATCAAATAATTCATTACAAGGCTTACATATTGATTCTCTAAAATTGATATTCTCGACATAAATATAATTATTAAGAATACCTAATTTAATATCATCAACATATTTCATAATAAGTTCAGATTTTTCTTCTCTTGTATAATCTTTCCAAGTTTTAGTTCTTTCCTTGTATTCCTTTTCTAATTTAACTTTATTTATATAATTAATATCTCTTTTTAGTAAAATATCTTGTGGGGTAAAATTAAGAGTTTCACAAGAGGTTGCTTCGTCAAATTCATTTTGTAATTTTTCAAGAGCAGATTCAACTAACTTTCTTTCATCATTATATTCTTCTAAACTAAATACACCATTAATATAGGCTCTTTTAATTCTTTCTAGTTTGTCTTTTTGTTTAATAATATCTTTCTTTAATTCTTCTTGTGGTTCATCAAATTTTTGCTTAATCATTGGTAAGAAGAACTGATTTACTACTGAATCATATTCTACAAGTTCATTTACAAAATCATTAAAATATTCTTCAACTAAACTTTCCTTAAAGTTTATCTTACAATCATGGCAGTAATAGTAATAATAAATATTACCATTTTTCTTTTGAGTTGCTTTACCACCTAAAATTCTATTACATTTAGGACACCTTAATTTTTGTAAGAATAGATATGTTAAAGTTCTTTGATAACTTTTAGAATTTTTTTTCTTTTGAACTTGACATTCTTCCCACATTTCTTTACTAACAATAGGTTCAACAACATTTTCATAATAGGTAGGATGTTTAGTTCTTTTACCATGAACAAAATCGCCTTTGTATATTTCATTTTCTAAAATTGCAACAATAGAAGAATCTCTCCAATTTGTTTTACCCAATACTTGTTCTTTATTAAATAGTGTACTTATTTTTTGATATGACATTCCTTTATGATAAAGTTCAAATATTCTTATAACAACATCTTTTGTTAAATAGTCTATAACTAATTTTTTATTTTCATGTTTATAGCCAAGTGGTGCTTGATGTGGTATATGCCCTTGTTTAATAGCACCTGCTAAACCAACCTTAGTTCTTTCACTTGTTCTTTCTATTTCTTGTTGTGATACACTCATTAATATTCTTGAAACCATTTTGCCATTAGCATTAGTAGTATTAATATCATCATTAACACAATCAAGATAAGCATCATTTTCCTCAAGAAATCTCATAAGTTCTTCCCAGTCAAAAATACTTCTTGTTATTCTATCTTGTTTTAAAGCAATTATAGTGTTTATTTTCTTTGATTTAATATCTTCTTTAAGTCTTTCAAATTCAGGTCTATAATTGCCTGTTTTAGCACTTATACCAGCATCAGTATAATAGTCTTTAATAACAAAACCTTTGAATTTACAATATGCCTCCAATCTTTCTTTTTGCTCTGGTAAACTAAAACCTTCTCTTGCTTGATCTTCAGTTGATACTCTCATATAAAGACCACAAACTTTTTTTACATCATCCAATTATCATCATCTCCTTTACTAAAAAAGAGCGAAGCAGTACAACTAGGCTTATTTGTACTACTTCGCCCATAAATAAATCAGATATAAGTTTTTCTAATCTAATTATAAACTATTTAGGGCAAAATTACTAGTTGGTATGCTTTAAATAATCTTCTAATTCATTGATTTTAATTTTATTACCAAAGTTTTTTATATAAACATCATTAGAATAATTAAAAACAAGAAACAGTGTATTATTGATAATTACTTTGTGAGGTTCAACATAAGCCAAATTAGATTTATCAATTTTTCTAATACTTCCGTTTATAAATGTAGGAGTAGTATTACAAAAATCACAAATAAACTCTAATTTCTTTTTAAGTGATTCATCAATAGGTATTTCTTGTTTGATAATATTAATCATAAACACCATCCTTTCTTTAGGATGATTTCTTTGTAAAACACAAAAAAATCAATCTTTCGATTGATTCTATATATCAAGTTCAAACTAAATGGTTCGAACAGATTCGTCAATGGAGGGGCCTACCGGATTTGAACCGGTGATCAGGGAGTTGCAGTCCCACGCCTTACCACTTGGCTAAAGCCCCGTCTTTGTGTAATTCATTATATCAAAAAAAATAATCTTTGACAATATATTATATTAAAAAAATAATAATTTTATGCTATAATTTTAAGAGAGAGGTAATAAAAATGGAAAAAAAAGAAAGTGTTTTTTACATTGTGATGAAGGTGTTTTTGTTAGTTAGTGTTATTTTTTCTCTTACATATGTATTTATGAAAAAATTTGTTTTGTAATATTGTTATAAATTTGATATAATAGTATTAGGAAGGAGGAGTATGAATATGTATGGATATGGAAACTATGGATATGGTAGTTCTTTAGGAAGTTCAGAATTATCAGGTTTGGCAGGATTAGGAGTATGGATGATTATTTCAGTAGTAATTGCTATAGCAGGAGGTATTATTGTATATGCATTATTCTTAAAGAAAGAAAATGAAAATAAGTTTACTGGATTTACGGCATGGCTTTATGAATTCTTATCATTTAAGAAAATGTTATTAGAAGTTATTCTTAAAGTATGTTATTTAATAACGGCAATTTATTTAACTTTAGTAGGTTTAGGACTTTTCTCTGTAAATGTGTTAAGCGCTATTTTAACTATTATTTTTGGTAATGTAATAGCAAGAATTGCCTATGAATTTTCATTAATTTTATTAACTATATGTAGAAATACAACTGAAATAAATAAAAAGTTAAAAAGTTCTGAGAAATCAAAGAAAAAAGAATCTGATGAAGATTAGTCTTCTAGGTTCTTTTCTTTTCTAAAAGGTGTTATATGAAAGTAGAATTATTAAGTCCAGTAGGAAATAAAGAAAGTTTGTATCAAGCAATTCATAATGGAGCTGATGCTGTATATTTAGGAGGTAAATCTTTTGGCGCTAGAAAATATGCCGATAATTTCACTAATGAAGAACTAATTGAGGTTATTAATTATGCCCATATTTATGGCGTTAAAGTTTATATAACTGCTAATACAATTATTTATAATGATGAAGTAGAAGAATTTGTTAACTATTTGACCTTTTTACATAAGAATAATGTTGATGCCGTAATTATGCAAGATATTGGAATGATTAGTTTGATTAGAAAAGTACTTCCTAATTTAGAAATTCATGCTTCTACTCAGTGTCATAATCATAATATTTATGGTATTAAATGTTTAAAAAATTTAGGAATTACTAGAGTAGTTCTTGATAGAGAAATGTCTTTAAGTGAAATAAACAGTCTAGATATTGATATTGAAAAAGAAATATTTATTCATGGCGCATTATGTGTTAGTTATTCAGGATGTTGTTTATTTAGTAGTTTAAATGGAGGTAGAAGTGGTAATCGTGGTGAATGTGTGGGTTCTTGTCGTCTTCCTTATAAATTATTAGAAAATGATAAAGTAATTGATACTAAAGGTGAATATTTACTTAGTACTAAAGAATTAAATAATCTAGATAATTTAAAAGAAATATTAGACTCTAATATTAATAGTCTAAAAATAGAAGGTAGAATGAAAAGCCCCGAATATGTTGGATTTATAACTAAATTATATCGAATCTTAATAGATAAATATTATAATAATGAAGAAATGAAATTAACTAAAGAAGATATCGATAGTTTAAAAGTATTATTTAATCGTAAATTTACTAAAGGATTTCTTTTTAATGATAACATTATTAATATAGAAAGTCCTAATCATCAAGGAATTAATTTAGGTAGAGTAGTTCAAATTAATAAAAATAGAATATATATAAAATTAGATAAGGTTTTAAATCAAGAAGATGGAATTAGATTTAAAGAAAGTAATACAGGTATGATTGTTAATATGCTATATGATAAGAATAATAAATTAATAAGCAAAGGATTATCCGGTGATATTATCTCTATTCCTAATAAAGTAAATTTAAAAACTAATGATATTGTATTAAAAACAATTGATAAAGAATTGTTGGAAAGACTAAAACATTATGAGAAGAAAAAAATAAAAGTAAGTTATAGGGTTATAGCTAAATTAAATCAAAAATTATTTATTAGTCTTAATGATGGTGAAAACAACGTAGAAGTAATGGGGAATGTTATTGAATCATCTATTAATAATCCGATAACTAAAGAAGAAATTGTTGAAAAGTTATCTAAACTAGGCAATACTCCTTTTGTGTTAAATAATATAGATATTAATATGGATGATAATATTTTTATTAGTTTAAAAGAATTAAATGAGTTAAGAAGAAATTTAGTAGACAAATTAATAAGTAATAGAACCAAAAACAAAAAAGAAATAATTATTAATAATATTCCTAAAATAAATGAAACTATAAACAATGGTAAAGTTAATATAAATGTTTTAGTAAGAAACGAAGAACAATTACTTACATGTTTAAATAAAGTAGAGAATATATATACTGATGATTATAAATTATACTTAAAGTATAAGAGTAATAATGTTTATTATAGAACTAATAGAGTAATGTCATCTTTTAAGGATTTTAAAAATGAAAATATTTTAGCGTCAGAATTAGGTGCAATCTATAAATATAGTAAAGATAATAAAGTTATTAGTGATTATTTTTTAAATGTTGTAAATGATTATAGTATTAAATTTTTGCAAGAGATAAATGTCGATAAAATAGTTATTTCTCCTGAATGTAATTATGACAAGATAAAATTATTACATAACAGAAAAAATATAGAAGTAATTATATATGGAAAAATGGAACTTATGATTATGAAGTATTGCCCATTAAAAGAATTATTAAATAATTGTAGTGTATGCAAAACTAATAAGAATAAATATTATTTACAAGATAGATTAGGTTATAAATATAAAATTATTCATAATAATTGTTTAACACATATAATGCATTATAGAAATATTGATTATATTAATAATGTAAAAAATTATATAGATATTGGAATTAAAAATTATCGAATAGAATTATTAGACGAAACCCAAATAGAAATTCAAAAATTATTAGAAAAAATACCTAAATATTATTAGGTATTTACATCATATACATCGAACTATCTGGTTCATTATAGATATTAGTAGTATTGTTATTGTAAGTAGTTTCTAATCTAGTAATTCTTTCATTTAATCTTTTTATTTGCCTTTCTATGGTATTTAATCTATTATCAAAGTCAGTATTATTAGAGTTATTATTTTGATTACAAGGCATCATATTTTGATTGCTATAAGGCATTCCATAATTAATATTAGGGTTTTGCATCATAGGCATCATTCCCCCTTGCATCATTGGCATCATTCCGTTTGGTAAAGGATTACTTACATACCCATAATTACCATAGTACATATCTCTATCATTATTCATATTTTCACACTCCCGTTATTCTTTTCATTTTAATATATGCAAAATACCTAGATTATGTTAAAATTAATTTAAGGAAGTGTATTATGAGGCTTAGAAATGTAAAAGGTGCAAAAGATAAAATATTATTAAGTAGATATAATATAGATGATCCATATAGTAATATTAATAATTGGAATAAGGTATTTAATAATAATAATCCTCTATATATAGAAATAGGAATGGGTAAAGGTAAATTTATAATAGAAAATGCTATTAATAATCCTAATATTAATTATATAGGAATAGAAAAATTTGATAGTGTAATAGTAAGAGCAATAGAAAAAGTAAATGATTTAGAAATACCTAATTTAAGATTTATTAGAATGGATGCTAATCGCATTGATGAAGTATTTAATAAAGAAGTAGATAGAATATATTTAAATTTTTCTGATCCTTGGCCTAAAGAAAGACATGTTAAAAGGCGGTTAACTAGTCCTATATTTTTACAAAAATATGATAAAATATTTAAAGGTAAATGTATAATTGAAATGAAGACTGATAATATAGATTTATTTAATTATTCAAAGGATAGTTTAATGGAATACGGTTATAATATTGACTATATTACTTGTGATTTACACAAAGAAAATATAGATAATATAATGACAGAGTATGAAGAGAAATTTTCTAAATTAAATATAAAAATAAATAAATTGATTGCGAGGAAGTAATGTGAATAAATATATGTTATATGCTATACTTAAAGATGGTAGAGCTATTCCAATAATGGAAAAAGATAGTTTAGAAGAGATGGATAATATTACTAGGTTATTTGATAATGCTAACGATTTTAGAGATGGTATGAATGAAGTCCACGAAATTAAATATGATATAGTAAATTTATTCTTACAAAAAGAAAGAAAAGGTGTATCCCAAAGACTTCCCGTTGTATATTCAGAAGATATATTTGACATTGATGATGTAATAGGTAAATATTATGATTTTCTATTAACAGATTTAAATAGATTAAAATATTCTAATGTAAGACACGTAAATTTACCTTATATGATAGAATTTAAAAAAAGTGGTAGAGTTATGTTTTCTCCTAGTGATTTGAAATTAGCTGTTAAAGTTAGTTTTTATAGGAATGGTAAACCTATTTATTCTAAAATAAGAGAAGCATATTTTGAACTTAAAGATTACGGAGTTAAAGTAAGATGCAAAAAGAGGTAGAAGAGAATATTGATAAGTTCTATTATTACTTAAAACATCAAAAAAAATATTCGGAAAATACTATTACAGCATACATTAAAGATATTACCTATTTTTATGAGTACCTTAAATGTGATATTAAATTAAATAATGATGATATTAGTAAGTATTTAGTTCATTTATATAATGATTTAAAACTATCTAAAAGTAGCATTGGTAGAAAACTAAGTTCTCTTAGAAGTTTTTACAATTATTTATTAAGAGAAGAAATAATTAATATAAATTATTTTGAAGATGTATCTAATCCTAAGAAAACTTTATTACTTCCTAAGTATTTGAAAGATGATGAAGTTAATAAAATATTTAGTGTATGTATGAATAATGATAATATTTCTATTAGAGATAGAGTAATAATAGAACTATTGTATTCTTCTGGAATAAGAGTAAGTGAACTTGTAAATATTAAATTATTAGATATTAATTTTAAAGATAAGGAAATAAAAGTTTTAGGAAAAGGAGAAAAAGAGAGAATTGTTATGTTTAATGATTCTTGTATGGAAGCGTTAAAAATATTTATAAATGAAGTAAGGTCTAAAATATATAAAAAAGAAAATGGGTATTTATTTATAGGAAGAAATAATGGCCATATTTCTGCTAAAAGTATAAGAGATATTTTAAATAAAATAAGAATAAAAGCGGGGCTTGAAGAAGGTTTGCATCCTCATTTATTTAGACATACCTTTGCAACAGATATGTTAAATAATGGTGCTGATTTGGTTAGTGTAAAGGAATTATTAGGTCATGAATCACTAAATACTACTAGTATTTACACACATGTAAGTGATGAACATATAAGAAAAATATATGATATGGCTCATCCTAGAGCTAAGAAGGAGTAATTATGGCAAAGTTATATTTTAAATATGGTGCAATGAGTTGTGGAAAAACAAGAGATTTAATAAAAACAATGTATAATTATCATGAAAAAGGAATGCATGTATTAATAATTAAACCAAGAAAAGATACTAAGGGTGAAGATACAATTGTTCCTAGAGGAGCAGATCCTGTTAAAGTTGATTATTTAATTAGAGAAAATGATGATATTTACAAAATGATAGAGTATTACGTATCTTATCATCCTCTTCATTGTATATTAGTTGATGAAGTCCAATTTTTAAAAGAAAAACATATTAAAGAATTAGCAGATATTGTTGATTTACTTAATATTCCTGTTATTTGTTATGGACTTAGAGTAGATTTCAGAGGTCATTTGTTCCCAGGAAGTAAGGCGCTATTTGAAACTGCTGATTCATTTGAAGAATTAAAAGCTGTATGTAAATGTGGTAATAAAGCTACTAGAAATGTAAGATTTGTAAATGGTATCCCTACATTTAAGGGAGGACAAATAGCAATAGATGGTGAAAATGATGTAACATATGAATCAATGTGTCGTAAGTGTGAAAGAGAACTTAGAAGGGAACATTCTGATGAGTGAGTTAAAGGAATATTTAAAAATCTTATGTGATAGTGATTATCCAAAATTTATTGATAAATATTTAGAAACAAAAGAATTACAAAGATTAAAAGGAATAGATCAATTTTGTGGATGTTTTTACACCAATCTTCATAATGTAAAATATTGGTATTCAAGATATGATCATAGCCTAGCTACTGCTCTTATGACTTACCATTTTGCTAAAGATAAAATTCAAACTTTAAGTGCTCTTTTTCACGATTTAGGTACTCCTTGTTTTAGTCATTGTGTTGATTTTATGCTAGGGGATAGTGTTAATCAAGAAAGCTCTGAGAGAAATGTGTTAGATATATTGAGAAATTCTGAAGATATATGTACTTGTTTAAAACAAGATGGCATTTTAATTGATTGGTTAAATACTAGTAAATATGGTGTTGTTGAGAATAAATTTCCTAGACTTTGTGTAGATAGGTTGGATGGTATTTTAACAACTGGATTAATATGGACTGATTATTTGGATATTTCTGATATAGAAAAGATATATAAGAATATGACTGTATTAAGAAATGAAGATAATAATTATGAAATAGGTTTTAAAAATATAGATTCTGCACTTGTTTTTTTCGACGCAATGTTAAATTATAGTTATGTACTTCAAAGAAATGAGGATAAGTATACTTTATCATTTATTGCAGATATATTAAAAAAAATGTGCTTAAGTGGTTATGTAAAAGTAGAAGATTTATATAATTTAAGTGAAGAAGATGTTATAAAATTAATTGTTAAGCATGATGGTAAAAGATGGAATCAGTTTATTACCTCTAAAAAACTAATGAGAAGTATATATCCCATAGATGATTGTTTTGTTGTCAGTATAGAATCTAAAAATAGACATGTTATTCCTTTAGTAAGATATCAAAATACAATTGTTAGATTAGATGAAATTTCTTTAATAGTTAAACAGTTATTGGAAGAGTTTAAGAATTATAAAGATACAGAATATTGTTATATAAAAAAGATTAAGAAAAGTATATAAAATAAGTAAAAAAACAGTAAAATTATATTGTATTTATTGCAATATAATTTTATTTTTGCTATTATAAAAATTGAGGTGATAGAATGGAGAAATATGTTTATTCCTTTAGTGAAGGAAATAAAGATATGCGTAATCTGTTAGGAGGTAAAGGTGCTAATTTAGCAGAAATGAAGTCAATTGGACTACCTGTTCCTAATGGTTTTACGGTTACAACTGAAGCTTGTAATAAATATTATGATGATGGTAAAGTTATAAGTGAAGAAGTTAAAAAACAAATATTTGAAAAGTTAGATGAATTAGAAAAAATATCAGGCAAAAAAATGGGTGATTTAAATAATCCATTACTTGTATCTGTTAGAAGTGGTGCAAGAGCATCAATGCCTGGTATGATGGATACTGTTTTAAATTTAGGTCTTAATGATGAAGTAGCTAAAAATTTTGCTGAAGCAACTAAAAATAAAAGATTTGCATATGATTCTTATAGAAGATTTATTATGATGTTTGCAGATGTTGTAAAGGGATATTCTAAAAGTTCATTTGAAAGAGTATTAGATGAGTTCAAAGAAAGTAAACATGCTAAATTTGATACTGATTTAGATGCTGAAGATATGTATGAAATTGCAATGAAATTTAAGAATATTTATAAAGAATTGTCTGGGGAAGAATTTCCACAGGATCCTAAAGTTCAACTAATTGAAGCCGTGACTGCTGTATTTAGATCTTGGAATAATGAAAGAGCAATCATATATAGAAGAATGAATGATATCCCTTCTTCTTGGGGAACTGCGGTTAATGTTCAAGAAATGGTATATGGTAATCGTGGAGATGATTGTGGAACAGGAGTAGCATTTACAAGAAATCCTGCAACCGGAGAAAATAAATTATATGGTGAATACTTAATAAACGCTCAAGGAGAAGATGTAGTAGCAGGAGTTAGAACTCCACAAAGTATAGAAACTTTAAAAGAAGAAATGCCAGAAGTTTATAAAGAATTTTCTAAAATTTGTAAAATCTTGGAAGAGCATTATAAAGATATGCAAGATATGGAATTTACAATTGAAAATGGGAAATTATTTATGCTTCAAACGAGAAACGGTAAAAGAACTGCACAGGCCGCTTTAAAGATAGCTGTTGATATGGTATCAGAAAAAATGATTACTAAAGAAGAAGCAATTATGAAAGTTGAACCTAAAGCACTTGATCAATTATTACATAAAACATTTGATAATGTAAGTTTAAAGGAAGCAAAGAAAATTGCTAAAGGATTAGCAGCATCTCCAGGCGCAGCAGCAGGTAAAATATACTTTAATGCTGAAGATGTTAGTGAGGCTGCTAAAAATGGAGAAGACGTTATTTTAGTTAGATTAGAAACTTCACCTGAAGATATTCAAGGTATGAACGATGCTAAGGGTATATTAACTATTCGTGGTGGAATGACTTCTCATGCTGCTGTAGTAGCAAGAGGTATGGGAAGATGTTGTGTAAGTGGATGTGGTGAATTAAAAATAGATGAAGAATCTAAGACACTTACAACAAACGATGGAAAAGTATATAAAGAAGGAGATTGTATTTCATTAGATGGTTCTACAGGTTATGTATATGACGGACTTGTTAAAACTGTTGATCCTGAAATTAGTGGAGATTTTGAAAAATTTATGGGATGGGTCGATGAAATTAGAACAATGGGTGTTAGAACTAACGCTGATAATCCTAGAGATACTATTCAAGCCATTAAATTTGGAGCAGAAGGTATCGGACTTTGCCGTACAGAGCATATGTTCTTTGAAACAGATAGAATCTTTGCTGTAAGACAAATGATTACTGCTGAGACAAAAGAACAAAGAGAAGAAGCATTAAATAAAATATTACCAATGCAAAGAAAAGACTTTGAAGAAATGTATACTGCTCTAGAAGGTAGACCTATGACAGTAAGATACTTAGATCCACCACTACATGAATTTTTACCACATACTGATGAAGAAATTAAGCCGCTTGCTAAAGAATTAGGAATGACTTTTGAAGGTTTAAAAGCAAGAATTGATTCACTAAAAGAATTTAACCCAATGATGGGACATAGAGGTTGTAGATTATCTATTACTTATCCAGAAATTGCGGTAATGCAAACAAGAGCAGTAATAGAAGCAGCTTTAAATGTTAAAGAAAAAGGAATAAATGTAGAACCTGAAATAATGATACCTTTAGTAGGCGATGTAAATGAACTTAAATATGTTAGAAATATTGTCGTAGAGACAGCAGAGGAAATACTTAAAGAAAGAAAAGCAAAATTAAAATATAAAATTGGTACAATGATTGAAATACCAAGAGCAGCATTACTTGCTGATGAAATTGCTGAAGTAGCAGAATTTTTCTCATTTGGAACAAATGATTTAACCCAAATGACTTATGGATTCTCTAGAGATGATGCTGGTAAGTTCTTAAACGATTACTATGATAAAGGTATATTTGAAAGCGATCCATTTGCTAAGTTAGATACTCATGGAGTAGGGAAATTAGTTAGTATGGCTGCTGAATTAGGAAGAAAAACTAGAAAAGATATTAAACTAGGAATATGTGGAGAACATGGTGGAGATCCAAGTTCTGTAGAGTTTTGTAGAAAAGTAGGACTTAATTATGTATCTTGTTCACCATTTAGGGTTCCTATTGCAAGATTAGCAGCAGCTCAAGCTGAAATAAATATGAAAAAATAAAGTATTATCATTTAATATATGAATATAATATTAATGTATACTATTTGACATTTTCGTAAAAATGTAGTATATTTATATTGAACTCGAAAGAGTGAAAATGTTTTTCGCTTCTGGATGGTGCGAATAATAAATGATTTCAGGCGACAATGTTTTTCGCTTCCAGGTGGTGCGACTAATAAATGATCCTGGTTGAAAATGTAGATTAACTTCATCGTAAGATGGAGTTTTCTTTTGCTTTATGATATAATTTTTACGGAGATGATACACATGGAAATTAAAACAGGATATTTATATCATATAAAAGATGAATATTTCGATGTCGTAGATGATGATAGTTTGATGCAAAATCATGAAAAGGGCAAAAAAAGGCCAACTTATTTTACTATAAAAGATAAAAATATTTTATGGTTTATACCAATAAGTTCTAAAGTAGATAAATATAAAAAAATAATTGATAAAAAAATAGAGCGATATGGTTTTTGTAATACAATTATAATTAGAAAAATAGCAGATGAGGACGCAGTGATACTTTTTCAAAATGCATTTCCAATATTAGAAAAATATATAGATCATGTGCATACTGTTGATGGAATTCCATTAAAGGTTCCAACTGACCTGCAACACGAAATCAAAAGCTTGTTTAAAAATATGTTAGGTTTAAAGAAGAGGGGAGCAAATTTGTTTTTTACTGATATAGATAATTTAAAACAAAAGATGTTAGATGAATTGAAATAGAATTACTTATAAATATTATTATTTATATAAGAAAAAAACAAGTCAAATAGTATTCGTTTTTGAGGAAAAAACACCCCACGAATATGACAGTGGTACAAGCTGAAATAAATATGAAAAAATAAAGTATTATTATTTAATATATGAATATAATATGAATGTATACCATTTGACTTTTTTAGAAAAATATGGTATATTGATAATGCATTGAAGAGGTGCAATATTAGAAAATGTTATCCGCCTATAGATGGTGCGGGGTATAAATAATTCTATAGAGAAATGTTGTCGCTTACAGGTGGTTGCGACTAATAAATAATCCTGAGGTAAATGTTAGAAAACTTCATTAAAAGGTGGAGTTTTCTTTTTCTTTATGATATATTGTTTGTGAGACTCTTATAATAAAATCAGATAGTTAAATTCTACAATATTTGATAG
>ERZ1643249.2475-NODE-2475-length-17188-cov-261.678457_pt1 | contig 17188 bp, 17 predicted proteins | sample MGYA00579263_ERZ1643249 | MGnify/ENA primary metagenome ERZ1643249 (study PRJEB29033, sample SAMEA4952264) | chicken gut metagenome | biome: Broiler Chicken; feature: Gastrointestinal Tract; material: Caecum | place: Ireland | collected 2018 | study: Broiler...
TAGTGATAATATTAATTTTAGTGAAACTAATACGTTAGGTGGGGCAAAAATGGCTTACGGAACTACTTGGACTATGGGAGCTTTAGTGGGTTCAACATCTGGGATTCCTTTAAAATTTACTTTAAGTAGTAATCATATAGCTAATGATTGCCGAGGATATAAAGATTTTTTGCCGGGAGTTTACAATTTAGGTGATGTTTTGAAAGAAAATGGCTATAAAAATTATTTTATGCTTGGGTCGGATGCAGCTTTTGCTGGTCGAGATGTTTATTTTAGTAAGCATGGTGATTATGAAATATTAGATTATAATTACGCCAAAGACAATGGATGGATACCTAAAAACTATTATACTTGGTGGGGTTATGAAGATAGTAAGCTTTTCGATTTTGCTAAAAATGAACTAACAAATATTTCGAAAACTGATGAACCATTTAATTTTACACTGCTTACAGCAGATACGCATTTTACGGATGGTTATGTCGATAAGTCATGTGATACACCGTATAAAGATCATTATTTAAATTCTTATCATTGTAGTGACTCTCAACTTGGGGCATTTATAGATTGGATTCAAAAACAAGATTTTTATAAGGATACAGTAGTTGTAATTACGGGCGATCATTTAACAATGCAAGGTAATATAGTTGATATGTTTGATTATAATAACGAAAATAATAGATATGTCTATAATGTTTATTTAAATACAGATAAGGATAAAAAAAGGACTAAAAACAGAGAATTTAATTCGTTTGATTTTTATCCAACTACATTATCAGCTTTGGGTTTTGATATAAAAGGCAATAGATTAGGTCTTGGAACTAATTTGTTTTCTAATAGGGAAACTTTAACTGAAAAATATGGTAAGGAACAATTAGATGAAAAATTACAAGACAATTCAACTTTTTATGATGACATATTAATTCAAGATACATTTAAAAACTGTAAGTAAATAAGACTAATAAATAGTAGGGGAGTAGTACCCTACTTTTTGTTTACATTTTACTTGACAAGTATATGTAAAATGGTTAAAATGTAATAGTAGGAGGGTTACGAAAATGGAAAGATTAAATGACATTTTAAGAGAACTTGGTATTTCTAAAGTAAAACTTGCTAAATGTTTAGGTGTTTCTAGACAGATGATTTATAATTATTTGGAGCTTGATGATATTAATAAATGGCCAAAAGATAAAAAAGTAATTTTACTTAATATTTTGGGCGTTAAATCAGCTGATGATATAAATAAAATTAAAGTTGATACAGACTATATAATGGATGTTGAAACAAGAATTAACAGTTTATTTGAAAATGGTAATAAAAGCGAAGTTAACGAAGGAAATATTATTTTTAGTGGTTTAGATGAAAAACGTAAAGATTTATTACATTCAATTATAGATGATTTAAAAGAACGTTTAAGTGATGATAAGGACGAAGATGGATATAATTCTATTTTATATTTATCTAATTATATTAAGATGATGGGTAGTACAAAAGAATTAAAATACATTTTGGCTTATTTTTCTAAGGTTGGAGGTTATATTAAACCTTATGAATTTGCGTTTGACGAAACTGAACAATTTATATTCGAAAGTATTTTATTTTCTGCATTAAATCTATATCATGGCGGTAATGCAAGTAAATCAAGAATTGCTGAGACTCATAAACGTTTTGTTGCGCAAATCGAGAAGAAACTTGAGGATAAAATGAGTAGAACTTTGGAAATAAATTCAGCTAAGGTTCAAGCAATGAAAGAGCTTGGTTATACTGAAGTAAATGATGAAAATGTTGCAGAAATATTATATAAAATAGATGAAATTCAAGCTAGAAAACGTTCTTAATAAAAATCCGATAATATATATTATGTTAACTTGTATATAAAATTGTTTTGAGTAGTATTGATAAAATTAGTGGTACTACTCTTTTATTTAAAAATAATGAGGGGTGTTTTATGATATACATATTAGGATTAATTATTCTTATGATTTTTGTTTTTGCGGCAATTATTCGTGTTTTTGGTGGATCCGATGATAATTCTGATACAGATAACTATTCAGATACTACTACCTATATTCCTAAGAAATTTTTATCTAATAAAGAATATAATTTTTTAACTAAATTTATAGATTTAGAAGATGAATTACATGTAAATATTGTACCTCAGGTTAATTTAGCTTCGATTATTGAAAAGGTTTCTGACAGTAGATTTCATAATGAATTATTTAGAAATATCGATTATGGTATTTTTAGTGCGGATTATAGTAAAGTTTTGTTGTTAATCGAGCTTAATGACGACAGTCATAATGATTATCATCGCCGGGAAAGAGATAAAAAGGTTCGAAAAATATGTGAGAAGGCGGGAATTAAATTGATTACTTTTTATACTAAATATTCGAATGAAAAGGATTATGTAAAAAATAGAATAAAAGAGTCTATAGGGGAATTTGAAAGTAATTCCTCCCCTACTTCTTAATTCATTAAGCGAAGGCTTAGATACATAAATATAATGCCAATAACAAAGAAAATTAACGTTTTCTTTTTATTTTGGTATTTTAAGGCGGTTGGAAGTAGTTCGATAACAGCTATGTTAACCATTATTCCAACAACAATTGCGAGAATATTTCCCATAATTATGTTATTGGTTACGGGTCCAATTATAAGGTATGCGATGATTGCGCCCAATGGTTCAGACATACCAGATATAAGGGTCAACAATATGGCTTTCTTTTTATTTTTGGTTGCATTATAGATTGGAACGGATATACTTATACCTTCTGGGATATTATGCAGCGCTATAGCGATAGTTATCGATATTCCCAGTGATAGATTAGTACTTGAGGATAAGAAAGTGGCAATTCCTTCCGGAATGTTGTGAATTATGATGGCAATCATCGATAAAATTCCTATTTTATATAATTTAGGATTATAGGTGTTTTTTTCTTCTTTGAGGCATATGTTTATAGTTGTTGGAATTAAAAATCCAACGACGATATAGAGAAAAAGATTGATAAAGGTATTATTTTTACTGTTTTCATTTATTAAAAGTGAGATACTTTCTGGAAGTAAATCAATTAAAGAAACACATATCATGACTCCTGAGGCGAAACTAAGGGCGTATTTGGTTAATTTGTCTTGATCACATTTGATAAAGATAAATATTGTGCCTATTAGTGTCGATAAACCGGCAATTAAGGTTAAAATAAAACTAATAGCTATATTGTTCATAGACCTCTCCCCTACTTTAAAATATATTAAAATAGGAATTTTTTATGTAAGGATTTTAAAAAAACGACGAAATTGTCGTTTGTCGGTTATTATTTTAACAAATCAGCTAAATATAGTTCATCTTTATTATGGTGTTTTTTATATATTTTATATTTTTTAATATTACTAATTAGTTGTTTTGTATTATTCCCACTGTAATACATTTTCAAAAATTCTGATGATTGATCATATTTTTTTCCGTTATATTTAATATTTTTTTTAGCAAATGTTTTTGGTGACTGTGAACTTTTGACTTTTTCATATTCTTTTTCTAGTCCTTCATTTAGTATTAAAAGCATTTCTAGTTCAGGTTTTGTGCAATATTTATATATTTCTTTTTGGGTTACAATTGCTTTTAGATCTTTAGGAATAGATATTTTTTCATTTTGTTTATCCCCTATTCGATATACTTTCACTGGTAAACCATAGTGCTTTAATTCAGATTTAATTGTTGGATTATTTAATTGTCTAATGGGATATGGTCTACGGCCAATTAAATCATCTCTTGAGAAGCAAAATGCGTTAGCATCCAATAAAATATTTAATATTACTTCTTCGTTTTGACCCTCACACATCAATAAGATTCTCATTGCATTAATTCCTTTTTAAAATTCATTAAAGCATCATAGTTAACGTTGGTGTTAAATTCATTGTTGTAAAATTTATTACTTTTAGATAATTCTGTCCTAAATTTGTAGTTTGTATGCATATTTTCTAAGATTATGGCTTTGTCGTATTTACTTATGTAAATATTGTCACTTCTATTAAATAAGTCAAGGATTTCGCAGTAATGGGTGGTGAAAACTAATGTTGCGTTTTTTTTGTTTACCGATTTGTCTTTATAGAGATTGACTAAGTTTTCAACTAAAGTTTTATGAAAATGATTTTCTATTTCATCAATTATTAAGTCTGATCCTGTTTTTAACGAATATACTACAAAGGTAAATAAACCAAAACCTTTGGTTGTCCCACTTGATAACATTTCATATAATTCTGAATTTGATACTTCTTTTGTTGAATTATTTGTATAAAATATTTTATATTTATTTTCATCCAACATTTTTATATTTTCTAAGTGTTCGTCAAACATTTTCAACAATGATGTTATAATTGATAAGTTATTGTCTAAAAGTTTATATATATTAAATGCTTTAGCATAATTTCTGTACATATAGTCGTCGCTTGGACAATATATGCCTCTTAGTTTAATGTCTTTCAGTAATGTGTATATCATCGAAGTGTCTTCAGGAAGTTTTATATTGGGTTTTACCTCTTCAAATTTTTCATAATTAAATAATTCCTTTATATGGGTTTTTTTATATTCTCTTTTATATAGTTTTTCGTTTTTAAAGAAAACGGATGTATTATCTACTGAATTTTCATCTTTATATAGATCTGTTAGATATCTATAAACCGTTCCATTGTGATAAAAAGTTATATCTAAATTTAATGTTTTATCAATGTATTTAAAAATATTTTTTGAACTATTAATTCTATAATAAGATAAAATATCGTATATTATTGATAAAAGTTCTACTGCTGTAGTTTTTCCCGATGCGTTTTTGCCGATTATTCCCATGGTACTAAACACATACAGATCTTCAGCGATTTCTTGTAATTCAAACTCTTTATCTGCTGCAGTTTTATTTCCTGTAGGTACAAAAGAGATGGTAAAGTTCTTTTCACATAGTTTAAAATTATTGGCAACTACTTTTAATAATTTCATTTTAGTTCCTCCTTATTTTATATTTATTATATCATAGCTTATTTTCAAAAAAACATTTTTTTTGTTTTTTTTGAAAAAATTATATATATAATAACTTGTTTTTTGCGAAAAATCAAGCTTTTTACTATTATTATATGCTTTTTTATTTTTGTAATACATTTTGATTTTTATGTAAAAAAAGAAACTTATTTACGTTTAAGTTTCTTTAATTTTTCTTTAGTTTCTTTTGACACTCTTAGTGATTCACATATTTTACTAATTGTCTTGTTGTATGTAAAGTTATCTAAATCACCGCTTTTTAGGTATTTTAAGGTGATTTCCGGGTATTTTATGTAGCAAATGGAAAGTAACCAGGCAATGGCCATTTTTACGTAATAGTGGTCGTTTTTAACGGTATTACAAGCACTGAAGATATAGCTTAAGTTTTCCTTTTCTATATAATAATTTAATAGGATAACTAATCCAAATCTTATTTCCCAAGGATTTGAGCTTTGAAGGTATTTTTTAGTTTGATTGATATTTAGTTTTTTGAATATTTTTAGATTGGCGCATGTTACATCACAGGTGGCCCAGTTATCGATATAAGGTATAAAGTCATCTATTAGGTTTAGAATGTTGTCGTCTTTAATGATTCCAAGTAATAGACCGTGGATAATGTTTTCTTCGTAAAAGGTGTGAGTATTATATTTTATAAATTTTAAATAATCGGTTTTACTTATTTGACGTGCTATTTCTTTTAATTTGGGTGTTCTTATTCCTAAAACTTTAATTTTTTCGTTTTTGAGTAGTTTTTGATGAAATTTTTGATAATCTTTTTCCGATATCGTTTTTAAATATTTGATAAATTTTTGATAAGTTTGTTTGTTCCATCTTATGTTTTGAAAATCCATTATTCTTCCCTACTTTCCATGTGGATGAAATTCTTTGTAATTGTTTTGTAATCTTTCGTTGGTTATATGTGTATATATTTGGGTTGAGGAGATGTCGCTGTGACCTAAAAGTTCCTGTATGCTTCTGAGATCAGCTCCGTGTTTTAGAAGATGGGTTGCAAATGAATGTCTTAGAGTGTGGGGTGAAAAATCGGTTTTGATGTTTTTTTCTTGGGCAAGTTTTTTGAGTATTTTGAAAAATCCTTGTCTTGTCATTTTTTCACCGTGATTATTTAGAAATAGATAATTATTTTCACCGTGTTTAAATAAGTTTGCCCGGTGATATAAGATATAATTATCTAAGGCCTCACAGGCGTATTCGGTTAAGGGAATTATTCTTTCTTTGGAACCTTTTCCGAATATTTTTACAAGAGCGCTTTTGGTGTCGACGTCATTTAAGGTTAGGTTTATGAGTTCACTTACTCTTAGGCCACTACTGTACATAAGTTCAAGCATGGCTTTATTGCGAAAATCATAATCGTTTTTTAAATTGATGTCTAGTAGGTTTTCTATTTCGTCTTCACTTAAAACTTTGGGTAATTTTTGAGCTTTTTTTGGGCTGGAAATAGCCTGCATAGGATTGATTTTTATCTGATTATTTATTTTTAGGTATTTGTAAAAACTTTTTAGAGTGCTTATAGTTCTGGATATACTGGATGGATTTAAATCTTTAAGATTGTTTTGAATGTATTTTTGAATATCCTTTTTTTCTAATTTAGTGAAGTCTTTTTTTATGACTTTGTCTAACTTAATTAGGTCTTCTTTATATGAGGAGATGGTATTTTTACTGTATTTTTTTTCAAACATTAGATAGCTTTCAAATTCGTCTATAAGAGTTTGGTTTATTTCTGATTTCATATTGGTCACCTTATATTTATTTTAACACAAATTCTTGTTTTATTATAGCTTGATTTGATGTTATAATATTTGGAGGTGATGTTTATGAGACCACTTGCAGATATGGTGCGGCCGTCGAAGTTAGAAGAGGTTGCCGGACAGAAGCATTTAGTTGGTAAGGGTTCAGTTCTTTATAATTTGGTTAATCATAAAAAGATATTTTCAATGATTTTGTATGGGCCTCCAGGAACTGGCAAAACAACTTTAGCTTATGTTTTGATTAATGAACTTAATTTAGAATGTGAATTTTTAAATGCAGTTATTAATAGTAAGAAAGACTTTGATATGGTAATTTTGAAGGCTAAGGAAAAAGGCGGTCTTGTTTTGATAATGGATGAGATTCACCGGCTTAATAAGGATAAACAGGATTTACTTCTCCCCTATTTGGAAAATGGTTTGATTACTTTAATAGGTTTAACAACGTCTAATCCTTATCACGCAATTAATCCAGCGATTAGAAGTAGATGTCAACTTTTTGAGTTAAAACCTTTGAGCACTGAGGATATTGTTTTAGCTTTAAAAAGGGCTTTGCCGGCGCTTGATAATATAAAAATCAGTGATGAGGCTTTGGATTATATTGCTTTTCTATCTGGCGGGGATATGAGATACGGATATAATTTGTTAGAGGTTGCATATTATGCTTCTGATGATTACAATGTCGATTTGGATGTTTTGAAGAGAATAAGTAATAAACCTAGTTTATATATCGATAAGAACGACGATGGTTATTATGATGTGATAAGCGCGCTTCAGAAATCGATCAGAGGTAGCGATGTCAATGCTTCTTTACATTATTTGGCTAGACTTATCGTGGCTGAAGATTTGGATATTATTTTTAGAAGACTTTCAGTGATTGCTTATGAAGATATCGGTCTTGCTAATCCGGCGATTGGCCCAAGACTTGAAGCGGCAATTAAGGCAGCTGAACGAACAGGTCTTCCTGAGGCGAGAATTCCACTTGGGGAGATAGTTATAGATATGGCTTTATCTCCTAAGTCTAATAGTTCAGAATGCGCGATAGATGCAGCAATAAACGATGTAAAGATGGGAAATATAGGAAAGGTTCCAAAGCATATTACAACGAATTCAAAGGATTATAAATATCCACACAATTATAAGGGAAGTTTTGTAAAACAGCAATATTTACCCGATGAACTTAAGGGCCGGCGCTATTATAATCCAAAGATGACTAGTAAGTATGAGGCTAATCTAAAGATGAGATACGATAAAATAAATAAAGCTATGGAGTGATTCCGTAGCTTTATTCGTTTAACAGAAATAATTCAAGGGCGAGATTTTTATCTGTTTTACCTGTTTTAATGGCGATATCGATATCGGCTAAAACACTTAAATAGTTAAGTAAGGTTTCGGCTTTATATTTTTTCCCTTTTTGAAGTGCTAATTTGACCCGGTATGGATGAACTTTTAGAACTTCTGAAATATTTTTTTCACTATAACCTTTTTTAGCTAGTTCTTTAGCTTGATACATAAGTCTAAATTGACTGGCAAGTAGAATTACAATTTTTAACGGTTCTTCGTTTACTTTAAGCATTTCATTATATATTTCTAGTGCTTCATCTTTGTTTTTCATAACGATGTCGTCAATTAATTTGAAAATGTCGATTTCAGGTCTTTTAGTGGTTAAATTTATGATGTCTTCTTTGGTGACGGTTTTATCGTCTTTGTATAGTTTGATTTTATTAACTTCGTTTTCTAAAATTAAGGGGTTCGTTCCTACTCTATCGATTAAAAGGTTTATGTTCGATGAAGTAATGTTATAATCGTTTAAAAGATTTCTAACGAGACTGTTTGGGGTCTCGTTTTGATTGAATGATATTAATTTGTAATCTTTTTTGATTTTTTTGGTTATTTTCTTGCGTTCATCGACTTTTTCTTCGTTTACGGTAAATATCAATATGGTATTGGGATTGATGTGGGCTAGATAGTTTTCAAGTGTTTCTAAATCTCCACTACCTGATGAGGTAAATATTGCCGCGTTTTCAACAATAACAACTTTACTGTCGGCAAACATCGAAAATGTTTCGGCATCACTTATGACGTCTTTGATATCATCTTCGGTTAAATCATATTTGCTGATATTCATTTTATCGAAATCTTTTGTTATTTTTTCTATTTCTTTTTGAATGGCAAAATCATTTGTGCCATAAAGTAGATACACCATATTATCACCTTTTTCATTGTAACATATTTTGTTTTGAATAACAATGAACAATGTACTTGATTTATAAACTAATAAAGAAGCCTCTTTTTAATTATGAGACTTCTTTTTGGTTTGCTCGATTTTTTTGATTTCGAAGTAGAATGTCGATCCTTTTTTACTTGTTTTAACACCATAATTACTGCCGTGACTTTGAAGTATTTGTTTAACAATCGACAATCCTAATCCTGTTCCATAACTGTTTCGTTTGTGTTTTTTATCACTATGATAGTAACGGTCCCAGATATGGGCAAGTTCTTCTTTTTTAATACCTTTTCCGGTATCGATGATTTCAATTAAGTATGTATCTTTTTGTTCTTTGATGTTGATGGTAACTGTTTTATCTTCGCCGGTATAATTGATTGCATTGTTAACTAGGTTATAAATTACTTGATAGATTCGTTTATAATCTGCTTCGACGATGACTTTATCTGGATGATTGAAGACGAAGTTGTATTGTTCTTTAACGGTTAATATGTTAAATTTATCGATTATTTGATAGATTAAATCATTCAAATCTATTTTTTCGATTTTTAACGGTGTCGCTTTAGCTTGAAGGGCTGATAAATCTAAGATGTCATTAACTAGTAAGGTTAAACGGTCGGTTTCTTCGATGATGGTATTTAAGTTTTCTTCGCGTTTTTCTTTTTTATCATAGTTAATGTCTCTAATTAATTCGGCATAAGCTTTGATCATCGTAAGCGGTGTTTTAAGATCATGACCGACATTAGCCATCAGGTCTCTTTGAAGTTTTTCGGTTTTGGATAGTTCTTCTTTGGCGTAGTTTAATGAATCGGTCAGTTCGTTTATTTCATATATATTTGAGTTAGTTGTGAAATCAGTACTAAAGTTTCGATCTGCAAGTTTACGGGCATTTTCACTTATTTGAATAATTGGTTTAGAGATACTTTTAGATATGAAATATCCAACGATTAGTGACAGAATCAAAACTCCGATGGTTGTATAAATAAACTGACTAGATAGAATTTGAATGGTCGAATCTAGGGGTTCGATGGATGCATTAATGAAGGCATATGTTGTACTGTCTAATTTTAAGGCATAAATCAAGGTTTCTTTTTTAAAGTCTTGGTTAATTAAGCTGTAGTGCTGTTCTTCAAGGCCACTATTTAAAAAATCTTTTTTTACTTTGAAGTTTTTGTTACCAAATTCCATGCATCCTTGATTATAAATGCTGGAAATGTATGAACTATTTGCTCCATATATTTCGATGCAAATATCACGACTTTTGGCAATTTCTTCGATGGCTGAGAGACTTAAGTAATTGTTGTCTTCTTTTAATTCACTGGCTGCTTGATTTAAGTCGTTTGTTTTACGATATTTGTAATAGGTTCCTAAAAATAGCGTTTGAAATAGCCACAATGATAAAAGAATTATAATAGAAAAAGATATTAAAAATAGCCAAATTTTGGTGGTTAAGCCATTTGGTTTGGTATTTTTAATGTTTGATAGGATTTTTTTGAATCCATTTTTAATCTTTTGGAACAAATTTATAACCTACTCCTCTAACTGTGATTATTAAATCACGATATTTACCAAGGCTATTTCGAAGCATTTTAACGTGGGTATCAATGGTTCGATCGTCACCGTAAAAGTCATATCCCCAGATTTTATTTAGCAGTTGGTTACGTGATAGAGCGATGTTTTGGTTCTCAATCATATAGACTAAAAGTTCGTATTCTTTTAGGGTTAGTTTTATTTCTTCGTCGCCAATAGTTACGGCGTGAGCTTTAAAGTCAACTTTTAAATCGTGATATTGATATATATCTTCAGGGGTATTTTTAGTTCTTTTGAGAATGGCTTTGATACGGGCGATTAATTCTTTTGGACTAAATGGTTTGGTTAAATAATCGTCTGTTCCAAGGTCGAAACCTCTTAATTTATCATATTCTTCGGTTCTAGCTGATAAGATAATGACTGGAATGTTTTTTTCTTTTTTTAATGTTTCGAGAAAAGACATGCCATCCATTTTGGGCATCATGATATCTAGGACAATTAAATCAATGTTTTGCTTGTTTATTATATCTAGAGCCTCTAGACCGTTTTCAGCTTCTAAACATTCAAAATTTTCTTCTTCAGCGTATGTTTTGATAACGTCTCTAATTAGCTTTTCATCATCGACAATTAATATTTTCATAGGCAGTCCTCCTTCTAATAATAATATACCATAAATATGTAAGAAAAGTGAAATAAAGAGATTATTGGATAGAACAAAATACCAAAATAAATTTTGGCATTAGCTTACCTCACGGTAAGCTCTTTCTACTTCGACGGAACCTAAGGCTCCTCCATAGACCAATATCGGATGGTCGCCACCCTAATTTATATTATTTGTTTGTCAAAATTTATGTTTAAATAGATTGTTCTAAATATAACATGTGTTTTTCTAAACCTTTAAACATTATATTAACTGCTGCATTATAATCACGACTATGCTCTGTATGACATTCTGGACATTCCCACTTTCTTATACTTAAATCTTTTACTTCTCTATTTTGATAATTACACACACTGCATATCTGACTACTTGGATAATATCTGTCTATTTGTATTAATCTTTTATTATTCCAATTAGCTTTGTATTTAAGTACTCTAATTATCTCTGATATTGGGTTTTCGTTTAAGCCTTTGGCTATATAATGATTCTTTTGCATTCTTTTAACATCTAAATCTTCAGTTACTATAATGTCATTTTCATTTATCAATTTATTTGTTATATCATGTATCATATGCTTTCTTGCATTTCTTATTTTTTGATATAATCTTTGTATTTTTAGTTTCATCTTATATCTATTTTTACTTCCTTTTTTACATCTAGCTAAGCCTCGTTGTAAACCCATCATTCTTTTTGTATTGAGTTTAATCTTATTTTCTATTTTCTCATTATAACTTGTTACTATTAAATCTTTTATTCCTAAATCTATGCCTATTATACTTGTTGGAATAAATGACGGTCTTATTAACTCTTCTTCTATTAAAACACTTACATAATATTTACCAGCATCTTTTTTAATAACTGCACTTTTAACCTCACCAGGTATCACTTTTTTATTTCTATATCCTCTTATCTTTACTTCCTTTAATTTTGGTAGGGTTATTATTTTATTTTTTAAATCTAGTTTTATACTGTTATAATTATTTCCTTTATAACTACTTTTAATATTATTAGTTTTATAGCTTTCATGTACTCCTTTTGCTTTAAATTTTGGGTATCCACTTCCGTCAAAGAAATTCTTATATGCATTATCTAAATTTAATAAGCTATTTCTAAGTGCACAGCTATCTACTTCTTTTAAAAATGGATATTCTTTAGAAAGTGATGGTATTAATTTTATTTGGTCATAAGCTGATTTACTTTTTCCAGTTTCTTTATATTCTTTTATTTTATCATCTAAGAAATGATTATATATAAATCTAGAGCATCCAATAATTTTATTAATTAATTCTTCTTGTTTTTCATTTGGATACATTCTAAATACATAGCCTTTTAGTATTTCCATATGACCACCTTCTATCATTGTTGCAACGAGTATATCACGAATAGTTACACTCCGTCAATAACTTTTTGCAACCTTTTACCTTTTACAAAGCAAATTCCTAGTAAATAAAAAAAATACTAGAAAACCTAGTATTTTTAAGCAGCTAAAGTAAGCGCTGGTTTGATTAATCTAACTTTAACTTTAGCATGATGGTCACCGATTTCTTTGACTGTTTTTTTGTTAGTTATTCTTCTAATTGGCGCATCTGGTTTAGAAACTTCGTATGGTTTCATCTTTTTAAATTGGTGTTTTAAGACACTTAAGTTTGGAACAGCAACTGTTACGGTAACTATTTCCGGGTTATATTTATTGATAAAATCATTTAAGAATTTTAACTCTTCTTTATCTAAGTTTTCAATGTTAATTACATAACTATAGATTTTGTTTATGTAATTTTCGTCAGGAGTTTGAACACTTTTTAAGTAATTTTCTGTAGCTTTTTTAACGTTTTTTAATGTATCTAATATATTCATATTCTTCCTCCTTACATGGCTATTTAATTATAATATTAAAGTAAACTTTTGTCAAATTTAGGTATTAAAGTTATTTTTGCTTGACAATTTGTTTTTTAGCTTCTTTGGCGAATTCTTTGGTTTCTTGTCTTTTATGACTTTGGCGATATAGTTCAATTAGTTTGTTTATTAATTTGTGATAAAATATATGATCATTTGGATGAATAGCTACGTAATCTATTTTTAAAACGATGTTGATTGCGTCTTTAATATCCATAGATTTTGTAAGTTCTAGAATTAGATTTTCTAAGCAGGCATTAAAATAATCTGTTTCCATATCTTTAGGATTTTGGTAGAATTTTTCAATGAGACTAGATAATCTTACTAATTTTGGAGAATTAATAGCCACTTGCTGGAAATAGCGTTGATTTAAAATTTCGGTATATCCTTCATCTAATCCGTTGCCAATTTCATATGAGTCTTTTTTGAATGTTCCATAAGTGTGAAAACCGTTTGTTTTGGCGTGCTGATTGTTAGAAGAAAGGTGCAAAAGGTCGTGGGTTAGGGTTTCAGGTAATTGGGTATAAATGGTTATTTTGTTTTTTGTTTGATCGTAAAATGACTGAAAAACACATTTCTTTTTCTTTTTGCTGTCATTTATATCTAGGGTTGCAAATTGAATGTTACTAACGAAATTACGAAGGTTTTCAGGTGATGTGTGTCTTGTAAGTTCACGGTAGAATTCATAGATTGCTTCATTGCTTTGCTTTAATTTGTTTTCTACTCTTTTAAATATTTCCTGTTCTTCTTTATTTAAAACTGCATATTTTTCTTTAACAAAAAGCGTATTTTGATTTTCCTTTACGGCTTCATTTAAGGTCTCTTCATATTTTTTAAGAACTAGTTTTGTTTTCTTTCTGCAGGTGTGCTGATAATAGACTACTCCTCCAACAAATACATAGGCTAAAATGTCACCAGATATAAGCCATTCTTTCATATAATATTCCCCCTCTTACTTAAATTATGGGTTATATTATAATCTTTTTTGAGTTTTTGTCAAATCTACGCATTTATTTTAGTTTGGATTTATTTTTGCTTTTGGGATTTATTATATAATTTTGTTATTTTTGAATATGTTTTTTTATAAAAATTTTGATCATCTGGGTGCTCATCAATGTAATCTATATCTACGAGAATATCTACTGCTTCTTCAATTGTCATTTTTTGAGATAATTCGGAAATCAGGTTTATTAAACAGGCGTTAAAGTAGTCGGCTTCCATGTCTTTGGGATTATCATAGAAACGCTCTATCAATATACTCAAATTTTGTAGTTTTGGATATGCTTTTTCATTTCTTGTTTTAAAATAGCGATTACATAAAGTTTCAGTGTATCCTTCATTTAGACCGCGACCTATTGATATAAAAAGATGGTCATGTTCTAGGTTTAATTCGAAGCCGTTAAGTTTGTTTTTCCGGTCTGCTGAAGAGGTGTGAAATAATTCGTGATGTAGAGTGTCTTTATTATTTTGAGGATTATAAAAAATGTTTATTGTATTTTTGACGTTGTCGTAGTTACCAAGACAAAAATACATTGTTTCTTCTATTTTTTTGATGTTAGAATTATCGCTTTTGACGATTTTTAAGGTTTGAATATTATTATAGAAATTTATCAAGTTATTTGGTGCGACTTTATTTTTTAGTGTTTGGTAAAATTCAATGACATCTTCATCTTCTATAGAATTTTCAAGGTTAGTTATTTTTGCTATTTCATCAGCTGATAAAATGGCGTATTTTATTTTTGGTATATCTTTTAAAGAAGTAAAGATATCTGTAAAATCGTTTTTAAATTTTTGAAATTTTATTTTATCGTTTTTACTGTTATATTTTTGAATCTTATATTTGTTTATTTTATATATGTTTTTTTTTGTAACATAATTTTCATATTGAAGCCCTATATAGAGGGCTGCTGGCAACTGAAGCAAAAAAGTTATATTTTGATAGTCCATATAATCCTCCCCTATCTAAATTATTTTAGCTTAGCTTTAACTTTAAATGTTTCTTTTTCACTTTTACTATGATTTTGTGAATATAAGCTATACATATTTTCTTTGATATTTTTAAAATATTTATTATCGTGCGGGTGGTAAAGAATGTAATCGGTGTCAATAAGCATATTGATAGCTTCGTCATAAGAGATACTCTGGGTGAGATGTGCTAAAAGGTTATAAAAATTCGCATGGAAGAAATCGGCTTCCATGTCTTTTTTATCTTCATAAAATAGTTCGATTAGTTCGGCTATTTTCTTTAATTTTGGATAAGAGAGATTTTTAGAATTAAAATATCGCCTATTAAGAAGTTCGGTGTATCCTTCGGTAATTCCTTTACCTATCAGAATTTTATTTTCTTCGTGGTCATAATATGAAAACCCAACTTGTTGAGTGCAGGAATTAAATGATGCCAGATGTAGAAGTTCGTGGTTAATGGCACTTTTTACGAAATTGTGATAAATTGTAATCTCATTTTTATTTGGATTATATTCAGCAAATTTAATTAAACCGTTTTCTATCTCAATTATTCGTTTGGTCATAGTTAATTTTTCGTTACTTACGGTTACGGTCTGTGCATTTGTAAAGAAGTTAGTTAAATGATCTATTTTAATTTCTTGACTTAATTTTTGATAAAACTGATATATTTTTGGTTTTTCTTCTAGTTTTTTAGACATATCTAATAATTTTTCGGTTTCTTCTTTATTTAGTATGGCGTATTTTATTATAGGAAAGTTATATTTTTGGTAATCTTTATCTTTGGGAATGAATTGTTCTTTAATTTTTTGAAGTTCGTCTTTAGTTTCTTTTCTGCTTTTTATTTTAATTCTGCGATCAAGGATAAAGTTTGTTTCAACTAACATTCCTCCAACTAAAATTGGAAGCATAGATAATAGTTCGTTTTTATCCATAAAAGCTCTCCTTTCTTTAATTTGATATATTATATTTATTTAGAGAAAGTCAAGATTTTTTAATTGTTTATATGATGATGAATTTGTGGAGTTTTTTTGGTTATTTTAGCAAACGTATATCCACCCTCTTTACCATATTTTATTATATCTCTTAGGGCGCCTACTGTAGTCATTTTGGTTGGCGAGTCGTGCATTAAAATGATATTGGTTCCGCTTTTCAAGTGAGTGATGACATTATTATATATTTGGTTTTCGTCGATACATCCTGAGGCATCCATCGAATCGATATTCCAGTCGTAGTAATAAAAGTCATTATGCGTTAGGGTTTCGGTAATCCTTGCCATAATGCCTGGTGAGTATTTTTTACTAATCGTGTTTGAAGAACCGCCTGGGAGCCTGATTATTCTAGGCTTTTCGCCGATGATATTAAATACTTTGTTTCTGATTTCGTTTAAATCGTTAAAATAGTTTTGCTCGCTTGAATATATATAACTGTAGTTATGGGTTGCGGTGTGAATGGCAACTGTATGATTTTCAGTATATTCTCTTTTGATGATATTTTGATATTTATCGATTTGATGGGAGGTGACAAAAAAAGTAGCCGGAACATTTTCTTCTTTTAATATATCTAATATTTCATTTGTTAAATAGCTCGGTCCATCGTCGAAGGTTAAGTAAATGGTTTTGTCTGAGATGATAGAAGGATTTATATTTTGAACTTTGATTTTAGATGGTTTTTCTAAGGCAATTTGTTTGGCAAATGTTTTTTTCGGTATTTTTTTGAGTGGGCCATCTGGTTTTGTATATGACAAAGTACATATTATTAATAAAAGAATATCCAGAACGATAATGATTCCGAATATTTTTATCTGTTTTTGATTTTCCATTTACATCACTTCTTTTCTAGTTGTTTACTTTATGGGTAACCATTGGAGTATTTATGGTTATTTTTTCAAAGGTATAGCCATTATTTTTACCGTAATTAATGATATCTCTTAAGGCATCGCGCGTATATGGTTTGATATCGTGCATGAGAATAATATTACTGCGGTTTTTACTTAAAGATTTTATAACGTTATTGTAGACACCGGATGAAGATGTAGTTTCTCCGGCATCGCCGGAACTTATATTCCAGTCATAATATTTAAAGCCCTTATTTACAACATCTTTAGTTAAATAAGTCATTATACCAGA
>ERZ1643249.2477-NODE-2477-length-17170-cov-115.981537_pt1 | contig 17170 bp, 10 predicted proteins | sample MGYA00579263_ERZ1643249 | MGnify/ENA primary metagenome ERZ1643249 (study PRJEB29033, sample SAMEA4952264) | chicken gut metagenome | biome: Broiler Chicken; feature: Gastrointestinal Tract; material: Caecum | place: Ireland | collected 2018 | study: Broiler...
ATCTAATATCTAACTTCTATAAATATAAAGATGAAGAAATAAATCTTTCCAAAGACGAAATAAAAACCTTAAGAGACTATCAGTTAACCGGAGTAAAATGGCTATATAATATTTATAAAACTGGTTTTGGTGGTATCCTTGCCGACGAAATGGGCCTTGGAAAATCAATACAATTAATCTATTTAATCAAACTTATTATCAAAGAAAATAAAGATGCTAAAATTCTCATTGTCGCCCCTACTTCCCTCATATATAATTGGAAAAAAGAATTTGATAAGTTTGGACCTGAATTAAATTATAAAGTATTTGCCGAAAACAAAGAACAAAGATTAAATGATATTGAAAATAGTGAAGTTAACGTCATGATAACCTCGTATGGTTTAATCAGAAACGATTATGAAGCTTATAATAAATATAACTTCAATTTAATAGCTATTGATGAAGCTCAAAACATAAAAAATCCTAATGCTGGTATAACCAAAGCTGTTAAAGATTTAAAAGCCGATATCAAACTAGCACTCACTGGAACCCCAATTGAAAACAATATCTTAGAACTTTGGAGTATCTTTGACTTTATTATGCCAGGTTACCTTGCATCCAAAGATAAATTTCAAAAAATATATAACGTTAAAGACATGGACAGTGAAAAAAATAGCTTAGATAAACTAAATACTCAAATTAAATACTTTATCTTAAGACGTAAAAAGAAAGATGTTGTCAAAGACTTACCTGAAAAAATAGAAAATAACATTTACATCGACTTAGGTCAAAAACAAAAAGAAATATACGCCGCTGAAGTTCAAAAAACAAAAGATAGTTTAAATGAAATGGTTAGAGAAGAAGGCTTTACCAAAGCTAAGTTTAAAATCTTACAACTACTTACAAAACTTAGAGAAATATGTGTTGACCCATCTTTAGTTTATGAAAACTATAAAGGTGGATCAGCTAAAATTGAAGAGCTTCTAAGAATAGTCGAAGAAACCAAAGCCAACGGTCATAAAATGCTTATTTTTACAACCTACAAAAAAGCTTTAGACATGATTATTCCAAAATTAAATAATATTGGTATCTCATCTTACTACATCGATGGATCAGTATCTTCTAAAAAGAGAATGGAACTAGTCGACAAATTTAATAGTGATAATACCGATGTCTTTATTATCACTTTAAAAGCTGGGGGGACCGGTTTAAACTTAACCTCCGCAACGGTCGTTATTCATCTAGATTTATGGTGGAATCCGCAAGTAGAAAATCAAGCCACCGACAGAGCTCACCGTATTGGCCAGAAAAATAAAGTTGAAGTTATTAGATTAATCACTAAAGGAACTATTGAAGAACGTATATTAGAACTTCAAAATAAAAAGCGAAAACTAGCTGATATGCTTATTGATGGTGAAGGACATAGTGAAAATGAGTTTTCTAAACTCACTGAAGATGACATTAAAATGTTACTTTCAATGGATAAAAATTAAAAAACTACTTGAAAAAAGATGTATTTATTGATAAAATATATATGTCTTTCACATGGCGGAATTGGTGAAGGGGTTAACACGGTGGATTGTGGTTCCATTATGCATCGGTTCGAATCCGATATTCCGCCCCAGAATTGAAAAAAGTCGAAAGACTTCAAGATAGAAATCGATTCTTATGAGTCGATTTTTTTGTTGTTAGAAAGGAATTGGTAATATTTGGTAATTAAAGAGAAATTAGAAATAAGTAAGGAACTACAAAGAAAGATAAACAATCTAGGTAAATTTAACGGTCAGAAACTAAAGTTAATGGAAGGAAGTATTATCACTGTACCTAAGACTAACATCGCTTACATTGAGCCTTATAAGTTAGAAATAGCTGGTGATACATATCTAATCTTTGGTAAGAATGAAATTATGTATATTAGTAAAACTAACATTGCGAATAAAATATCGTTGCAAGACCTAGAAGAAGTAATAGGAAATCTCAAAAACTAAAAGGACGAAAATGTTCAAAAATGGACGAAAAAAGACAATTTTGTTCTTGAAATAGACATTTGAGCTGTAGATAATGGTATTATAGAAAAATTTTACCAAAGCAAGAGAAGGAGGAATGATTATAGATAATAAGATTGCTGGGGTATATTTAAGAGTTAGTACCGAGGATCAAGCTCGGGAAGGATTTAGTTTAAGTGAACAAAAAGAAAGACTCGAAGCCATGTGTAAATTTAAAGGCTATCAAATTTATAAGTTTTATGAAGATGCAGGAATAAGTGCCAAAAACATGAAGAATAGACCTGCTTTTAATGAATTATTAGAAGATATCAAAAGTAAGAAAGTAAATACCATTGTTGCTTTAAAACTAGATAGAGTAACAAGAAGTATTTATGACTGGGAATTCATTATGAAGTTTTTGGAAGAAAATGAAGCATATATTGATTGTGCGAATGATGAGGTTAATACCACAACTGCCAATGGAAAAATGATATCAAGACTTTTAATGAGTGTTAGTCAAAATGAAATTGAAAGAACAAGTGAAAGAACTAAAATGGGATTAGTTGGAGCAATTAAAGAAGGACATATTCCGATGAAAAATTTAACAGGTTATAAAAGAGTAAATAAAAAGCTAGTGCCAGATGAAAATACTAAAGATGTAGTCATAGACATCTTCAATAAATATTTATCAGGTTGGTCATTACAAAAGATTATGAATGATTTAAATAAAAGAAATGCTTTAAATAAGAAATGGCTTTATTCTCATGTGGAAAACATCATTAACAATAGAATATACTGTGGTGATTTTGTTTATCATAAAGGTAAAAAAGATGAACATATTTATGAAAATGTCGTAGAAGGAATTATTAGTAGAGAAACGTGGTTTGATTGTCAAAATCAAAAAGGAAAAAACTCTAGAAACTATACAAGAACAATCTACTACTTATTCTTACAAAAACTATATTGTCCAAAATGCCATACTCTAATGGCAGGAAGAAGTCCAGGCGGTAATAAGAAATATGATTATGTTTATTACAGGTGTCATAAGTGCCATACTTATGTAAATGAAAGGAATATCATCAAACAACTAAAAGAAATCATCTATGAATTAGTGGAATATGATTTCCTAGTTCATGGCATCTATGCACCAATTATCTTTGGAGCAGATCATAAAGAACAAACAATTACAGAAATAGAATCTTTAAAAAGACAAAGAAATAGATTAAAAGATGCTTATAAAACAAGCATAATCACTCTAGAAGAATTTACAGAAGAAATCAAAAATATTGATGATAGAATACAAGAGTTAGAAAATAATTTAAAAAATAACGTTCTAACAATAGGTGATATTAATCTAGATAGTCCATCCATCTATAAAGACATTGATAAAATAAAGCAAGTAAAACTAAATGATAAACTATTAGATAAATCATCTATATGGAATAACTTATCTAAACAAAAACAACAAGAGTTATGTATGAAATATATTGAAACCATAGATTTAGGCTGTGATGAAAATAGAAAAGTAGTAGTTGAAAAAGTAAACTTTAGGAAGTCATTTCTAGAAGAATATAGTACCTTATTTACAGAAGGTATTGTTGATAAAGAAGCAATAGTATCTTACAAAAATACAACTCAAATAGTTAGTTTATCTTCTCAAAAACACAAAAAGAAATAGAAGACTACATTCAAAAACTACAAAATTATTATCAAGTAGAGTATTTTAAAATAGATGTAATAAGAGGAGAAGATGGAACATTCTATTTAGAATATAGTCCAAATAAACAACAAGAAATCATAAAATTAATTCCAATTAAAGATGAAAAAGGTTTTAAATCTAATCTAGGTTATGGTGTAATAGCAGTATCATAAATAAAAATATGTGTACATGAATTTCAAAATAATAATGAAATAAATATACACTTTTTCTTTAAAAATATTTTTAAAATTTCCAAAAAAATGTACAAATCGCCTCAAAAATCTTAAAAAAATAGCCATTTTGTCAGACTTCTGGCTGACAAATAGGCAATTTTAGGCATTTGTGATAGAAAATCTGTTAGACAAAAGTCAGACAAATTAGATTTTGTCAGACAACAGCAGTCTTCTAAAACCGTTATAATACAGTCAAACTCGCCACTGGCGATGTTGTTTGTCAGACACAGTTATCCTGCTGAACATGGTATCATGAAAATGTACATAAAAATCTTAAAAATTCAAAAAATTAGGGACATCAAAAAGTACATAAATAGTATTGTTAGTAGAATTTATTTGATATAATATATAGAAATGATGAGGTGGTGAAAATATTGATTACTGTTAAGGAATTTAATGAAAAGCAACAACAAGCCATTAAAAATAATCTGGTTACAGAAAATTATGAGTGGGATAATAAAAATTTGATTTCTTATTTAATGGGTAAAGTTCCATTAGAAAGAGAATTATATAGATATAGTGGAAAAGAGTTAACTAAAGAACAGTTAGCCCAAAACAAACTTATACACCAAATAAATGATATATTGCAAGAATATAATAATAGTATGAATTTGGAAAGCCAAAGATTAATAGAGCTAGAAAACTTATACCAACAACTTGATATATATATTGAAAGATATATGACATCATATTATGAAATAAAAAAACGATTGAAATTTAATACAACATTTTTATTAAGTGGCCCTGGAGGGATTGGAAAAACTCAATTTTTATATGAATTTTCGAATGAAATAAATAAAAATATTGATTATCTAATTATTTATGGAAAGTATTGTAATTGTATTAGTAAGGATATTTTTGATGAAATCAATGAAATAGTCAAAAAACGAAAATTTTATTTTATTATAGATGCCATTAATGAATTAAACAAGAAAACTAGAGATGATTTACTTAATTTCATTAAAAATAATAAAAGTTGCAAATTAAGAGTTATTATGTCGTATAGAAATTATTCTATTGATGAAAACGAAATAGTAAATATCAAAACAATGATAGATGAAGAAGAAATTTTTACAGGTGTATCTGCAGATGATGCTCTTGAAAAAATTTCTGAAAAATATAATTTGGATCTTTCTATATATTCCAGGTTATTATACGATAATAATCCTTTGCATCTCAAAATGATTATAAATTCTATTAATGATAATCAGCTTAAAAACAAAAAATTAAAGCCTGTAACAAAGGGAACTTACATATATGAACATTTCATAAAAAAAGTATTGTCTGTGAATGAGTGGAAAACAACAAAGAAGATTGTTAAGAAGATGTTAGAAGATCAAGAGAAAAATATAAAATATATGGATGCAAAATTAATTGCTGGTAAAGGTATCACATCATACATAAGTAAAATGAAAAAAAGCAATTTTTTAGATACTTATTTTAGTGATAATGAAGAATATTTATATTTTATAAACGAAACTTTGACAGATTATTTAATTGCACGGATGCTATTCGAAGAATTATCAGATATGACAGTTGTTGATATAATAAAATATATTAATAAAATTGTTGCGGTTTTTTATAGTATTCATATTCCAATTATACTAATGTTATTTGAAAAATATGATAAAAAAATTGAAATTGCAATGAAAATTATTCAAGAATCTGAATTGTTTAGATATTTTGATTTAGAAGTTCTTAATGAAATTGCTATTAGTGATAGAAATATGAAGAAAATAGTCAATATTCTAACCATCAATAATAATATAAATGATATTTTTAAAATTGCAGGAGGAAATGAAACCAACCCTTTTAATTGTACCAATTATTTGAATAAAAAATTATTTCTTTTTTTTGAAAAAAATCAGTTCAACTTTAATAAATATGAAAAGATAGGGATAAGAAATAAGTTAAAGCTTTTTGTTCAAACAATTAGTAAGTTTGATTATGATAAAAAGTATTTAGATGAAAAATTTTGGTTTGGAATTTGGTCTTCTTCTTTTGTTGATAAAACAATACGAGGACTAGCAAAAAAATTGGTTTTTGAAATTGCAAATGATAATTCTGATTATATAAAAATATTAATTAAAGTATATAATAAAATAAATGATGATTATATAAAAGAAGCTATTATACAGATATTATGTTCCTTGAAAAAGAAAAATGAAACAATAATCAAATTTTTAAATCGAATAAATAACAGAAAAATGATTAGCATAAATAATCTATATTATATTGACGATTATTTGTATAATCAAGAAAACTATGTGAAATATAATAAAATAAATTTAATTAACTACAGAGATAAAAGTAAAAATAAAGATATATATAAATTTTTAAGAAGAGTATTTATTACTAATAAATATGATTATGATTTTTTTGGACTGGATATATATAATAATTCAATACATTTTTCTACAACTTTTTTAGAAGAAAATAAACAAAAGATAATATGTATAAATGAATATATAGATAAAAATTTTAAATGTTTAAATAAAAATGAATGTTGCAATAGCCATTATTTTAAAGAATTATTTATTGATAATAAATATTTAATTAATTATAAACAATTAGATTTTATGAAAATATATTTAGCATGGCAATCTATATTTAAAAGATATTTAAAAAAATATAAAGTAAAGATAAAGGATTTAAAAAACACTTTTGCTTATGAAGAAAGCGAAAAAGAGTTAGCTTTTAAAGCACTGGATTTATCTTTATCAGAAATTATAGGTTCGATATCTTGTAACTATTTTACTACTTCTTTTGAAATTTATGGTAACTATAAAGGATTTCAACAAAATTGGTTTAATTCTTATAATGAAAAATCCGAATTGTTTTATCCAGTATCTGTATTTAATGAAAAAATAGAAAATTTGGATAGAAAAATACTAAAGAAAATAAATTTACCAGAAAAAAAAGATTTAAAGTGGGTTAATGATGATAAAATGGCATTAGAAAATGTTTTGAAGTTAATAGAGCCCGTTAAAATAAATAATGAAGAGTGGTATTTAATTTATAGTTATATAAGAATAGATGAAAAATCAAATAGCAAAGATGAAATTGCTTGGATAGATACTTATATTATTAACTTAGCTGTTAATGAAAGTTACAATCTATCATTTTGTAATGATGAAGATAGATTTTATACTATTGAAACAAAAATGTACAGAGGTAATTTAAATGATGTTCAAAATCAAAACTATAGTCAATCTAGTAGCCTAAATAATTCTAGTGATTTTCGTGATTTGTTTATTACTACAGACTTTAATATCCCTCCAACCAATATTATCAAAGAATTTAATTTACATTATAATAAATTTAACACATCGTGGGACACTGATAATAAAGAAGTGGTTGCTTTAGTAAACAATAATAAAGGTTCATGGTATAAAAGCGGTTGTACAGGGAGTATATATTTGAAAAAAAAGTATTATGAATTGATTCAGCAAAAGTATAATTGTAAATATTTTTGTTTTACTGAAAAATTTCACCCAAAAACCGGATATTCTAATGAATCAGCCCTACAAATTCAAATAAATTCTGATAAAACAATAATAAGTTATAAACATTATAAAAAAGATTTAACAAGAATAAATAAAAATGAAAATTGTAAAAATTGCATTATATATCAAAAAAACAAGGAAAATTTAAAACATCTTTCTAAATCGAAATTCACACAGTTTGTTAATGATTTACTGTAATAGAATAAAGTACTCATTATAATGGAACTTTATATTATTATTAAAAGTTATAGAAATGAATTAAATTTGAAATATAGTTAAAAAAATATTGCCTTATCTATGATAAAATCCAAATTTACACTTAAAAAGATAAATGTTATAATTAGATAGAAATGTTAGGTGAAGTTATATGAGTGAAAAAGATTTAGACTCTAGTATGAATCCATATCAAGAAGAATACAAACCTAAAGGTTATATCAAACAACTACAATGGGATATGGCAATAGGATTACAACAAGTAGATAATTTAAAACCATCTAAATATTTAGAACAAATAAAAGAAAAAAATATCTTAGGTGAATTAACGCTAAAAGAAGTAGAACAAAGTTTAAGAGAATATTACACCACAAAAAAAGATCAAAAAGACATTAATCATAATGAATTAGAATGTGATTTTGTATCTATGAGAATTGTAGAATTACTAAATCAAGATAATTTTGAATTATCAGTAGATTATCTAAAGTACATTCATAAATATTTATTTCAAAATGTATATGAATTTGCTGGAGAGTTTAGAAAAATAGATTTTTCTAAACATGAAAAAATATTAAATAATGATTCAGTTGCTTATGGAGACTGCAAAACATTAAATGAATCATTAGAATATGATATTAGTCTAGAAAAAGAAAAAGACTACAAAGATATGAATATTGTAGAAGTCATTAACAGTATTACTGATTTTACATCTAATATCTGGCAAGTACACCCCTTTAGAGAAGGTAACACGAGAACAACAGCAGTATTTATATATAAGTATCTTAATAGTTTGGGTTTTAATCAAAATATTTCTATATATAAAAACAAATCGTTTTATTTTAGAAATTCATTAGTCAGAAGTAATTACTTTAATAATTATTTAAATATAAAAGCAGATAAAAACTATTTAATTAAATTTTATGAAAATTTGTTATTAGGTAAAAATAATAATTTACATTCTGAAGACTTAATTGTAAGAGAATTATTTTAATAAAAGTATTGCAAAAATGTAAATCTGCAATACTTTTTTTGATGATTTTAAAATTTAATTATTCATGATATAATGAAAGCGAAGGGTAGTGGTAGTAAATGACAGAATCAGAATTAAAAAAACTAGAAAATAAACTGTGGTCAGCAGCCGATAAAATGAGAGGGGCTGTTTCTGTTTCGGATTATAAATTTATTGTATTAGGATTAATATTTTTAAAATACATATCTGATTCTTTTGAGGACAAATATAAAGAGCTATTAGCAGAAGGAGAAGGACTAGAAGAAGAAAGAGATTGCTATATTGCAGAAAATATTTTCTATGTTCCTAAAAAAGCACGATGGGAATATTTAGTAGAGCATTCTAAAGATACTAATATAGGTGAAATAATTGATGATGCTTTAACCGCAATAGAAAAAGAAAACACGTCATTAAAAAATGTTTTGCCAAAAGATTATAATTCTCCAACAATGAGAAATGTTAATTTAGGAGAATTAATTGATTTATTTACTAATATTAAAGTTGGTACAAAAAAGGCAAAAGAAAAAGATTTACTTGGTAGAATATATGAATATTTTCTAGGACAGTTTGCTAAAAACGAATTACAAAAAGGTGGCGAGTTTTATACACCAGCTTGTTTAGTTAGAACAATGGTTGAATGTATAGAACCTTTTCAAGGAAAAGTATATGACCCAGCCTGTGGCTCAGGTGGTATGTTTGTTCAATCTATGAAGTTTGTAAATGATCATCAAGGAAATCCATATAATATTGGTATATTTGGGCAAGAAAAAAACCCAACAACATGGCGACTTGCTAAAATGAATTTAGCTATTAGGTCAATGTATGGTGATTTAGGGAAATATGCAGCAGATACATTTACAGAAGATCTCCATAAAGACTTAAAAGCAGATTTTATTTTAGCCAATCCACCATTTAATCTTGAATGGGATAGGGATAAAGTAGAGGATGACCCAAGATGGAAATATGGTCTTCCACCTAAAAACAATGCTAATTATGCCTGGCTACAACATATGATTTCAAAATTATCCCAAAATGGTAAAATGGCTTGTATTCTTGCAAATGGATCATTATCTGCAAGTGGACAAGAAGGAGAAATACGAAAAAAAATAATTGAAAATGATTTAGTTGATTGCATTATAGCGATGCCCACTAATTTATTCTATACAGTTACAGTTCCTTGCTCCATTTGGATAATAAATAGAAACAAAAAACAAAAAGCCAAAACATTATTTATAAATGCAACTAATCTTGGAACAATGGTAACTAGACGATTAAGAGAATTATCTGAAGATGATATTAAAAAGGTTGCAAACACATATCATAATTATCAAAATGATGAAAACTACGAAAATGTAAAAGGATTTTGTTATTCAGCAACAACAGAGGAAATTAAATCTAATGATTATGTTCTAACTCCAGGAAGATATGTAGGAGTAGAAGAAACAGAAGATGATGGTGTTCCATTTGAAAAAAAGATGAAAAATATTACATCAGAATTATCAAGGCAATTTGAAGAATCTCATAAGTTGGAAGAAGAAATAAAAAAGAACTTAAAAGCTATTGGTTATGAGATATAGCCAAATTGTAGTATAATATACCCCAATTTTAAGGGGGAAATATTATGAAAATGGATGTAATATTAAATATTACAAAAGACATGGAAGATAGTCTAACGGATTATCAACTAAACAAATTAAAAGAAAGTTTAATAATAATTTTTGAAAAATTAGACTTTATTATGAAAACGGATGACTTAAAACATCAAGAAGAATTAGATGAAAATACATCAATGATTGAATCATTTATTTCATCTAAACAAATAGAGGGGTGTTCAGATAGAACAATTAAATACTATAAAGAAATCATTGATAAATTTAATGATAGTTTTGATAAAAGTATTAAGAAAATAACAACAGAAGAAATAAGAAGTTATTTATCAAATTATAAAGAAATGAGTACCTGCGGATCTACAACAATTGATAATATAAGAAGAGTACTATCATCATTCTTCTCTTGGTTAGAAGATGAAGATTATATAATTAAAAGTCCAATTAGAAGAATTCATAGAATTAAAACACCAACAACAGTAAAAGAAGTATTAACAGATGAAAATCTAGAAAAATTAAGAGATGAATGTGAAAATATAAGAGATTTATCACTAATAGAACTATTAATCTCTACAGGTATGAGGGTAGGAGAACTTGTAAATTTAAATATAAGTAATCTAAATTTTGAAGATAGATCATGTATTGTATTAGGAAAAGGAAATAAAGAACGAGAAGTATATTTTGATGCAAAAACAAAATTACATTTAAAAGAATATATTTCTAAACGGAATGATACCAATGATGCCTTATTTGTATCATTAAGAGAACCACATCAAAGATTATCAATCTCAGGAATAGAACTAATTGTAAGAAATCTAGGAGTTAATACAAACATCAATAAAGTCCATCCACATAAATTTAGAAGAACTCTAGCAACAATGGCAATAGATAAAGGCATGCCAGTAGAACAAGTTCAAAAACTACTAGGTCATGTAAAAATAGAAACAACAATGCACTATGCAATGGTAAATCAAAGTAATGTAAAATTATCTCACAGAAGATATATTGCATAGATCGTGATTTGTGAGAAAGAAGAAAAAATATGAATTCATATTTTATTATAAATTATGAAGAGGCTGGTGAATAAAATGTTGTTAAAAGAAATAATTGAATTTAAAAATGGAAAGAAAAAACCATCTTCTAAAGGCTCTATACCAATTTATGGTGGAAATGGAATTTTAGGGTATACAGATCAAAGCAATCAGAATGGAGAAAGTTTGATTATTGGTCGTGTTGGTGCATATTGTGGTTGTGTATATAGCCATTATGGACAATGTTGGGTTTCTGATAATGCGATAGTTGGAAAAGTAAATGAGGGTAATGATTTTTATTATTGCTATTATTTATTAAAAAGATTAAATTTAAATAGTCGTCATGTTGGGTCAGGACAACCTCTAATGACACAAGAAATTTTAAATAATATAGAAATAAATATTTGTGATTATGAAACACAAAGAAAAGTTGGAAAGATATTAAAGAATATAGATGACAAAATAAAAATAAATAGTGAGATAAATAATAATTTGCAAGAGTTAGCAAAAAGTATTTATTATGAAAAATTCAAAGATAAAAGTAATAATGGTAAATTAAAAGATATACTAGATTTGTATAGAAAAAATGTTAAAAACAAAGATTTAAGTTTAAAATATTTTCCTGTAGATGTGCTACCTATGAATTATTTAATTACAAAAAAAGGAAAACCAAATGAAGAAGCTCAAAGTAGTCTTGTGGAGTTTAAAAAATATGATATTCTTGTTGGGGCAATGAGAGTTTATTTCCACAGAGTATGCTTGGCAGCAGAGGATGGAATTACTAGAACAACAACTTTCGTGTTGAGACCCAAAAATAATGATTATTTATACTATTCTTTAATTACTTTAGATAAAGATGATTTTATAAAATATGCAAATGATGGTTCAAAAGGCTCAACAATGCCATATGCTGTTTGGGACAATAATTGTAATGAATATGAAATTTATATCCCATCAACCACAGAAGCAAAAGAATTTAATGAATTAGTAAAGCCCTTATTTGAAATTCAAATTATTAATGAAAAAAATAATAGAGATTTAGAGCAATTAAGAAGTATATTATTACCAAAGCTAATAAATGGAGAAATAGATTTAGACAAAATAGAAGTTTAATCATGCAAATTGTGATTTGTGATATTAAGAGTAATTATATGGAGGCAGAAAAATGAATGGACAAATAGTAATTCAAATTATTGATATAATTGTTCAAGCATTTGCAATTATAGTTTCTGCTAGTATTAGTATAATTATAACAAACAAACAAATTAGAAATCAAAATAAAGAAACTTACAGGCCAAGATTAAAAGTGAATTCAATAACTAATAGACGGCATAGCTCTAAAAGATCTGAATATATGGTTTTTTCGTATTATTATAAATCAAATAAGGAAGATTTTAATTCCTATATATCAATAGAATTAGAAAATATTGGAAATGGTTTAGCTAATGATATAACATTTTATGATTTAATTCATGCTGAGCGCTGCGCTGCATGTCAAAGTCTTAATTCTGAAAGTAATCAACAAATCCATTCTACTGAAGAAGTTCCTAAAGACGCCTCAATATCACTACCATTTTGGGTGACATTAAATCGTGAAAACATTTTGAATGTCTATAATACCAATAATGATTTTGCACTATTAATTTGTAACTATAAAGATTTAAATAATAATAATTACAAGTTATTAATATATTATTCTGCAAAAAAAATAGATAAAGATATAAAAGATTCTAATGGAAAAATGATAAAAAATGCATGTAAAATAGATTTTTATTATCATCAAGAAGAAACTTATCATTTCAAAGTAATGATGGAAAAATATAAAGAAAATTATGAAAAAATAGAAGATATGATTAAGAGTGAAGATAAGATTTTAAGGAAGTGATTAATATGTTTACAGAAGAACAATTAGAAGATATGACACTAAATATTTTTGAGAATTTAGGCTATGAAAGGTTAAATGGATATAACATCGATAGAGATTTTCATAGTGTATTTATGGATAATAATCTATTTGATGATATCAGTAATATCAATAACAATTTTAATGATGCTCAAATAAATGATGCCATAAAGACTATTAAAAATTTATCACATGGAAATCCAGTAGAAGATAACAAAACTTTTACTAGATATTTATTAGAAGGAGTTCCTGTAGAAGTAAAAACGTCTACTGGGTATCAATATAAAAATGTCAAACTAATTGACTTCCAAAATATTAATAACAATCACTTTCAAGCAGTTAATCAATTTTCTATCATTGATAGAGATTCTAAAAGACCAGATATTATTATATTTATAAATGGTATTCCATTAGTCGTAATAGAACTTAAAACCGCAACAAATGAAGATGTAAAATTAGAAGATGCTTATAATCAATTAATGGGTTATAAAAATGTATCTATTCCAACACTATTTAAATATAATCAATTCTTAGTTATTAGTGATGGAGTAACAGCTAAAGCTGGAACAATTACTAGTCCTTATTCTAGATTTAGTGATTGGAAAAAAGTAGAAGAAACCGATGAAGTACATGAAAATATGCCAACTCATGAAACTTTGTTCAATGGAATGTTTAGAAAAGATAGACTATTAGATATTATTCAAAATTTTATTCTTTTTAGTGATGATAAAAAAATATTAGCACAATATCACCAATACTTTGGAGTAAAAAAAGCGATTAAATCAACTGTTACTAAAGGTGTTAAAACTGGTAAAGCAGGAATTCTATGGCATACGCAAGGTTCTGGTAAATCATTTAGCATGGTGTTTTATTCTGGTAATATGATTAAACTTTTAAATAATCCTACAATAGTAGTCGTAACAGATAGAAACGATTTAGATAATCAATTATATGAAACTTTTACTAAGTGTGATTATTATTTAAAACAAAAACCACAAAGAGCAGAGTCAAGACAAGCTTTAGATGATATGTTAAAAGATAGATTATCAGGTGGAATTTTCTTTACTACATTACAAAAATTTGAAGAAGAAACAGGTCTGTTTTCTGATAGGGATGATATTTTAGTTTTAGTAGATGAATGTCATAGAAGCCATTATGGTCTAGAAGCTACCATGAAAATCGACTATGAAACAAAAGAAGCAACAGAAAAATATGGAACAGCTAAATATTTACATAATGCATTACCTAATGCTGTTTATATTGGATTTACTGGAACACCAGTAGAAACAAAAGATAAATCAACATCAGCTATATTTGGTGATGTAATTGATACATATGATATGACACAAGCTATTATGGATGGTTCAACAGTACCAATTATGTATGAATCAAGAATGGCAAGAGTAGGATTAAATCAAAAAATATTAGATGAAATAGACAACTATTATAAATTTATAGAAGAATCTGGTACAGCAGATGAATATGCAATTAATAAATCGAAACAAATGATGGCAAAAATATCTCAAGTTATAGAAGATCCAGATAGATTAGAATTAATTGTAAAAGACATAATTAATCATTATGAAGAAAGAAAAGATATGGATGCAGATCATGCCATGGTAGTTGCATATTCTAGAAAAGCGGCTTATACTATGTATAAAAAATTCATTGAATTAAGACCAGATTATATAGATGTTGTAAAAATGATTATTACCCCAAGTAATAAAGACCCAGAAGAAATGCAAAAATTAATCGGTACTAAGAATGATAAAAAAGAATTAGAAATTAGATTTAAAAACGAGAAAAATGACCCTAATGAAAAATTCAAAATTGCTATAGTAGTCGATATGTGGCTTACTGGATTCGATGTTCCAAGACTAGGTGTAATGTATATTGACAAACCTATGAAAGCACACAACTTAATGCAAGCAATTGCTAGAGTTAATAGAGTGTATAAATCAAAACCAGCTGGCTTAATTGTGGATTATATTGGATTAAAAGCTTGGCTACTTGATGCCTTAAAAACATATACAACAAGAGATCAAAGACAAATTGTAGATAATGAGGAAATTGTAAACACATTAAAAGACAAACTAGAAGTAGTAGATAATATGTTACATCATCTTGATTATAGTAATTTTAATAACCTAGATAACACAGAAAAATATAATCTAATTAAAGATGGGGCAAACATAATTTTATCTTCAGAAGAATTAAAGAAAAGATTTATGTCAGAAAGTTTAAATGTTAAAAATCTATATACTTTATGTAATGGTATTCTTGAACAAATATATAAAGATAAGTCATTATTTATAATTTCAGTAAGATCTTTCATTTCAAAAATATCTAATGAACATAAATTAGATGTATCTGAAATTAACAAAACAGTAGGCCAAATGCTAGAAGAATCTATTAGAGAAGATGAATTAATTAATCTAGGGGAATTGACTAGAGGAAACAGTCTTGAATTATTAAGTAATAATATGCTTTCTAAATTAAGAAATTTAAAAGATAAAAATGTAGCTGCTGAAGTTTTATCAAGAGCAATTAAAACAACAATCAAAGATATAGGAAAAGTAAACTTGACATTACAAGAGAAATTTTCAACAAAGTTTAACAAAATAGTAGATGCTTATAACGAGAGAACAGATTTAGCAGATATAGAAAAAATTATTGAAGAATTTATTAATTTAAAGAAAGAAATAGAAGAAGAACTTGCTAATGGAAATGAATATAATTTATCTCCAGAAGAGAAAGCTTTCTTTGATGCTTTAGGATTTGATCCAGAAATAAAAGAATTAATGAAAGATGAAACTTTGGTACAAATTGCAAAAGAACTAGTTGAAATTATAAATCAAAATTTAACATTAGATGCTTTTAAGAGAGAAGATGCTAGAGCAAGAATTAGAGTCAATATTAGAAGATTATTAATTAAATATAACTATCCACCGATAAAAAGAGAAGGTGCAGTAGAAAAAGTAATAAAGCAAGCAGAACTAAAGTACCAAGATAATGAAATACAGGGAATTGGTAAAAATTACTGATTTCTTTTTTTATGGCAATAATTGCTAATTCTTGATTTTTATTTTATAAGAAGTATAATAATTGATAATGTGGAGATGATGTAATTTGAATTTAAAAGGGATTAAAATCACTAAAAAAATGTGCCAAAAAATTAATACCTTTGGTGTAGATAACTTAAAACACAGTATGTTGCAAGGATTAAATGAATTCAAAAAATTTACTTGGTCAAATTTTGTTAAGCAAGAATTCAAAGCATTAATAAATTGCATGATGAAGTTATTGAATGAAGGAATATTTTCAAATATAAATGATAATCAGTTATTTATATTTAATTATTATACAGATGTTGTAGAAATGGATATTGCTACAGTGTTACTAGACAATGAAGAGAATAATGTGGTTATAGATATAGAATATAAGTCTGGAAATGTTGAAACAGCAATAGAAAAGTTGGATGTACAAATAGAAAAAAGAGTTCAAGATCATATGCCTCAATTATTTTTAAATGGAAAATATATAGTGATAGGAATGACAGAAAACGGATTTTATAAAGCAAATTATTTTGATTCAAAAAATAATATAGAAATTTCTGACTACACGGATTTAAATAATCTAATGCAAAATTTTAGCAGTAATTCTTCAGTAGAAGTAATTTTAACACAAGCTAATAATTTAGCAGGTATTCATAATTTATATAAAGAAATGGAGGAAGGAAAATTTAAGTATTATGAAGAAACTAAGCGAACTACAGATTTTATATTGAAAAAAATAGGTGGCGGGGTAAAAACAATAGTGTGTTTTTCTAAGCCAGGAACAGGAAAAACTGTCGTTGCATTTAAACTTTTTTTTGAGAATGATAATACTATGTTTTTACTTATGAATCAAAAATTTTACAATTCACTCGGACTAATAAAATATTTTTCTAGTAGGCTGTGTTAAACTTTATGACTGATAATTAAAAAATGTGATATAATGGTTATG
>ERZ1643249.2478-NODE-2478-length-17161-cov-15.484041_pt1 | contig 17161 bp, 15 predicted proteins | sample MGYA00579263_ERZ1643249 | MGnify/ENA primary metagenome ERZ1643249 (study PRJEB29033, sample SAMEA4952264) | chicken gut metagenome | biome: Broiler Chicken; feature: Gastrointestinal Tract; material: Caecum | place: Ireland | collected 2018 | study: Broiler...
CAATTTCTGATACCACAGTTAATAACTATTGTACAGGCGTGCGCGCTATAAATTCTAAATATAAAAGTATATATGTTAATTGGAGAAATAAATATAAAAAAGATGAAACAATATTTAAAGATATTATTTTAAATATAATTGCAACTATAGATAGCAAAAATGTTTTCATAACTAGAGATTATTTTAAGCAATCACTAGATGTAATTAATAATAATCAAAAATTTAATAAAGTATGTCTAAGATTATATAACATTTCTAAAAATGATTTAGAAGTAACAAATGAATTTTCATCTCTTTTAAAAAGATTATTAGATTCTAAAAATTTATATAGATTTTTTATAGAAGTTTTATTTTTTGTAATATTAGATAAAAAACAACCTGTATATATAGAAGATAAATTTATGGATACTCTAGATGATTTTCTATATTCCTCGGAAGTATCATCTGATGATGCAATAGATTTTGTAACAGTTCAATTAAAGGGTGGTCTTTGGTCCATAAGAGGTATCCATGAGCTTGCAAAAAAAGGAAATCCTTATGCATGTTTTGAAATGGGCTCTTTAGAGTTATATGGACAAGTTGCAGGTTATCCAAGATACCAAGAAAGTTTCAATTTTTACAAAACAGCTGCTCAAAAAAATCATCCAAACGCAATTTGGGCACTCGGCCACTTATACTATAATGGTTTTGTAGGTTCAAAATCTAGAGAAGATATGAAAAAAGCATTTAGATATTTTAATAAAGCAAGAAAAGTAAATTGTATCGCCGCTATTAATAGTTTAGGAACTGTATTTAAAGAAGGAAATATACCTTTTATACAAAAAGATTTAAAAAAAGCTAAAAAGTTATTTGAATTTGCAGCAAATAAAAACTACATATATGCTATGAATAATCTTGGAAATATGTATGAGGAAGAAGGAGATTTTCAAAAGGCAATTTTATTATATAAATCATCTGCCTCACAAGGTGAAAGTTGGGCAGCTAATAAACTAGGAGAAATGTATAGAATTGGAATAGGTACTAAAAAAGACTTAAAAAAAGCTTTTAATTATTATAATCAGGCAACTCAAGCTACAATATATTCGGTTTGCTTTTGGGCAAAATATAATTTAGCACATTACTTTTATGAAAATGGTGTACCTGAAATTAATATTCCAAAAGATATTAACAAAAGTATTAGTCTACTTGAAGAGTGTACAAAACATGATATATATAAGGCATGTGAAGATTTAATAGTTATATATTATAATTTATATACAAAGACCTCAGATAAGTCTTTACTTGAAAAATGTGAATACTATGCGAACTTATATTTATCTAAAGAAGATTGTGATGATAAAATAATAGATAAAATTAATAAATATCTAGATAATATATATATAAAGCAAAAATCAAAAATAATTATAAAAAAATAATTGATTATATTTAAAGAGGATAATTTTTAGTTATCCTCTTTATTAACATCTTTATACCATTTTGCAAATTCTTGTAATGAAGAGCCTGTTACCTTTCTTCTTTGCATCATCTCTTCATCTGTAAGTTCTGAAAGCGTTTTAGTTAAGTCAAAACTATCTTTATATATATGCCATAGTGGACTCCATTGATCGCTTTTATCTATACCTTTATATTCATCAGCTAAAACACCTTTATGCTCATAGAAAAAGTATTTTATATCTTTCCCATCATAGTATGCAACACATTCTTTAAAAGAACATTTTCTATTTTCTTTTCCTCTCATAACATCAAGTATTCCATCAACACCAAGTGTATCTAAAGCAAAATTTACAAAAGCTCTTGGGAATCCATTTAAAGCTTCTATATAAAATCCTGAATCCATCGCAATACAAGGATGTTTTACAAGTTCATATGCTTGCAATACTTTTTGCTTTGCAATCTCTTGAATATCGTCTGTTCTAGGCTCAATAAGCTCATGATTATATGGTACCACCTCAATATCTAAATCTCCTAAATACTGCATTGCTGATGATATCTTTCCTTTGTTTGTTGTAACAAATGTAATCTTTTTCATTTTCTACTCCTCTTTTATTATTTCAAGTGGTGTATAATTTGCCATAAGTCTTTTAAATCCAGATCCATCAAACATAATTTCAAGTTTAAAGTCATCACCTTCTGGTTCAATATTTTCAATTATTCCTATACCAAATTTTTTATGCTTAACTTCCATACCCACTTTATATTTTGATACATTATTAGTTTTTACTTGATTATTTCCAGCTAAATTCTTTAAAAATGAATCTACACTTACACCAATATTTGGTTTTACTTTTCTTTCGATATTTTCACTTACTCTATTTCTATTAGACAAATATGTCTCAACTCTTTTATATTCACTATCTAACCAAGTATTTTGATTATTTCTAATTCCTTTATTCTCTTTATTTTCAATTGAAGTTTCACTTAATAGGTTTTCTGGTATCTCATCAATAAAACGAGATGGAGTTGAATATGTTGTTGAGCCATATAATGTTCTCTTTTTAGTATTAGTTATAAATAAATGTTTTTTTGCTCTAGTAATTGCAACGTAGCATAATCTTCTTTCTTCTTCTGTTTGAACATCTTCTTCTATTGAACGTTTTGACGGAAACAGTCCTTCTTCCATACCAACTAAAAATACATTATCGAACTCTAGTCCTTTTGCACTATGCATTGTCATAAGTGTAACTGCATCAGTTGATTCATCTAAGTTATCTACATCTGAGACTAGTGCAATGCTATCCAAGAAATCTCCAAGCGAATTTTCTGCATTTTCATTTTCAAATTCTATAGCCACACCTATAAATTCCATAAGATTATCAAATCTAATTTCTGTTTCTTTTGTTCCTTCTGAGTTTAGCATGTCCTCATATCCAGAATCTTTTAAAGTCTTTTTTATAAGTTCAGATACTTTTATTTTATCTTTTTCTTTAATAAGATCATTTATCATATCTCTAAAAGACATTATATTTCCAGCACTTCTAAATCCAACTAAATTATTACTATCTTGTATAAATTCAAAAATTGACATTCCTTTTTCACTAGACAATGCATCTAACTTATCTAAAGCTGTATTTCCAATTCCTCTTTTAGGTTCATTTATAATTCTTTTTAATGCAATATTATCATTAGTATTTTGAATTAATTTTAAATAACTAATTATGTCCTTAATCTCTTTTCTTGCATAGAATTTTATTCCCCCAATAAGCTTATATGGAGTACCTGCTTTCATAAATACTTCTTCAAGTACACGTGCCTGTGCATTTGTTCTAAAAAGTACAGCAAAATTTGAATAGTTTTCATGCTCTTTCCTACAAATGTCATCAATTTCATCTACAACATATTCAACTTCTTCATACTCATTATTCAAAGTTTTATATTCTATTTTATCTCCTTCTTCATTTTGTGTCCAAAGCTGTTTATCTATTTTAGATTTATTATTCTTTATTACTTCATTTGCAGCATTTAAAATATTTTTTGTACTTCTATAATTTTCTTCCAGTTTAACAATTTTTGCATTAGGAAATTCCTGTTCAAAGTTTAAAATATTAGATATATCTGCTCCCCTAAAACCATATATACTCTGAGATTCATCACCAACTACACAAATATTACCAGTTGCAGATGAAAGCATACTAATAAGTAAAAATTGTGATCTGTTAGTATCTTGATACTCATCAACTAAAATATAATTAAATTTATTCTGATAATATAAAAGTCTATCAGGATTTTCTAAAAACAACCTTACAGTAAGCATTATTATATCATCAAAATCTATAGAATTATTCTTTTTTAATGTTTCTTGATACATGTTATAGACTTTTGCTATTTCTTCTTTTCTAAAATCTCCCATTGCATCTTTTTGATAAGCTACTTCATCTTTCATAGCCTCTTTAGCTTTACTTATTTCAGATTTTATAAGTCCTACAGGATAAACTTTTTCATCTATATTAAGTTTTTTCATAACTTCTTTTATAACTTTTTCTTTATCTATTTCATCAAATATATTAAAGTCTCTAGTATATCCCAAAAGTTCAATTTCTCTTTTTAAAATTCTTACACAAACAGAATGAAATGTACCAAGCCACATATCATTTGAAACTTGTCCTACTAAAGCTTCAACTCTTTCTTTCATTTCTTTTGCAGCCTTATTTGTAAATGTAATGGCAAGTATCTGCCATGGTTTTACAATTTCCTTTTCAAGTAAATATGCAATTTTATATGTTAATACTCTAGTTTTTCCAGAGCCTGCACCTGCAAGAATTAATAGTGGGCCTGCCATATATTCAACTGCTTCTTGTTGTTTATCGTTTAAATTTTCTAATAAATTGCTCATTTTATATTACTCCTTTATAATTCTAAAATTCCACCATAATCTACAACATCTAATCCTTTAAAATCTATTATTTTCAATTTTCTATCTGTTATAAATTTCCTAATTTTATTATCTTTATCTATCTTATCTAAATCTCCAAACACTATTATACTATTTCCTATTTTTCCAATTGCTCCACCAATAAAACCAGTCATATTACTATAATTGTTATATTCATCTTTTAATTTTATATCTGGTATATAGTCTAATAGTAAAACACTAAAATTATTTGCTCTTAATTTTTCCGCAATCTTTTTATCTGTAGTAATAACACTACTTTCATCAATTACTGCTATTGAACAATTAGAATATCCTTGTTCAACATTTATTAACTCATAACCATTTTCTTTTAGACATTTTAACACCACTTTATCTGTATATTTAAAATTATGTATTGCATAATTTCCTACAATACATATATTATACTTTATATCATCTGGATATTTAGTTCCGACTTCTTCCTTACCAGATATAATATTATATCCACTATTTTTAATTAAAAATAACATATCTTCATATTTACTTTTCTCTACAATTAAATTATCTCCAACTTTAACTGCAAATATATCTACATGTGATGCTATTTCTGGATATACATTTTGTGATCTATCAATACTTACAAGTCTATATCCCATATATTTTAACATATTCTTTTCAACATTTCTCATTCTACAATCTACTAAAATATACTGCATATATCTTTCCCTCCTTTTCTTTTTTAATTAAATTTCATACATATTATTTATATAATCATACCGAACATAAATTCTAATTTATTATATCAAAAAAAAAATAGTATTTCAATTATGAAATACTAATTTTTTGTGTCTTAAATTGCCATTGTACCTCCTGGTGTATTAAGCAATATATATATTTTTTCTTCTTGTAATGTATTAGCATTTATATATACTAAAAATTCTTTATCATCTATATTTCCTTTAAATTCATATGCTAATACTTCATCTTTAGAATCTGTTGGAATTACACAAAGTCTTTGAGAATCAATATTTAAATCTTTATATAATTTTTCTTTTGCTTGCTCTACAGAATTTTTAGGTGAAATTTCTCTTACTTTATGATTATATATATATCCATTTGCTTCAAAATTCATTATTTCTCCGTTATCTAAAGCTACCTTTACTTTTATTAAATCTGAATAAATAATCACATTATCTTGTACAGCTGCAAAAGAAATAGTAACCATATTTTCACCTTTAAGATAATATGTCGGTTCTACATCATATATTCCAACACTGTTAATATAATTTAGAGCATATTCTTTTGCCTTCTCTATGTCAATTTTTTCTTCCTCTACTTTTCTATCTGAAATCATTTGATATAATCTTGCATCATTTTTTGTTACATATAATGTCTTTACTGTTTCTATTCCATATATCTTTGCCTCATACACATATAATGGAATTTTTCCGTCTTGCTCTTGTTTAAATGTTATACTCTCCAAATTTAATTCATCTTTTAATATATTTTGTGCTTCATCATTAGATACAACATTTTGACTTAAAAAACTAGGCTCTCTTGTGAGTACATGTTCTGAAAAAGCACCATCATAGATTAATCCTTCATACTCTGTAAAAGTTTTACCTATCTTGTTAACACTAGATAATTCTTCCTCTGCTTGAGTATTTTTTATTTTCTCATTTCCTACTTTTTCTAGTTCATCCCACTTTATGTTTTTATTATTTAACTCTTTATATATTTCTTCTGTAACACTAGATAAATCATATATTTTAGAATATATAGTATCTATTTGCTCTTTATAATTTGAAATATCATCTCCATTTATTATGTTTCTCATTAAAGAATATGAAAAATCACTGACTTGTGTCAAAAATTTAGATACATTTGATACACTCCCTTCTGAAAACGGCAATATATCTAAATTAGATTTTGCACTATTAGACTTTGCAAAAATACTTGCAAGAGTAGTTAAAGTATACGTATCATTACCTGTAATTTTTAATTTAACTATTTCGTTTTCAACATTATTTATATTCGCTACAAAATCATACATACTTCTATTATATTCATCTTGAACAGATTGCTTTTCTATTTTAAATTGCTTTAAAAGTACCATTGTTCCTAAAATTATTAAAGAAAAAATACTAAAAAATAATATACCAAGTTTTTTGCTTCCAATCTTTTTTTTAAAACATATTATTTTCTTTTCAAACTTTTCAAACATAGCTATTCCTCCACAGCAAATACATGCTTACCAATTGTTGTTAAAGTCTTTAAAGAAAATAGCCATTTACTTTTGGTTTTTGATGGATTATAAAAATACAAAGCTCCATTTGTAGGATCAACACCATTCATTGCATCTTGAGCAGCTTTATATACTGTTGAATCTTCAGCAATAGGTACATCAAATTGACCATCTGTTACACACGAAAATTGTCCCTTTTGATATATAACACCTGCTATAGTATTAGGAAAAGATGGATCTTTTACCCTATTCATTATAACTGCACCAACTGCTACTTGCCCAATATATGGTTCACCACGTGCTTCACCATTTATAAGTCTAGCAAGAAGTTCTACCATATTGTCACCAGATACCTTATCCGTTGATATAGAACTTTCTACTTTTTGAGTTTGTGCATAAACTATTACAAAACTATATATTAAAAACATAATAAAAAAAAGACATGCTATATATTTTTTCTTCATAATCCTCACCTTTTAATAGTTTGAGTTATGTTATAAAAAAATATACAACATGTTTTTTTATACTTTTATACTTTTATACTTTATATAAAAAACCCTATTATAATTAAAAGTATTACTCCTGGTACTCCAAATATTCCAGCTATAAGTGCTGTTACTATATTAAATGGAATTGTTATTCCTATTGCACCGCCAAATGTATTTACTAAATATATCATTAATACACCTAATCCTACATTAATAGCTAGCTTTATAATCTTTTTGATAGGCCATGCAAGCAGCTTTGCTACTATAATTACTGCAATAGCTGCAAATATCAATACTATATACTCAGTCATATGTTTATCCCCCTAAACTATATAATTCTTACTATATCCTTATATGTTACAAACACTGTTAGCAATAGTAAAAGTCCAAGTCCTATATATGATACAGTAAGCTCTACCTTTTCAGATACTTTCTTTCTTGTTACACATTCTATAAGTACTAGTAATATTTTTCCTCCATCAAGTGGTGGAAATGGTAATATATTTGCAACACCAACTGCCATGCTTATCATTGCCATTAGGAAGAAGAAGTTTAATACACCTTCACTTTTTGAAACAACTTCACCAATTCCCACAATTCCAGACATATTATTTAAAGATACCTTACCTGTAAATAAATCTACATATGATCCTACTATGCTTTTAATATTTTCTACTGTTTCAATGAATGCATATGAAATATTAGACTTTGTTGTTGCAATACTTGCTATACCTAAATCAAAAACCTCAGTTGCTTCTGGTATAATACTATAATCTATTACTTCTTCTCCTCTTTGTACTTTAATTACTACTTCTTGATCTGGCTTTTTTTGGATCTCATTTACTACACTAGTTGCATCTGGTGTTGATACATTATCTACAGATAATATAATATCTCCTGCCTTTATTCCGACTTCTGTAGCACTTGTTCCAGCACCTGTAAGTTCTACAACATTTGTTTGATTACCATCATCATCTATTTTAAAACTAATACCAATTTTCCCTTCTATTCTTCTAGCATCTTTTACTGTAGTAGTATATATTTGCCCATCTCTTTCATACTCTAAAGTAATATCATTTGAATCACCATTTAATCTATAATTTGAAATTTGTGAATATAATTCAACTTCTTTTCCATTAATAGATTTTATTATATCTCCCGCTTGAAGTCCAGCTTGTGCGAGTACTGAATTTTCTGTAAAAGATGTAACTTGCGTTGTAGCAACATTTCCTGGTAAATATACTGCTAAAAATACTACTGTTGCTAAAATAAAGTTAAATATTACACCCATTGAAAGGATAATAATCTTCTCAAAAGCATTTTTCTTTTGATATGATGTTTCACTTTCTTTATTATCCTCTGTAGCCTCTTCACCTTCTATGGCACAATATCCACCAAGTGGGATCCATCTTAGAGAATACATTGTACCTCTAAATTTCTTTTGAACAATTTTGGGTCCAAACCCTATTGAAAATTCATCTACTCCAACTTTTAATAATTTACTTGCTAAAAAATGTCCAAATTCATGAACTGTAGCAACTGCAACAATTATAGCAAGTAATTTTACTATAGTTATTAAAAAAGTTATCAAATTTGTTACCTCCCTTTATATTATCTATATTAAACTAAATATGTATATAAATGAATATAATATTGGTGCTATAAACATAACACTATCAAATCTATCTAAAATACCACCATGTCCTGGCATAATATTGCTAAAATCTTTTACTCCACAAAATCTTTTTATAGATGATGCTGCTAAATCACCGATCTGTCCAACTATGCTTAAAATAAATCCCATAATTGCTATTAATATTATATTAAAATTTGTACCAAAATATGTATTTGTTATAACAGCAACTATACTACATATTATTATAGAACCAATAATACCAGCTATTGATCCTTCTATACTTTTTTTAGGACTTACAACTTCTGACAATTTATGCTTACCCAAGCGTGAGCCTATTTCATAGGCAAAAGTATCTGTAGAAATTGAGCTTGCAAATGCAAGTATTACAAAAATTCTACCATGTGGCATTAAAAATAATAACTTAATAAAAGAAAATAAAAATGGAACATATATTATTGAAAAAAATGTTATAACAAGATCAATAATATTTACCTTTAATTTCTTTATAACTATATAAGAAAACATTATAGTAAGTAAAATTGGAATTGAAATTGCAATAATATTAATTTTAGTTAATACATCTATATTAGCACCCAGTAATAAAATGCCAAAGCAACTAATATACCCTATAATTGAAATTGGATTATATCCTTTAGCTTTAAAGCATTTATTATACTCATATACGCCCATAATAGATAGTAATAGAACAAAAGCTGAATCTACTATAGCATTATTTAAACACAAAACAAGTATTAAAACTGCCATAAAAATAAATCCAGATGTCAATCTTTTTACACTCTCTTTCAATTTAAAAACCCCTTACTCTTTTATACTTCCATTACCTCTTTTTCTTTATTTTCAATTACTTTTTCTACTTTGTCTGTATATTTGTCTGTTATTTTTTGAATTTTTTCTTCTGCTGATTTTAATTCATCTTCTGTCATTTCTCCACTATTTTTTAATGCTTTAGCATCATCTATTCCATCTCTTCTTAAATTTCTAATAGCGATTTTTGCATCTTCTCCTAAAGCCTTTACATCCTTTACAATTTGTCTTCTTCTTTCTTCATTTAACTCTGGAAAAGTAAGTCTTACACTATTTCCATCATTTATAGGATTAACTCCAAGTTCAGCAACTTGAATAGCTTTTATTATTTGACCAAGTAAAGATCTATCCCATGGAGTTATTAAAATCTGTCTTGCTTCTGGTACAGATATTGCTCCTATTTGATTTAATGGAGTCTGTACTCCATAATACTCTACTGTTACTTTATTTAATATTGCAGGATTTGCTCTTCCTGCTCTTATTGCTGCTAACTCTTCACATAAATAATCTACAGCTTTTTGCATTTTTTCTTCTAACTTATCATATTCCATAATCTTTCTAACTCTCCTTTAAAATACTCATAATATAATTATACATTAAAAATAGAAAAAAGCAATAATTAATAGCCATACAAATACTGATTTCTACTTTTTTTAAATTTTACTACTTTATTTCTAATATATTCTTCTAATTTCTTCATAAATTCATCTGCACTAATTTCTTTTTGTGCCACCATAGTAAGTCCTTTTTCCCAACTTGCTGTAAGCTCTGGATTAAGCAAATCTGGCATTGTATTTGAAACTATTTCATATACTGATTCTCCTCTTTTTGTTGGAGTTAAAATTTGTGTCTTTTTATTAGTAGCTATATAATCTATTTTTTCTAATTTTTTTATAATCTCTGCCCTTGTAGCACTAGTTCCTATTCCGCTCCCCTTTATTTGCTCTCGTAGTTCTTCATCTTCAATTAATTTTCCAGCATTTTCCATTGCAAGTATCATAGAACCAGATGAATATCTCTTTGGTGGCGTAGTCTCTCCAGTTTTAATATTAAATCCTTTTATATTGATAACATCATTTTTTCTTAAGTTTGCTAAAATATCACTATTTGTTAATATCTGATCATCATCCTTATTATCTTTTTCTTCTGTATCTTCTTTTTCTACTTTTTTATCATTTTTATATATTTCCAAATACCCTAACTCTTCACATACTTTAGCATTTGTAAAAAACTTTTCACCACTTATATCTATTGTAATTGAAATTCTATTATATATAGCAGGTGGATAAAATATTGCTAAGAATCTTTTAACAATTAAAAAATATACTTCTTTTTCAAGACTTGTAAGTTTATCTATATTCTCTTTTCCTTGTCCTGTTGGAATAATTGCATAGTGATCTGTTATTTTACTATCATCTACATATTTTGTCTTTTCAAGCTTAATACTATACTTTTCTTTTACCATTTTATCTATTATTTTATCAATTTCATCGTTAATTTTCATTTTAGCAAGTCCATTAAGATTTTTACTAATAACCTTTGCTACTGCACTAGATAAAACTCTTGCATCTGTTCTTGGATATGTAACTAACTTCTTTTCATATAAATTTTGAATTATTTGTAATGTTTCATCTGGACTAATTTTAAAATTTTTTGTGCATTCATTTTGTACTTCTGCAAGATTAAATAAAAGTGGTGGATTCTCTTTACTTTTCTTTTTAGTAATATTTTCTATTTTTCCTATTTTATTTTTAGATAAATACTCTATAAAATCCTGTGCGTCTTGCTTTTCCTTAAATCCAGTATCATTATATAATTTTATAGAGTCATATACACTAGATGTATTTGTTACTTTAAAATCTCCTTTAAATACATTTTCCTCGCTTTTAAAAAAATCTCCCTGTATTTTATAAAAATTAACTTTCTTAAAATTTCTTATTTCATTTTCTCTATTAACTATTAGTCCTAATACACATGTCATAACTCTACCAATTGATATTACTGCTCTTTCTTCCCCCATAGTCTTTGCTAATCTTTTTGCATATAACAAAGATAATAATCTTGAAAAATTAATTCCTATTAAATAGTCTTCTTTTGCTCTTAAATATGCAGCATCAGATAAAGAATTATACTCATCTAATAATTTTGCTTCTTTAATTCCATTTAATATTGCCTCCTCTGTTTGAGAATCAATCCAAACACGCCTTTTTTCCTTTTTGGGACTACCTGCCATTTCATCTACTAGTCTATAAATATATTCTCCTTCTCTTCCAGAGTCAGTACATACATATATTAAATCTACATCTTCTCTATTTAAAATATTAGATACTATATCAAATTGTTTTTTTACATTATCTATGACTTCATATTTAAATTCCTTTGGAATAAATGGTAATGTAGATAAATTCCAATATTTCATTTTTTCATCATATTTTTCTGGATAAGACATTGTTACAAGATGTCCTACACACCACGTTACTATATAATCACTAGATTCCATATATCCATTTTTATTTACCGCATTTATTTTTAAAGCTTTTGCAAATTCTTTTGCCACACTTGGTTTTTCTGCTATTATTACTTTTTTTGCCATTTATAAAACCTCTCAACTTAACTAATTATACACTAAAAATCCAAATAAATCAAAAAAATAATTACTTAAAATAAAATTGGGCAATATAAAAAAGATAAGGAAAATTCCTTATCTTTAAATTACTGTCTAGCAGAATAAAAAATTCTTGTCTTACTTAAATCATAACCTTTAGCATTAAGCATTTGTGATACTGTTATTATTTGATAATCATTTTCTACTAAATATTTAAGTATTTCTTCCACAGCAGGTACCGTAGTAGAATGTATATCATGAAGTAATACTATATCTCCATCTTGTACATCGTTTAGTACCAATGGTACAATTTTTTCTTTATTTCTGCTTTTCCAATCTAATGAATCTATATTCCATAATATTAATGGATTATCTATTGCATTTCTTACTTTTTCATTTATAGAGCCATATGGAGGTCTTACAAGTGTTGGCTTTTTACCTGTAATTTTTTCTATTTCACTTGCAGTATTATTTACTTCATTTTTTATCTCGTCACTAGATAATTTAGTAAGCTCTTTATGACTCCATGTATGTATTCCAATTTCATTTTCCGCATCATATACTCTTTTTACAACATCTGGATATTTAACTACATTTGACCCTAGCATAAAAAATGTTGCATGAGCATTATACTTAGAAAATATATTAACTATATCATCAGTATTTCTTGAATGAGGTCCATCATCAAAAGTTAGTGCTACCATTTTCTTATTTTTATCTATCAACCTAGGTATTAGATTTTGATATTCTTCCTCTGATACACTTAAATTTTGTGCATTAAGTAATGTTGAATTTATGCATTCCTTTAGATTATTATATGTATAACTTTGCTCATCTTCACCGCTTTAAAAATACTATTGCATTTTGTGTAAGAAAATATTTTTCAGAATAAGCATCTGCTATTTTTTCTTGATATTCCTGCTTAAATAATTCATCTAATGATATTTCTTTGCTTTCAATTAAATTACAATTAAAAGTAGTAATTTCTGTATTATATTCATCTTTTTTCAAATCTTTTATTTTAGTGATAATTTTTGCACTTACAATACTATCATTTACTTTATATGTATCTATTGATTGCAAAAAAACAGCTTTATCTTTTTTTAATACTCTATTTTCAATACTGTTTTTTTCTATGAAAGATTCAATTTTTGAATTTACAAATTCATTTACTTTAGAATTAAAAAATTCATTTTCACATTCAAAATTTTGATAATACATTTCATAGTTTTTTTCTACTACTTCTTCGTTTTTAACACTACCATATTCTACGCTTTTGGTTTCGAGCTTTACAATATCTAATGTGTTATAATTCTTATAAATTGGGATAAAAACAATAACTATCATTGCAATAACTAAAACAACAAAAAATACAATAATTGATTTTTTCATACCAATTCCCCCTTTTAATAATTATTTTTTTCCATAGTGTAAATTATTTACTATTATGTAAAATAAACCTTGTATAATTATATAATATTCTTATATTAAAGTCAATAAAAAGTAACTATTATACTTATATAATAGTTACATACCATAATATATTTTACCATTTTCTAAAGGTATTCCTTTAATTTTATATAGCTCAGTTACAGTTACAAAATTATATCCCTTTTCTTTTAATTTAATTATAATAGGTTCAACTGCATCTAATGTCGTTTTATATATCTCATGCATAAGTATTATATCTCCATCATCAACCTCTTTTAAGGTTTTAGAAATAATTTTTTCTGTATCTCTGCTTTCCCAATCTCTAGTGTCTACATTCCATAAAATACATGGTTTTTGTATCGTACTAAGTACTGTATCATTTTGATTTCCGCCAGGGGATCTATAATATTTAGGCTTTTGTCCTGTTATTTCTTCTAACATATCATCTACACTGTTTATTTCATATTCTAATTCTTCTTTACTCAAATTCTTCAAATTTTTATGATTTTGTGAATGATTGCATATTTCCATACCATTATCATATGCATACTTTACAGATGATTTATAATTTTTAATGTTTTGCCCCACCATAAAAAATGAAGCTTTTACATTATTTTTTATAAGTAAATCTACTAGTTCTTTTGTATATTTTCCTGGTCCATCATCAAAAGTTAGTGCAACATATTTTTTTCCATTATCTATAGGTTGGTAGACTTCTTCTACATATAATTCAGGCTTTACATTGCTAGCTTCTATTTTAACTTTTATATCACTTATTTTTATTCTATTATCTATTTTACTATAATCTATTAAATTAAATATTGTATTTTCTAAAATAGGTATTAACATAAACATTGCTATAATTAATAATAAAATACTAATATATGATATTTTTATTTTCTTATTATCTTTTTTATAAAATGTTATATAACCATATCTTAAATTTGGTTTCATATATTATACCTCAATTTTATTATACATATAATAGCAAAATTAATCAAGAAAAAGAGTTTGAAATATACTTCAAACTCTTTATTTATATTATATTAATTAGTTACTTCACTTGATACCCCATCATCACCGCCTAATGTGATTTCAAGTTCTTGGTAATTTCCTCCTCTATAAACTTTAAGTTTTACTTTATCGCCTATAGATTTTTGGTTTTTAGCATCATTTAATTCCTGCTTTGTTGTAACTTGTTGTCCATCAAATTCAACAATTATATCTCCTCTAGAAAGTCCAGCTTGATCGGCAGGTGAACCACTAAATATTTGATATACATAAATTCCTTCAACTAGATTATTTCTTTTTGCAGTAGCTTCATCCATATCTATTCCATATATTCCAATATATGGTCTAACAATTTTTCCGGTTAATTTTAGCTCTTCAATTATTTTTAAAGCATCATCACTTGGAATAGCAAAACCCAAACCTTCAACTGTAGTATCAGTAACTTTAACAGTATTTATACCAACCACTTCACCTTTCGAATTAACAAGAGCTCCACCACTATTACCAGGATTTATAGCTGCATCTGTCTGAATTAATTTATATGTTCTACCATCAGTTGTTATAGTTCTGTTTAATGCTGAAATATAACCAACTGTAACACTCCCTGCAAACTCTTGACCTAATGGGTTACCAATAGCAACTGCAAGTTCACCAACTTGTAAATCTGATGATTTACCAAATGTTGCTGGTGTAAGTCCTGTAACATCTATTTTTAACAATGCAAGGTCTGTAACTGAATCTGTTCCTATGATTTCTGCTTCATATTCTTCTTGATTAGATAAAGTAACTGTAACCTGTGCACTGGTAGATGAAATTGCATCTTCTACTACGTGATAATTAGTTATTATATATCCATCTTCAGAATATATAATTCCTGAACCTTCCTCAGATGTTTCTTGTAGTTCTCCAAAAAATCCTTGCTCATAAAAATCTACTTTTACTCCAACAACAGATGGACCTGCTATTTGAGCAACAGCTACAACGGGATTTTCCACATTTTCAACATTATATGTTGTATTTCCTACACTTATTTGAGAATTATTACCTCTTACTAAAAAGTATGTTGTAAGAGAACTTATAACTGATACTAATATAATACCAATTATAATAATTATTACTTTAGGCACACCTCTTTTTCTTTTTTCTGAGACAAAAGTTGTTTCAAAACTAGAATTTTTTTCATTCTCTTCCATAATCACATTCCTCCTTTATATATTTTTACCAGCTGCTACAGCTGTTGAAAAAGCTATTTGTAGATTAAATCCTCCTGTAAAAGCATCGACATCTAAAACCTCTCCTGCCAAAAATAAATTTTTAATAACTTTAGATTCCATAGTTTTAGGATTTACTTGCTTTACATCTACTCCACCACAAGTTATTATTGCAATATCTATTGGCATAAGATCAACAATTTGAATTTTTAGATTTTTTATTAAATATGCAAGTCTACCTCTTTCTTCTTTAGTTATTTGATGTACTTTTTTATCTGGATTTATATTGCTTAACTCAACAATAACTGGTATCATTTTTTGAGGCAATAAATCAACAAGTGAATTTTTAAATTCTTTATTCGAATATTTATCGAAATCTCTTTTTATCCTCTTATCAAGTGTTTCGAGGCTTAGCGCTGGCTTTATGTCAATTATACCACAAATATCTTTTTTTGTAAACTTATCCCCTAGATTTTCCAGTCTATTAAGCAAACTACTTCCACTTAGCACAATAGGACCTGTAAGTCCAAAATGTGCAAAAAGCATTTCACCAAATGAATTATATATAATTTTTTCTTTATCTAATATTTTAAAATTTACATTTTTTAAAGTAAGACCTTGCAATTTATTACAAATCTCATCATTAGATTTTAAAGGAACAAGACCAGCTCTTAAATCAATTATATTATGTCCATACTTTTTTAGTATTTCAAAACATTCTCCACTACTTCCAGTAGCTTTATAGCTTTTTCCTCCAGTACATAATATAAACTTATCTGCAAAATAGTCTTTTTTATTTGTTCTTATTCCAATTAAAGTATTGTCTTTTATAATAAAATCCCTTAACTCTGTTTCATAGTCTATTTTTACATTATATTTTCTTAACTCATTTTTTAATGCAAGTACTATATCCTCTGCCTTATCACTTACAGGAAATATTCTTCCACCTCGTTCTACTTTAGTTTTAACACCAATACTATTAAAATATTCTACTGCATCTTTATTTGTAAAATTTGAAAATGAGCTATACATAAATTTCGAATTTTTAACTATATTACTTTTAAAATCTTCTATATCTCCATCAAAAGTTAAGTTACATCTTCCTTTTCCTGTTATTTTTAATTTATTTCCAATACTTTTAGTTTTTTCAAGTAATATTACTTCATTTCCATATTTTGCACTAGTTATAGCTGCCATCATTCCTGCAGCACCTGCGCCTATAACTATAACTTTCATAAATTACTCTCCTAACATTTTATTTGTAGCAATAAGTATTGCAAGCTTTGCCGACTCATATGAAAGTCCTCCTTGCATATATGCTGCATATGGCTCTCTCATTGGAGAATCTGCTGAAAGTTCTA
>ERZ1643249.2479-NODE-2479-length-17161-cov-15.450719_pt1 | contig 17161 bp, 16 predicted proteins | sample MGYA00579263_ERZ1643249 | MGnify/ENA primary metagenome ERZ1643249 (study PRJEB29033, sample SAMEA4952264) | chicken gut metagenome | biome: Broiler Chicken; feature: Gastrointestinal Tract; material: Caecum | place: Ireland | collected 2018 | study: Broiler...
TATACTTAGATATTAATAAAGTATAATCTTTCTCTAACATATCATTGCCTACTGCTCCAGAATCACTTCCACCATGTGCAGGAATCGGAAAAGTCCAAATTTATTATTTTTATATTAGAACTCAAAGTTCCATTCTATTTCAATATCTCTTGTTTTATTTTCTTTATTATAATTTCCAATATATACTTTATCAATAAATTCATCAACTATTATCTTATTTAATCTTTCAATATGTTTATATTTTTTTAAAATATCATTAGCTTGTTTTTTATTTTCTTTTATAGTATTTAGATTATTAATTTCATTTTCAATGGTTTCTATTCTATTAGTCATAGTTTCTATTTCTTTTAAATAATCATTAGCCATTAAAGAAAACATTTCTTCACTAACATTTCCTTTTACTTTATCTTCATAAAGATTTCTATAATAGTTTTTGTTATCATTGATTTTCTTTTCAAGATTATTTTTTTCTTTTTTTAGTATATTAATTGTTTCATCATTTGTATTTTGTTTATTGGTCTGATTATAAAGATTTTGTAAATTAGTTTCATCGTAATAGTTATCTAGTAAATCATTTATTGCATTCAATAATATTTGCTCTAACTCATCCATTCTAATTGCTTTATTATTATCACATGAATGATACTTTTTAGCACCCTTACATTGCATATATGCTCTTTTACCAGTTGATTCAGTTTTAACATTATAAACATTTCTCATAAAAGATTTCCCACAATTCATACAATATATTTTTTTACTTAAATAATGAATTTCACCATTTTTAGTTGGAGATGCATGTGTTTTTAAAATATTTTGTACTTTATTCCAAGTTTCAGCATCAATAATAGGTTCATGAGTATTTTCTATTCTACACCAATCTTTTTCATCCACTTTTTTAAACTTATGAACCTTATATCCCATTGAAGTTTTTTTACCTTGAACTAAATTACCAATATATACTTCATTTCTTAAGATTTGAGCAATTGTATCAGTATTCCATCTAACATTTTTTAAATCACAATTAGAACAAACAAATTTACTTCCTTTTTGTTTTTTATATACTGACCTAGGCGGAATATTATTGTTGTTTAAATATTCACATATTTTATGATAACCATTACCACTTGCATACATATCAAATATTTTTTTAACTACTTCTGCAGCAACAGGATCAATGATTAGTTTATGACCATCTTCACTTCTATCATATCCATATGGCGCAAAACTACCCATGAATAATCCATCTTCTCTTTTATTTTTTAATGACTTCTTTATATTTGTGGATAAGTCATCTAAATACCATTCATTAATAAGTCCATTTATTTGGCGAGATTTCTTGTTAGATTCAATACTTGTATCAGCATTATCAACGATACTTACAAATCTAACTCCCCATTCTATAAACTTATTATGTAAGTATCTTTCAATAACTTCCATATCTCTTGAAAATCTTGATTGACTTTTACATAAAACTAAATTTATTTTTCCACTTTCACAATCTTTTAAAAGTCTATTAAAATCTGGTCTATCTACTCCAGCTCCTGAAAAGTCATCATCGGAATAAATATCTACAACATTCCATCCATTTTGATTAGCAAATTTTAAACACATACTTCTTTGATTTACTATTGAATCACTATCATCATTCTTATTTAGTTTATCTCTATCTTCATCAGATAATCTACAATATACACCTACCTTTTCTAGCATAGCCATTCCTCCAATACTTGTTCGAAATGACTAAAATAATTAATAAATACAATCATATTATACCTTAATATCAAGAATTCTTTAATATTAATTCTTGATTTTCTAAAGCAATAATAATATTTAATAATTTTCTATTAAAAATCTCTTTTATTTCATTTTTTGTTTTATTATCATTTGTCTTAAATTTATATTTTACATTATATACTACCTCCATTACATCTATTCCCCCTTTGCTTATTTCTTATAAAGCATAACCTCTAAGTTTTTAATCATATATCAATCCTCCTTAAACTCAATTAATAATTTTTCCATTTCTTCTATTTCTTCTGGACTTGCAAGACTAGATTTACAAACTTCTGGATGTTCCATCCAATAAGGCACATTTTCTTTATAGTTATTATATTTATTTTTATATTTATTATTTATATTATGGGTGCAACTACTTGCATACTTTTCATTACTCGTTTTTGCACTCCCTAATGCATTTTTTGTTGGTATCTTATCTGTGTTTAAATATATTCTTCTTTTTCCGTTTTCAAATTTAACTTTAATATATTCTAATTTTTTAAGTTTTGACAATGAATAATTTATTGTTCTTTGAGATTTATTAATATACTTCTCTAGATATTCATTACTTGCATAACAATAGGTATTCTTTAAGGTAAGTGATATGATAAGTCCCATTACCATTCTATCCGTTTCAGATAAGGAACTATCATTAAATAATATTCTTGGAATCATAATAAAATCACAATCTAAATAAATATATATCACCTTTTAAATAATAAATAAGGACTATAATTCCCATTTGTTTTTCTATAATAAATATAGAAAGGTACTAATATAAATCTCCGAACATTTACTGTACCTTGTTTTACTAACGATTATTAATCATTTTAGTAAACATGAATTTCATACATTCCTGGATTATATTCTTTAAATACTATATATTTAAATTTTTCTAGTATTTTTAAGTTATTTCTAAATCCAACATTTGTAATTGATAAGATTTGTTGTATATCTCCAATATTTACATGTGTTATTGTTTTATTGAAACCCTGTGAATATAAATATGCATATATTTCTTTTGTTTCAGGTTTAATACTCTTATCTTTCCAAATTTTATGCTTTGTTAAATCTAACTTACTTTTCATCTTATCCTCCTCTCTATTTTCGGAAATTAAGTTTCCATATCTACATATTACATCGTAATTACTATTTTGTCAACTAAGTTTCCATTTTTTATTTACTTTTTATTTTATTTAGTATATAATTAACTTATCAATGGAGCGTGATTGTATGTTAAAAAAAGAAGAAACCATTGCAGAATTAGTAAAAGTTGCTAGAAAAGAAAAAAAGATTTCAGCAAGAAAACTAGCCTCTTTAGTTGGAGTTAGTCATACTGAAATAAATAATATCGAAAATGGCTTTAGAGTAAAACCATCTATTCTAGTTCTTAAAGGTTTTGAAAAATATTTAGATATTCCATTTAAGAAAACTGCTAAGCTTGCAGGGTATTCCAATGAAACAATAAAATATGGTGATGATGAAATTATTGTTAGTTATGAAATGTATGATAAAAAACTAAATGAATATAAAGAAGAAATAAAACATATGGAATATATAATTGATCTAAAAAGACATATAGCAATGGATACTAGTGAATACTTTAAAGAAATACATAGCTATTTAAATAAGCAAGATAATATAGATAAATCATTATTAGATAAAGCTGATTCTATTGAAAGATATTTATCTGAAATAGAGAAAAAATACGAAAGTATTTTAAAAGAAAAATAACCTTTTCAATTATTGATTAGGTTATTTTCGTATTAAAGAATACGGGGCACGTTTTGTGAGTTTACTCATGAAAGTCGCAATAGTATTCTTTCTTTTTTATGCAATAAAAAAGGCAACATATTTACTTACGACTAGTTTGTAATATGTTGCTTTAGGGATTCCAAAGGGATTTTCCCTTGGCACACACCGTTATTGGCTTTGCCATTATCGTAGTGTGTTACTAAAATGACATTTTAGGTTTTATAGAAAAATTAAATTAATAACTATTCTTCTATGAAATCTTTTAGTTTTCTTGTATTTCTAGGATGCCTCATTTTGACTAATGCTCTTTGTTCTTGTTTTGCAATTGTAGCTTTAGAACATCCAAATATTTCTGCTACCTCATCTTGCGTTTTTTTATGCACTTCATCAAGACCATATCGCAATAAAATAATTTGCTGTTCTCTAGAAGTCAAACATTGCAAAGCTTCACGAACTATATCTATTTTCATTTCAGATATTACATCTTCTATTAATTGTTCGGCATCAGTACCAATTAGATCTTCTATTTTCATTTCATCCCCATCTTTATTCTGACCTATCGGCTGATCAAAACTTAATACATGACTATGTTTATTATATTTTCTTAATTCCATCTTCATTTGATTTTCAATTGCAATAGAAATATATGAACTAAATCCTTCTATCGCTTTTTCATTATAATTAAACTTATTAATTGCATTTATTAAACCTTCATTGCCTGCTGATTGTAATTCTTCAAAAGTTAAACCTTTACCTAGATATTTTTTGGCAAAGAATCCAACTAATCCACCATTGCAGATTGTTAAAACTTCTAATGCATCTTCATCTCCAAGTTCTCGCCATGCTCTTAAACAATTTTTTGTTTCATCTAACGATAATCTTCTAGCCATTACTTTCACCACCATTATTTTTTGATTTTGTTAGTCTTTTCTGATACCCTAGTTCTTCAGCTTTGGCACCAATAGCCTTCGTTGTTCTTCCTAATGTCTCTGCTATTTCTGAATAAGTCATATTTTCATAATTTTCTCTTAGATATTTTAATTCTTTACCTTTCCAAAATTGTGGAAGCATATAACTATACCCCATATTCCTAAGTAAATTTGCAACTGCCCATTCGCTTCTATTTATAATTTCAGCAATTTCTAAATAATCCTTACCCGTTTTAAATAAACCTTCTGCTTGTTTTATTTCTTCTTCTGTCCACTTACGATACCAAAGAGGATTTTCTTCAATATCTCTAATTCTTTTTTCTTTTAACCATTCAGGTTCAGTTCCAAACATATTTTTTTCAACGCATCTTGAATCCCATTCATTTTGATTATTTTCTAAAAATTGCATTAAATCATTCCATGTAATAACATAATATGACATATTATTAGTTAATTTTTTCTTTTTTAAATTTAATCCTAGATTAATCCATGTAGTTGTAATTCTATCACGAGTAACACTAAGCAAATCACACATATCAGATACTGTAATAAGATCATAATTATTTCTAAGCATAGGTCCAAGTCCCATTCTTACTGCCTTAACTTTTAATGAAAAAACAGTCCTTTTCATAGTTTTTGCTATGGCTTCAATTGACTTAGTCCCCCATAAATCAGACAATAAAGTTTCTTCATCTTCTGTCCATTTTCTTCTATCCTGTATTAATGTTATCCCTAGTCTTCTTGCCTTTAAATAAATGGCATTTTCTGTTTTATTCATAATTTTCGCTATTTCAGAATAATGATATTTATCAGATAATAATTTTAAGGTTTCAATATCTTCATTTGTCCACTCATTAGATGTTGGTATTTCTAATCCATGTTTTTCTGCCACCTTGCAAACTGCATACCATGAACAATTAAACCTTTTTTTCATACTATGGGGAGATTCTTTCCCCCAATTATTTATTATATATTGTATTTCATCATCTGTAAATTCTCTTTTCTTACCTTTCATAGCAATCACCTTTTTTTATTATCTTTAGCTTTAACTAGTCTAGGACCCATCGAATTTTCGCTAGGTTCTGTATTTTCATTTATCTGTTCCGAATCTAAGAAATATTGTTTAGCTAACAACAATTGTTGTTTAGTTAAGTTTTCTATTCCAAACTCGCTTGTTGGTAATAACCTATCTCTAATTCGCTTTTCTTTCAACCATTCAGGTTCTACTCCTAAAATATTTTTTTCCAAACTTCTACTATCCCAAATATTTTGATTTGTTTCTAAAAATTCATATAAGTCATTTATTTGAACATAAGAATATACACTATGATTTGATCTTTTTCTAAAACTTAATTTTAATCCTAAACTTACCCATGATGTTAAAATAACATTTCTATTAACATGAAATATATCAGAGATATCTTGAATTTTAAGTCCATCATAATTATTTTCTATTTGTGATCCAAGACCAAGAACATACACTCTATTTGTAATTGAAGATACAGTCCTGTTTAATTTTTTAGCAATATTTTCTATAGATTCTGAACCCCATAAATCTGATAGTAAAGTTTCTTCTTCTTGTGTCCATTTTCTATGTTTTGAATCAATATTGTACCCTAGACTAATTGCTTTTACAATTATTGCCTCTTCACTTCTTTCTAATATTTCTGCAACTTCAAATGATGAATAGGAAGTTAGCAGTTCTAATAGTTCTGATTCCTCTTCTTTTGTCCATCTTTTGTTAGAATAATTTTTTGCTCTTATTCCTAATTGATATAGTTTTGCAATAATTGAATCATAAGATTTATTCATTTTTTCAGCAATCTCTTCTATCGAAAATTTATCTGATAGCCTTTTTAATTCATTTTCCTCTTCTTCAGTCCAAAATTTTGAACTTTGAACTGCTTTAATTTCCATGTATCTTAATTTTGCACTAACTGATGAGGTTGTACGATTTAATAAATATGCAATTTCATTTATTGTATAATCTTTTGCATATTCTCTTAATAGTTGTTCTTCTGCTAAAGACCAACTAGTTCTCTCTTTAAATTTTAACTCCAATCCTAAATCCTTTGCCTTTTCACGAATTATAGCCTCAGATTTTTCCATAACTTTTGAAATAAGGTGAAGTTCATAACTATCATGTAAATTGATTAGAGTTTGAGTATCTGTTTCAGTCCATAGTTTTTGTTTGTTTCTATTTATTTGAATTCCAATTTTTACTGCTTTGTTATATACTTGTCTTTCAGTTTTATTAAGAATTTCAGCTATTTCTTCAGTTGTATATATTTTAGATAAATTGATTAATTTATTAACTTCTTCTTCAGTCCATCTCATGACTTTGGAACTTGGATTAACAAAATTATCACCCTTCATTTTTCTAATCTGTTGTCTGATTGAATATGCTTTCATATCCATTTCTTTTGAAATCTCACTTATTCCTAACCCTTGATCTATTAGTTTTTCTAATTGACTAACTAATTCATCAGTCCATACAATTTTTGAATCTATCAATTTAATATTATTTTTTCTAGCAATTGTGGATATTTGAGCAGGGGAAGTTTTATATTTTTTGGCTAATTCATTCCTAGTTTTCGTTTTAGCATCTCTTATTAATTTACTTATTACCTCTTCAGTCCACTTTTTTTGTTGTCCTGTATTTGGAAGATTTAATTCTTTTTTGTATCTATTTAAAATACCAACACTAATTTTTAAATTTCTTGCTATTTCTGTAGCAGGTATTTTCCCCCAATTATCTTTTATATATTTGATTTGTATATCATCTAACTTTGTATATGTAGATATCGTTTCAATTCCTAATTCATAAGCCTTTGCAGAAATTGCACCAATAGTTCTATTTGGCAAAACTTTTGTTAATTCAGTATAATGACACTTATCAGCATATTCCCTTAATATTCTGATTTCCTCTTCAGTCCAACTTTCTTTAATATACTCAATTCCCAATTCTTTGCATTTAGTTAGTATTGAATGATAACTTAATCCAATCATTGATTCTATTTGCCCTATAGGTAGCTTATTAATATTATCTTTTAAATAATCTATCATCCACTTTTTCCATGGATCAGGTGTTGAATGTAATTCAATACCTAACTTAACTGCTTTTTTTTGAACTGCTAAATAACTTCTTCCTAGTTTCTTTGCTATTGTCTTTGTAACATATTTTTTCGAATATTCACGAAGAAGATTCTCTTCCTCCTTTGTCCAGCGATTACTTTTATATTCTTCTAATCCAAGTTCTTCTGCTTTTTCTTTTATAGTTTCTTCTGTTGTATGAAAATCAGAAGCAATTTTATACAATGACTTAGTATTCCATATCTTTTTTAATTCATCTACTTTTTCTTCAGTCCAATAAAATTTTTGTTTCATTCTGTTTTACCCCTTTTTAAAGAAAGTTGTGGACCTTTTTCATCAAGAGTTGCTTCCTCTGATTCTTTTGTTTCCTCTTGTAATTGTAAAAAGAATTTTCTTGCAAGTATTAACTGTTGTTTTGTTAAATTTAATCTTTCTGTGTAAGTATCCTTTTCACTATCTAATTTTCTTTTTTCTTTTAACCATTCAGGTTCAGTACCTAAAATATTCTTTTCTAAATTTCTACTATCCCATATATTTTGATTTGCTTCAAGAAATTCATATAAATCTTTGATTTCCACATATCTATAACTCCTTGATTTTGATATTTTTTGAACTTTATATTTTAATCCTAATCCAATCCACCCAACACTTACTGTATTTATATTTACACCTAACATATCACTAATATCTTTAATTGTTAAGCCATTATAATTATTTTCCATTACAGAACCTAAACCTAAAAGAAATGCTTTATTTTTAATTGAGGATACTGTTCTATTTAATTTTTTAGCAATTGTTTCAAATGATTCTTCACCCCATAAATCAGATAATAATGTCTCTTCTTCCTTTGTCCAAAATCTTTTATCATTAGTTTGAATTTGTAATCCTCTTCTATTTATTTTAATAATTATTGCATCTTCAGTTCTACCAAGTATCTCTGCAATTTCTTTTGGAGATTTTTTATCAACCATGGTTAATTTTTCAAGAAGTTGATATTCTTCTTCTGTCCAATTTTTTCTATCACTAGTCACATTTATTCCTAACTTTTTAGCCATTGTTTTTATTGAACTACTTGTACGATTTAATTCTTTAACTAATTCACTCATTTTCTTAGTTTTAGATAATTCCCTTAATCTAACTATTTCATCTTCGGCCCATTCTCTTTGCTCTTCTTTTTTTATATCTAAATTTAATTCTCGAGCTTTTTTTAAAACTGTAGCATCTTTTTTATTCATTAAACTACAAATTTCTAACAAAGATTTCCCTTCACTAACTAACATTTGTAATTCATTATTATTTTCTTCAGTCCATACACTTTCAACAAATTTTTTGTTTGGTATAATTTTAATCTTTTGTCTTTCAGCCTGTAAGCGAACAGCAGAAGTTGATCTATTCATCTTTAGAGCTATTTCCGATAAATCTAAAGTTTTGGCTAATTCCCTTAAAATAGCATTATCTTCTTCCGTCCAATGAATTTTATCATCATTTAAATAAATTCCATTTCTATGTGCCACAGTTATAATTGCATCATTTGTTGTATTAAAATATCTTGCTAAGTCAGTAATAGATTTTTTTGAGGCTAATTTTCTTAATTTTGTTAATTCTAATTCAGTCCACTTTCTATATGGATTATTACCTAACTTTGGGAGATTCATTTTATCTGCTTGTGCTTGAATCATTATTCTGCTTACACCTAAGTTTCTTGCCATATCTGTAACCGGAATAATACCCCAGTTATCTTTTATATATTGTAATTCTTCATCTTTATAGATTTTTTTTAGAGTTATATAGTCTAGTCCCATCTTATTTGCTTTAGATATAATAGCTCCTTCAGTTCTATTTAAAATTTTTGCTAATTCTCTTATATATACTTTATTGGATAATTCAGTTAAAATATTTATTTCCTCTTCACTCCAAAAATTACTATCATATTCAATGCCAAGTTCATCAAGTTTATCCATAATTTGATAATAGTTTAATTCTAATTCTTTTTGAATTTGAGATAATGATAATACATTAATATTTTCCTTTAAAAACTTTACTTTCCATTTTTTCCATACTGGTCTTTTAAAGATTAGTTCAATTCCTAATTCTCTAGCTTTTTTATTTAATTCATTGATAGAACGATCTAATTTTCTTGCTATAGTTTTATTCAAATATTTTGGTGCCATTATTTTTAATAATTCTATTTCTTCTTGTGTCCATCGTTTTGCAGTATGCTTTTCAAACGGAAGATTTAAATATTCAGCTCGTCTTTGAACAGTTGATATTGCACAATTTAAAAAATCAGCCATTTCACTGAAAGAAATTTTCCCAATATTTTCTCTTATATAAATATCTTCTTCAATAGTCCATATTCTTTGATTCATAACATATCACCCTTAAATTCAATCCGAAATAAATTTGGTTATTATTATAACATTATTTTAATAATTTAACAATTTTTTATGTAAATCAATCAAATTATTAAATTTAATTTTTATTCTTAATATATTCGTATTTTTATAAGCTTATTTCAAAATCATTTCTATCTTTTTCATATTCATCATAATTTTTAACTCTAGATTTTAAATAATCAGGTGCTTCTACATAATCAAATAATTCATCTTGTTTAGTTGTCCCCCTAGAAATTCTAACTACATCATTCATATCAAATTCATTTTCATCGTAACAATCTTTAACAATTTCAGTTGTTTCATTTTTAGTATAATCATTTCCTCTTTGTAATAACTTTCTTAACAATTTCTTTAATAATTCAAATAGATAATTTAATCTATAAATTAAACTATTATTTTCTTGGCGTAATTCTTCATTTTCTTTTTCTAATATATTTACCTCTTTAGCATATTTTTTATTTTGTTTTTCTAGTGATTTATAACTATTAGCATAATTTTCAACTTCATTAAATATAGTTTGTAATTTTGGTTGAATTTTCCTTACCTTTTTTGATTCATCAATAACTTTATTCATACTCTCAAAAGTTTCTCTTTTTACTTTTACATATTCTTTATCAAAAATAGTATTTTTATTTGATTTCATATTTTCTTCAAATTCATTCATAGCGCTATCAAATTTTTCATTTCTTACATTCAAACTATGATTTAATTTTTTAGTCATTTGTTTATATTGTTTGATATTAATATTTTGATTATCACTACCTTTTATACCTCTTTCTAAGTCATAACCTTTATCTACTAGTCTTTTATGGTATTTATCTTGTAATTGTGATAAGTGTATTTTATCTTTAATATATTCTTTTTTAGTTATAGTGTATCTTTCGGTATTAGTTCTATTATCAAACTTCTTAACTAATGGAACAACAACACAATGAATATGTGGTGTTTTTTCATCTAAATGAACTACACTATGAAGAACTTGCTCTCTAGTATATCCTAAATCATTATAAACAAATTCCATACATGTCTCTGCCCAATCTTTAATATCATCAATTGTCATTTCTTTAAAAAATTCAGAAGTTGCAGTAAATAATAATTCATCAGCAACTACATTTCTAGATTTATTAAGCATTTGATTAAAAGTCTTTTTTCTGTCAGCTCTTTCTGCTTTTTGTTTTTCTTCATGTTGTTTTCTATATTCATTTGTAAGGTTATAAAAACCCTTAACATATTTTTCTGTTAAGGGCACTAATTCAATATTATTTTTACTTAATTCTTGTTTTATATCAGGGTTAGAGTTATATGCTTTCTTTTCCCTTTTGTTATGTGAACCTATTTGTGCCAAATCAGGAATAGTCATAATTGGCTCACTTCTAAATATTGCATAATTTAAATTCATATATCATCCTCTCTTTCTTTATTTTTCATAATAAAAGATACTCATTTTAAAAGTATCCTAAAATTCATAAAATAATTTAATTTTTAATTAAACAACTATACTACACAAAAAATTTATTCCATCTTCTACACGCTTTTTTATCGCTTTTAGTTGAATTATATTGTATTTACCTGCTTCCCCATGTGTGCCATCACTCAATGTGTGATATAACTTCAAAATATTATCAATATCATTATCTATAAAATCATCTGCATTTTCAATGCTAATACCTTTTTTAAAAAGAAAATATTTTATTTTAGATTTTCTAGTTGCATTTCCTCCCTCTGTTTTATCACAATTTGGAAAAACATTAAATACATCTTGATCTAATGCATATTTATCAAAGATATCAGTAAATATTTCTCGGGTGCTTGTACAAAAATGTCTAGTAGCATCAGGATTATTTGGATTTAATGAAAAAAGAGCTCCTATCCATCTATTATTTAAATCTATTGATAGATTTTTCAATTTTTCTCCAATACCATTATCTTGTAATTCAGTATCAACACTCTCTGCTAATTCAGGATTATTAATTGCATTTGCTACTATTAAATTATTCGCATTTTCTTGTTCAATATAGTTATAAATTTTCTTTTCTTCCTGTGTTGCATTAAATTCATTATAAGATGTATTTACTCTCTCATATAAAGAATTTAAATTTCTTACACTAATCGTATAACTCGTTGTTATTTTAGACGAACGATTTAATTTATTCAATTCACTTTGAATTTTTAGTTGATTTTTTCTTACATCTCTTTTATATTCATTTACTGTTTTAGTAATTTGACTTTTCATTTTTCTTTCTGTATCACGTTGAATTTGTCTTAATTCTCTTTCTGCTTTATTTTGTATTTGTCTCATTTTACTTTTAAATTGAGACATATTTACTGTCCTTACCATAATTACCTCCTAAATTGATTTATAATCTATTTATATCCTAAATTCTTTTTTATTACTCTATCACATTCCCTATTATCTTTGCCTGGATTATAGTCTCTATAGATATATAATCCATTTGATAAACCAATTAATGATTGCTGAACTTCTAATAACCTTTTTCTTTTTTTAAATCTAAATTTAGGTACTATGCCAATATAACTAGCAAATTCAGAACCAATTTTTCTTAATTCTGTACTTGCTATTTGATATTCTTCAACTGGTCGTACATTAGAATTTTCTTTTAGCAAGTTATAAGGGCTTGTATAATAGCAACAATACATACTTAGAGTGTATAATACTTTTTGTTTTAATTGTTTATATTCTTTTCTTGGATTTATAACTAGTTCTAAAAACAATTGGCTTAACACATATACAATAGTTCCTGAAACAACTGTTAAAAAAGTTTGATTTGTTATAAGTTTAATAAAAAAATCCATAAAACACCTCCACAAATAATATTATACCATCAAAAAAGATACTTTCTTTAGCAAAGTACCTTAAATCCTTGTATTTATTATCATTCATAGTCATTTTCTTGATTTTTGGATTTTTCAGTATCCTCCGTGTCCAGGATCTATAACAACTCCTGTTAAAGATCTAAAGTCTTTTTTCATAAGTATCACCTTCATAAGTAGTCTATGTCAATAAACATAATTTGACACAAAATTACAATATCAAAAAAAGAACTATTTTAACTTATTTGTTACCTTCATTTTGATTATTAGCAATAAATTTCACGCTTCCAGTAGCTTCTACCGTTTTTGTAGCTAATTCTTTTAATTCAGCATACGCTTTATCCATTTTTTACTGTAAAATTAAATTTAGATTATTAACTTTTTCTAATTCCTCCTTCAATGTTTTTATTTTATCTTCCTGTCTATCAATTATATTTTGGTAATCCTTTTTTAATAATTCTATAGAATATTTGTTTTCTTTTTCGAGTTCCTCTGTAGCCTCCTTTTTGCCCTTATCATATTCTTTGCTTAATAAGGAAGGAATTTCATTTACTTTATTTTCTAATTCTTGTATATCACTTACCTTCGTCTTTGCCTCAGTTAATAAATTATTAATTTCTAGTTCCTTAGCCTTTAAAACATTTTCCCTTTCATTTTTCTCATCTTCCCACTTATTATTACTAATTTCTCTTTCACGCTTTGTTTTATAATTGTATTCTTCTACTTCACGTTCACGTTCTATTTTTAAGTTTTTTGATTTTGCATCATATTCTTTTTGTAATTCATCACTTTTCTTTTTATATTCTTCCTCTAACTCTTTTATACTAATATTTAATTTTTCAGTCTCTATCTTTTTATTATTTTCAATTTCTGCCAATAAGTCTTTTCCAGCATTTATTACTAAAGTAAGATTACTTAATTCGCTATCTATTCCATATAAATTTTTTAATTTCTCTTCCTCTGCCTCTATAGCAAGTTCTAAATCTTTAAACTTATTTATTAGTTCTTGTGAAAAAATATTTTGTTCTACATTTTGTTTTGAATCTTCAATAGCTTTTTTAATTTTGGTTTCCTTTGCTTCTTGTTCTGGATTAGCCTTTGTTTTATTAATGTTCTTTTCCCTTTCTAATGCTTGATTTAAAGCTCCAATATTTCAGCCTTAGTATTTTTTAATGTAATTTCTTCTTTTTTCATGTTTTACCTCTTTCCTTACCATGGCCTACAAATTATAAATTTTTAACCACAGATACTAATATCATAAATTATTAATTATTAATTATTAATTATTAATTATTAATTATTAATTATTAATTATTATAAATCAACATTTTTTATAAATTATTAAAATTTTAAAAAAAAAATAGATATTTAAATATACTATTTCTTTACTTTTTTTAAGACAGACATTGTTTCTCCTAATCTATCTTGATTATAATAAATTTGTTTTTCAAAAAGAAGCATATTAAATGTTATCCATTCATTGAAAATAGCAGTTGAAGGATTAACCGCAAATTCTTTAATTAAATTCCTATACACTCCTCTTTTATTAAGACGTATTATTGCATCAGAACTATACAGTACCGGTAATTATATATAAGAATTTTCTAAATACTTATTAGCTAAATCCCATATAGAAACATGTTCTAAAACTCTAGATAATCTTGTATTTCCATCTTTAAAACATTGTAAAGCCGCTAATAAACCATGAATAATAATTGGATTTACAAATATATCACTTAATTCTAATATATCTTTTTTATTATATAATTTTAATATTTTATCAAGAGTTACTTTTATATCCTTATAATCTATTGGAAGATAAGATACATTTTTTATTGAAGAAATTTCCCCAGTTAATGGAGATATAGAAAACGAACCTACAAAAGTATTATTATCAGTTCTATACTTACTTTCTTCTTCAATTGAAGTAGCAAGGCCATTTAATAGAATTTTATGATATTTACATAAATTATTTATCGTACAATTTCTACCGTTTAACTTATCTCTTATCGCAAAATTAGTTGCAGACTTATGATTAGAATTCATAAATACTTGAATTAAAAATGGACTAATTGACTCTAAAGCTTGATTACTCTTTATTTCTTCTTCTTTTAATGACTTTAAAAAAGGAGTTTTATATTCTTCTAATTGTTCTAAAGAACTAATAAAGTTCACATACAAATCAGTTATATCTTCAATTAAAAACTTATTATTACTGCTTAATTTAAATTTATCTAAAATATCAAAGACATATAATCCTGTTTGTTTTGCATCACCTAAATTAGCAATATTACTAATATATCTTTTAAATTCTAAGTCATCCATTATGTAATTCACCTCTAAACATTATCATCTTTTACTTTTGTTTTTATATATCCCTTTTCTTTTGCTTTATTTAACATCGAAATACATATTTTCTTACCAATAACTTTAACAGCTAAAATAGCATAACATGCACTTAATATTGTATCAAAGTATAATAATATTTGATGGTAAGGAATACTTCTATATTTATCTATATCTATTTCAATAGTTTCTATTTGATCATTAATATTATGATAAGAATTATCTTTAAAATCATCTCCAAAAACATCTGAATCATATAAATAATCTACATCACAATGTCCCATATTATTACTAGCGCCAGTATTCGTAGCAACATTAGTTACTTGCATAATTGAAGTTTCATATTGTTCCCCTACAAAGTTTTGTGTTTCAATTAAATCTTCAATCTTAACATCATCTAAATTTGTATGTTCTCTTCCCGAATATTGTACACCACCAGCTTGCCATACAAAAAAGTCTGTATCCTTAAGTTCTATTCTTTCTCCATCTTTCTTAAGTGAACTACTAATTTGTGTTAATGTATTTTTATTTCCATAGATACCTACTTTAGTAAAACCATAACTATTACATACATTTTTAAAAGTATTCAATAAACCATAATAATCATTATCTGAACAGTAAACTTCAAAATCAAGAAATACTGGAATGTTTTCTTTTTCTAAAGTAATACTATTATCAAGTTCATCCATTAATCTATCAAAATAATTTATTAATCTTTTTTCATATTCTGATATATCCATATCTTTAGATACACAAAAATATAAACCTAAAGATATATCATTATTTATAGTATTAGTAATTTGATTTATACATTCAGGAATAAAATATCCTGGATTTTCTTTATAATTATAATTATCTCTTGCCACTTCCACAATAACAAAATCAGAAGTTTCTGCTACTCTATTCCAATCAATATTAACTTGATAATCAGATATATCAATTCCCCTTGCTATCGCATACATATATGATACTTCATTTGTTTTAGTATCAATACTTTGATATAAATTAGGAATACTAACAATATCACCAACTTTAAGCTCACCTTTAGAGTTATTATTATATAATCTTAAATCTTCTTCTGACAAACCAAACTCTAATGCAAGAGTATTATATGTATCATCTTCTTTAGCGATATACTTAGCAGATAACACTAACTTTTCTTTAGAATTTAATCCCTTCTCCGTTATAACTTTTGCTAAATCCATGCTACTTTTAATCGTACCATCCAATTCTTTAACAATACTAGCAGTACCACTATAATCATACGAAGAATTATCTTTAATTAAATAGCAATCAAAATCCTTTAAAGAACAAATATATTCTTCACATAAAGATAATGACATATCACTTCCACTCATTCCAATATATAAATTAGATGCATTAGCTTTATTAATAAAAGCTTCAATTAAACTATTCTTTTGAATATTATTTAAAGATTTATTATTCATAATACCATCAATGTTTAAAAATATTGGTAAATCTATTTTATATGTTAATAATAATGACTGAATAAAATCAATGTCCTTATATATACTTCCTAAAGTAGATGCATCAGTATCTAAAACTAAACCAACTGATATATCAAGTTCATTACACTTTTCTAATTGCTTTTGCAGATATGATAAATCATTACCATTACTTGATAAATGTAATAATACAAAATTATTTGGATGAACTTTAGTATTATACCTAATTCCTATATTTTCATACCCAATTGTATTCTCATCCGTACTATCTAAATAATTATCAGAGATTTCATTTCTAACAAGAAAATAACCCTTACCTACTAAAAAAGGTGCTCCTCCAAATAAAAAAGCTAACTCTATTTTTTCTTTCTTTTTCATATTGATCCCCCCAAATTGGTAATTATTTTATCATAAAATATGATTATCGTCAAATTTTAATACTATGTAAAATATTTATTCCGTTGTTTAATTTTTTCATTACTTCTTCCATTTTAATATTTAAATCTAAAGTTTCTGTAAATGGTAAAATAAAATGTAGGAAATCGGTAAAAATAAATGTCGGTTTTCC
>ERZ1643249.2481-NODE-2481-length-17133-cov-7.285572_pt1 | contig 17133 bp, 16 predicted proteins | sample MGYA00579263_ERZ1643249 | MGnify/ENA primary metagenome ERZ1643249 (study PRJEB29033, sample SAMEA4952264) | chicken gut metagenome | biome: Broiler Chicken; feature: Gastrointestinal Tract; material: Caecum | place: Ireland | collected 2018 | study: Broiler...
TTCCTCAATGTGGATGACGCCCACATCGACACAGTACAGGCGTTCCTGGATGACTATATGGCGACAACGGACCCCGGCCTGCCGGTGGCTTCCCGCCAGACGATGGCGGAGCAGTACGAGGCCCAAACCCGTTCCTCCGCCGTCATGGGCAACGCCGTCAGCGTGGTCATCGCGCTGGTGGGTGTGCTGAACTTCATCAACTCGATGGTGACCGCAATCGTGTCCCGTAAGCGTGAGTTCGCGGTGATCCAGAGCGTGGGTATGACCAAGCGCCAGCTCAACCGGATGCTGGTGAACGAGGGATTGTTTTACGCGGTTTTGACGCTGGCGGCATCGTATCTCCTCAGCAGTCTGGCCGTGGGCGTTGTGGTCCGGGCAATGGTAGAGGGCGGATTTACCACCTTCCGCTTCACCCTGCTGCCGCTGGTGGCCTGCACCCCGATTCTGCTGCTCTTTGCCATCCTGATCCCGTACTTGTGCTTCCGCAACCTGGAAAAACACAGTATCGTGGAACGGCTGCGGATGGAGTGACGGCGATGCTTTCCGGCACAAAACAGCCGGGAACGCCGCCGCGGGGCTTTTCAAGCGGCGGATATTTGTGATAAAATAGAGCCTGTATGATTAGCATCTGCCCGGCGCCCAGGCACACTGCGGCGCCGGGAAGCTGAAACAAGAACAGGCGCGCGGCCGCGCCTATGAAGGCGAGTGCAGACAACTATGGCGGGTCAGCCCAAGCAGATCAAATTGAACCGAGCAGAACAGCATATTTTGGAATCGTACATTCCGGTGGTGCAGGACCTGGCCGTATACCTGGGCAGCGCCTACGAGATCGTCCTGCATTCGCTGGAGGATTTCGACCATTCGGTCATCGCCATCGTCAACGGGGAGCATACCGGCCGCACGGTGGGGGCCCCCATCACCGACCTGGCGCTGGATGTGCTGGACGCCTTGTCGAAAGGGCTGCCGGCCACCCCCTATTTCAGTACCAACAAAAAAGGCGAGCCGATGAAATCCACCACCATCGCCATCCGCGGCGACCATAACCGGATCATCGGCCTGCTGTGCATCAACCTGTATATGAACACCCCGCTGTCGGACATGCTGGCCGCCCTGACCCCCAAACCGTCCGCCGGCGCGACCGAGACCTTTGCCTCCAACACCAGCGAGCTGATCGCCACCGCGCTGGAGGGGGTCCGCCGCCGCGTCATGGCCGACGATTCCATCCTGCCCTCCAACAAAAACAAGGTCATTGTGGAGGAGCTGTACCGGAAAGGGATGTTCCGCCTGAAAGATGCGGTGGTCATTGCCGCCGATCTGCTGGGCGTCTCGAAAAACACCATCTACATGCACATCCGCAACTACCGTAAAGCCGCCGGCGAGGGCAAGACGGAGCAGCCGTAAAGCCGCAAGGCCCCGCAGAATGGAGGTCCCCCATGCCGGACGATTTCAGCCTGTCCTCCCATGTGATCCGGGAAAACCCGTTTATGGCCTACAACCACATCGAGGTGGGGCCGGTCTCCCGCGACCACGCCCAGGTGTATCTGGATATCCGTCCCGAATCCACCAACATCTACCATGTGGTGCACGGCGGCGCGCTGTTTACCATGGCGGACTGCTGTGCCGGCCTGTGCGCCCGGACCGACGGGCGCGACTACGTCACCCAGGACGCCTCGGTACAGTTTATCCGCAATGTGCGCAGCGGCCGCATCACGGCAACAGCCGCCATCCTCAGCCGGGGCCGCCGCGTCTGCGTGGTGGAGGTCCGCATCACCGCCCCGCAGGGGAACCTGCTGTTCCACGGTGTGTACACGATGTACTGCACCCGCGGCTGAGCAGCAGGACCGCCGGCTGTTATCAATCGAAAACCGCAAATGCAACACCGCTTTGCACAAAAGCGGGCACAACAAGACGAAAAAACGGATCGGCCCTCAAGGGAAGCAAAACAGCTTCTTTTGAGGGCCGGTTTTTTGCGCATTGTTTTGGGGATGGGGTGGTCTGCTGCGCGGCCTTGTCATCCCTCCGGCGTTTTTTCCGGGGCAGGGTCCCCGCTTTGCTTCAGGATCGGCCCGCAGCTTTCCCTGGGCAGGTACTGCACCGGCAGCATGTGGCTTTCCGGGCTGGTATCCCGGCCTTCCAGGCGGTCCAGCAGCAGGCGCAGGCAGGCTGCGGCCATCTGCTCCATGGGCAGCTGCACCACGCTCAGGCTGGGGGTGGTGTACTCGTCCTCCTCCTCGCTGCCGTTGCCAACGGCGATCACCTTGGGCCAGCGGGGGCGGGGCAGGCCACTCTCCCACAAGGCGCGCAGCACGCCGTGGGCAATCATGGAGGAGCCGCAAAACAGCGCGTCGGTCTCCTCTGCGCCGGATGGCCGGCGCAGGAAGCGGCGCATGGCCCCATAGCCGCCGCGGATGCTGTTGTCACAGTAGATGGTATCGGCGGTGGTCAGACCGTGGGCGCTGCCCTCCAGCACAAACCCCTGTACGCGGACCTCCATGCCCTCAAATACCGGCGGACTGGTCAGCACAACAGCGCGGCGGCAGCCCTGGTCGGCAAAGGCGCGGGCCGCCAGCGCCCCCATGTGCGCATCGTCCACATTGACGCTGGCGTAGCCGGGGCAGAACCGGTTGTACAAAACCGCCGGGATCGGCAGGCAGGCATCCGCCAAAAAGGACATGTCCGCATAGCTGGCATTGCAGATCAGCGCGCCGTGGCAGGTGCTGGCGCTGGTCAATGCCGTCATTTTGTGCAAGGCGTCGTTGTTGTACGGATAGATGACCAGCCGGATGGCCCGCGTTTGGCGCTCCATCTCTCCGCGCAGCCCCTGCAAAAAACGGACCATCATCTGCGCACGGAAATCCTGCGCCCAGAACACAGCCACCTGCAGCTCCTCGGCGCCCGCGCCGCCGCGCAGGCTGCGGGCGGCGATATTGGGCCGGTAGCCAAGCTCGCTGGCGGCGTCCAAAATGCGCCGCTGCGTTTCGGCGCTGATCTTGCGCTGTTCCGCCTTGCCCCCCAGCACGATGCTGACGGTACTGGGGGAAAGCCCCACCGCCTGGGCGATCTGTTTGATGGTGACCATCGCCCGTCCTCCCTTCTTGCCTTTATTTACAATTATATCCTGTTTTTTCTGCCGCCGCAACCGCAGCAGCTCCGGGCAAAATGCCCCGCCGTCAGCCAAAATCCTGGCACGGGGCCGGTTTTCTGCCTGCTGCCGGCAGAAAACCCTGTGCGCCGGCACCAACGCACAGGCAGATTGCCCAACTTTTTGGCGGGATCTCTGCACAGTTCGCCAAAGTTTGCCCCGGACTGAAAAAAATGCAGCTTTCCGCTTGACGAGAGTACAACGATTGACTAGAATATAGGTACAACGTACTACTCAAACGTGGTACTTATTCCTGTATTCTGTTGGCACGGAGGTATGCGCATGAAAAAGATCGCCATCGGCGGCGGCCAGGGTTTTTGGGGCGACAGCCCCGACGCCGCCATCCATATGATACGAAACGCCGACATCCAGTATATGGGCTGCGATTACCTGGCCGAGCTGACCCTGTCCATCATGGCCAAACAGCAGCTGAAGGACCCCGGCCGCGGCTATGCGCCGGACTTTGTCACCCGCCTGCTGAAGGAGGCCGGCAAAGAAGCCTGGCAGAAAAACATCCGCATCTGCACCAACGCCGGCGGCATGAACGTGACCGGCTGCGTGGACGCCATCAAAAACTGGGCCGAGGGCGAGGGCATGCGGGGCTACCGCATCGGCTACGTCACCGGCGACGATATCAAGGACCAGATCCCCCGCCTGCTGAAAGAGGGCTGGACCTTCCCCAACTTTGACTATGACGGGGATTTCCACAGCATCCTGGACAAGATCTACAACTGCAACGCCTATATCGGGCACGAGGGCATCGAGGCCTGCCTGGAGCAGGACGCCGATGTGGTCATTACCGGCCGTGCGGCGGACAGCGCACTGTTTCTGGCGCCGCTCAAGCACGAATTTGGCTGGGCGGCCGACGACTGGGACAACCTGGCCCGCGGCATCATGGCAGGCCATCTGCTGGAATGCGGCGGCCAGGGCGCCGGCGGCAACTATATGTACGACTGGCGCGGCGTGCCCCGCATGGACGAGCTGGGCTTCCCTATTGCCGAACTGACCGACGACACCTTTGACATCACCAAGGCCCCGGACTGCGGCGGCATCATCTGCGAGCAGAGCTGCAAGGAACAGTTTTTGTACGAGGTGCTGGACCCCGCCAATTATCTGACCCCGGACGTCAATGTGGATGTCAGCCATGCCACGCTGACCCAGGTGGGCGACAACCGGGTGCGTGTGGGCGGCATCCAGGGCAAGCCCCGCCCCGACACGATCAAGCTGTGCGTCGGCTACCACAAGGGATGGAAGACTGTCAGCATGCTGAGCTTTGCCTGGCCAGACGCCTACGAAAAAGCCCAGTACTGCGCCGAGCTGATCATGAAAAAGATGAAGCGTCTTGGCATGAAGGCCGACGACGTACACATCAGCTACATCGGCCTGAACAGCCTGCATCTGGGCGTGGCGGATATGAGCGAGGAAACGCTGAAACGCCTGAACGAGTGCGTGCTGCGCATCGCCGTGTTCAGCGAGGACAAGCGGGAATGCGCCAAGATCATCCCGGAGATCAGCCCGATGCAGCTCAACGGCCCGCCGGGTGCCTCCTTCTTCGGCGGCCGCGCCCACGTGCAGGAGGTCATGGCGCTGTGGCCCACCGTGGTGCCGCGGGACGCCCTGCACATCGAAAGCCATATCCTGGAGGTGAAGTGAGATGGCAGAGATCTACCTGAACGACATTGCCCACGGCCGCAGCGGCGACAAGGGCGATACCAGCAATGTCTGTGTGTTTGCCCGCAAACCGCAGTATTACAAGATCATCGAGCGGGAAGTCACGCCGGAACGGCTGAAAGCCTATTTCGGCGACATGGTCAAGGGCGAGATCGTCCGCTATCCCGTGCCCAGCCTGGGCGGTTTCAACTTTGTGATGAAGCACGCGCTGGGCGGCGGCGCCACCATGAGCCTGCGGCTGGACAGCCTGGGCAAGAGCATGGGCAGCGCCGTGATGCGGCTGAAGATCCATGTGGAGGATGGTGAACTGGAATGAGCGAACACGGCGCGCTGGAAAACCTGACCGTTCTGGACCTGACCCGTGTGCTGGCAGGGCCCTTTTGCACCATGATGCTGGCCGACATGGGCGCCAATGTCATCAAGATCGAGATCCCCAACGGCGGTGACGACACCCGCGCCTATCCGCCGTTTCGGGAACACAACCTGCAGGGCGAGCGGGAGAGCCTGTACTTTGCCAACCTCAACCGCAACAAAAAGGGCGTGACCCTGAATCTGAAAACCCCGGAAGGCAAGGAACTGTTCAAAAAACTGGTCAGCCAGGCCGACGTGGTGGTGGAAAACTACCGCCCCGGCGTGATGGACAAGCTGGGCCTTGGCTATGACGTTTTGAAAGAGATCAACCCCCGCATCATCTATGCGGCGGTGTCCGGCTTTGGCTGCTACGGCCCGTATCATCTGCGGCCCGGATACGATATCCTGGCCCAGGCTATGGGCGGCATGATGGCCATCACCGGCCCCAAGGGCGGCGGGCCCACCCGCGCCGGCAGCGCGCTGGGAGATATCTTGGGCGGGCTGCATGTGACCATCGGTATCCTGGCGGCGGTCAATGCCCGCACCATCACCGGCAGGGGGCAGCGGGTGGATGTAAGCCTGATGGACAGCGTCATCGCCGCCACCGAGAACACGGCACTGAAATATCTGGAAAGCGGCGAGATCCCGCCCCGCATGGGCAACCGCTACGCCGCGGTCTCGCCCTATGACGGGTTCCGCTGCAAGGATGGCGTCGTCATCATCGCCTGCGGCAACCAGAAGCTGTACAACAAGCTGTGCACCGAGATCCTGGACCGCCCCGACATGATCACCGACCCGCGCTTTGTGGATATGCCCGGCCGGCTGAAATACCAGGACGACATCCAGGTCGTGGTCGAGGACTGGCTGAAGGACAAGACGATGCACGAGGCCACCGACATCCTGCTGTCCCACGGCATCCCTGCCGGGCCGATTTTGGACATCAGCCAGATTTTGGCCGATCCCCATGTGAAGGAACGGGAGATGTTCGTCGAGATGGAACACCCCACGCTGGGGCATATTACCGTAAACGGCTGTGCCATCAAATTGATGGATACCAAGCCGGCAGTGCGTACCCCCGCCCCGGCCCTGGGCCAGGACAACCGGGCCGTCTACCAGCAGATGCTGGGCCTGAGCGATGCGGAATTTGATGCGCTGCATGAAAAACAGGTGTTTTGAGCGGGATGCGCCCCGTCGCAATTCCGCATGGTTCGTTTTTTTTACACAAGCAAAAGAAAGGTTCAGGTGATTCGGTTATGGCAATGAGGCTCACCCCCTACGAGCAGGAAATGCTGGATGGCAAGCACGGCGAAGCCAAACAGTTTGCCATGCGGACGATGATGAAGATCGGCGAGCCGCTGGGGGCAGAGGAATTTGTGGAGGTCGTATCGGTGCAGGCGATGGCGCACTTTGGTTCGCTGCACATCGCCGGGCGGGATTATATGCGCAAGCTGGCCTGTATGGGCGGCAAGTGCTGCGTGCCCTGCACCCAAGACCCGGCGTCCATCCCCTGGGACACCTGGGAGGAGATGGGCTACGACGCTGAGTATGCCGCCAACCAGATGGATCTGTGCAAGTCGGTGATGCAGCTGGGCGAGTACCATGCCTGGTCCTGCACGCCTTATGTCCAGGGCAACGTGCCCCGTGTGGGGCAGAACGTCGCCTGGGCCGAGTCGTCGGCGGTCAGTTATGCAAACTCGGTGCTGGGCGCCCGCACCAACCGCACCCCGGCCGGGCTGGCCGTCTGCGCCGCGCTGACCGGCCGCATCCCCAAGTTTGGGCTGTATTTTGACGAGAACCGCAAAGCGCAGGCCAAGGTGGTCGTGGACGCCGGACCTTTGTCCGACCTGGACTACAACACCATCGGCATCATCATCGGCAAGCGGGTGGGCAACTATATCCCCGCCATCTACGGCATCCCGGCCAGTGCCACCAACGAAAACCTGAAATACCTGGGCGCCTGCGCGGCTTCCAGCGGTTCGGTGGCGCTGTGGCATGCGGTGGGCGTCACGCCGGAGGCACTGCACGGCGACCCGTTTGAGGGGCGCGAGCCGGTGATGGAGTTTACCATCACCCGCGAGATGCTGACCGAGACTGAAAAGAGCCTGTGCACCAAGCACCCCGGCGAGGTGGACCTGTATGTGACCGGCTGCCCGCACAGCTCGGTGGCGGAGATCGTCAAGCTGCATGAACTGATGCAGGGCCGCCGGGTGCGCAAGGGCAAGGATATGTGGATCTTTACTACCGCCGAGGCCTGCAACATGATGCGCCGTTCCGGCGTGGTGGGCGACCTGGAGGCCGCCGGTGTGCGGATGATGGTGCAGACCTGCCTGGTCATCAGCCCGCTGGTGGGCAACGGCAAATACAAAACGCTGATCACCGATTCCGGCAAAAATGCCAGCTATCTGCCCAGCGAGCACGGCATTGAGCTGATCTATGCCTCGATGGAGGACTGCGTTGCGGCAGTCACCGAGAAAGTGTAAGGAGGGCACAAGACCATGGCTGAAAAAATCATTCTTCACGGCAGGGCGCTTGCGCCCGGCGTGGTGGAGGGCGAGGCCCTTGTCAGCAAGGAATCGCTGGTGTGGTCCCACGGCGTAAATCCCCCCACCGGCAAAATCGTTGACGTGCGGGTGGCGGTGTGCGGCCAGTGTGTCAAGGATAAGATCCTGGTGTACCCGCTGGGCAAAGGCTCGACGGCATCGGCCACCTGGATCCTGGAAAACACCCGCTGCGGCAACGCCCCCAAGGCGTTTTTGAACCGGGAGACCGAGCTGATCATCCTGACCGGCGCGGTGCTTTCCACCGAGTTGTACGGGGTGACGATCCCTGTGGTGGACCGATTGGACCGGAACCCTGACGAGGTCATCGAGACCGGCGACTGGGTCAGGGTGGACGGCGACCGGGGAATTGTGGAGGTCACAAAAAAGGCGGACTGAGCATCCGCAGAAAAAACTGACAGCGAACGCGGAAAAGCAGCCGGCAGATCTGCGTTTCGGCAGGACAGGAGGATCGTATGACGCCCGAAATTATTTTTACAATCATAACCATCATTGTCATGTTTGTTCTGATGGTCACCGAAGTGATTCCGCTTCCGGCGACCATGGCCCTGGCCGGCGTGGCGCTGTGCCTGGCCGGCATCGTCGAGCCTGCCAAACTCTACTCCGAGTGGGGCGGCTCCACCATCATGTTCCTGATCCTGATGTCGATCATCGTCGACGCACTGACGCAGACCGGCATCGTGCAGAATCTGGGCGACAAGCTGTTTACCGGCAAACTGATCCAAAATCAGCGGCTGGCCATCTTTGTGGTGTGCATGTTCTGCGGCATTGCCACCGGCTTTTTGTCCAACACGGCGCTGGTGGTCATGATGATCCCGGTGCTGGCTACCATGGTCGTCAAGTCTAACGGTGCCCTGAAAATGAAGTACATGCTGCTGGGCGCTGCCACCGAGGCTACGGTAGGCTGTTCCATCTCGCTGATCGGCGGCGCACCCAACCTGGCCATGCAGGGCGCGCTGGTGGATGCCGGCGTCGAAACATTGGGTTTTTTCAGTGCGGCGCCGCTGACCTTCATTCTGGTCGTGATCACGGCCATCTATTTCTCTACGATTGGCTATACCCTGATGGTCCGCACCTGCGACTTTGACGACAGCGAAGTGGTGGAGCAGAACTGCCAGCGGGAACGCATCGTCTGCCCGCTGTGGAAAAAGGTGCTGACGCTGGCTGTCTTGGTGGGCTGCATCGTTTGCTTTATTTTGGAAATTGCCGACAACCAGCTGATCTGCTTTATCGGTGTGATCATTCTGTGGGTGACCGGCTGCGCCAAGCCCAAAACTTCGCTGAAGGCTGTGGACTGGAATACCATGTGGGTTTTGAACTTTGCCTTGGTCGTCGCGGCGGCTGTCAACAGCAGCGGGACCGGCTCCTTTGTGGCGGATCTGGTCCTGGAACTGTGCGGCGCCGAAAACGCCAGCTATGTGGTGGTGCTGATCGCCGTCTGCCTGATTGGCGGCGTGCTGACCCAGGTCATGTCCAACACTGCAACCAATGCCATGTTTGGCCCCATCTGCATTTCCATTGCGCTTTCCCTGGGGATCTCTCCGCTGGCGCTGTGCATCCCGGTTATGATCATCGTCAACTGTGCGGTCATCTCGCCGCTGGGCTCCCCCTGCATGACGGTCGCTCTGGTGGGCGGCTACCGCGCCAAGGATTATCTGGTGGTCGGCCTGCCGCTGATGTTCATCCTGATCGCATCCGGCGTGCTGGGCGGACTGCTGCTGTACGGCATCTGACCCTATGGACCAATACTTTGACGCGCAGGCCGCCCGGTGGGATACGCCGGCCCGCATCCGGCGCGCCGCACGGATCGCACAGGAGCTGCGCCGCCGGCTGCCGCGCCCCCATTACCGGGTGGCTGTGGAACTGGGCAGCGGCACCGGGCTGGTGGGCTTTGCCATGGCCGGCCTGGCCGACCAGCTGATCCTGACCGACCCTGCCCCCGCCATGGTGGAGATCCTGCGCCGCAAGGCAGATTGCCTGCCGGTGGGAGGGCCGCAGGTGCAGGTCCGCCTGGCCCCGCCCGGCCGTCTGCCAAAGCCGGAACGCCCCTGCGGCCTGATCTTTCACTCGATGGCGCTGCACCATGTGCAGGATGTGGCGCAGGCTCTGCAGGACTTTTTCCTCCTTTTGGAGCCGGGCGGCTGCCTGTGCTTTGCGGATCTGGACCCGGTGGATCGCCGGTTCCACAGCGATCACCCGGATTTTACCGGCTACAATGGCTTTGCACAGCCTGAACTGCAGGCGGCCATGCGCCGTGCGGGCTTTGCTGCCGTTCGTTCCGCCACTTTTTTGCGGGACGAAAAGCAGATCGACGGCACCGCATGCCCCTTCTCCCTTTTCTGGATGTGCGGGATAAAGCCGCCGGAACACTGACAACATTCCTCCGATAAGCAAAACCGCCGCGGAGAGCGTTCTCCGCGGCGGTTTTGTGTTTTTTTGGGGGAGGAAAGCGTTTGGAGCGCGGCGCTCAGAGCTGGCTTCTTCCGTCTCCCGGACGGGGGCCGGCGCGGGTCAGTGCCGGCTGTCTGCCAGCCGGGTCAGGGCGCCGCGGATGCGGTCCAGCGCGGCGAACACCTTTTCGTCGTCGCGGTAGACGCCCAGCACGATGCGCAGATGCCCCTCGCCGCCGGGACCGTAGTTGACGCCGTCGTTCACCGAGACGCCGGCCTGCTCCAGCAGGTAAGCCGCCACGTCGGCGGAACTGCCCAGCGCCGACACGTCCGCCCAGCACAGAAAGCCCGACTGGGGCATCTGCATCGAAACGCCGGGGATGCTGTTGAGCACCTCAAATGCCCGTTTGCGGCGGCGGTCGTAGGCATCGGCAAACTGCTGCATGAAGTCCGGGCGGGCCAGCGCCGCCAGCATCGCCCGCTGGGCCGAGGTGGAGGTGGCCCCGATCACCGCCACCGCGTTGGCGTACATGGCGTCCATGATCCGGTCGTTGCAGACGATGTAGCCGACCCGCAGGCCGCTCAGGCCCATGCCTTTGGAGAAGGAGAACACCGTCACGGTGCGCTCGAACATGCCGGGCAGGGCGGCGGGGGAGATCATCTCGTTGCCGAACGTGAAATCCTCAAAAGCCTGGTCCACCACCAGCACCAGGTCGTGGCGGATAACAAAGTCCGCCAGCCCTTCCAGCGACGCCCGGTCATAGACGGTGGTGGTGGGGTTGTTGGGGTGGGTCAGCACCACCATCCGGGTGCGGGGCGTCACGGCGGCCTCCATCGCCGCCAGGTCCAGCTGGTAGCCGGTCTCCGGGCGCAGCTGCACCGGCACCGGCGTGCCGCCCATGATGCGCACGTCCAGAAAGTTGTTGGGGTAACTGGGGCAGGGGATCAGCACCTCGTCGCCGGGATGCACAAACGGCAGGATGGCAAAGTACAGGCCGGAGTCCGAGCCGGGGGTGATCAGGATGTTGCGCTCCGGGTCCACGGTCAGACCGTTTTGGGCCTGGAGCTTTTTGGCAATGGCCTGTTTCAGCTCGGCGTCGCCGATGGGGGCTGTGTAGTGCGGGGCGGCGTCCTGCCGCACGGCATCCAGCCAGGCCTGTTCGATAAAGTCCGGCAGGGAACGGTCGGGCATAAAGGGGTCGGCCCAGCCCATCAGGGCAACGCCGCGGCGTTCCAGCTCCTGGTAGGCGCTGCCCACGTCGGCCTTCTCCACTGCCGAGAACAGCCCGCCCTGGGCCGTGCGGAAAGCGTCGGTCATTTTGCTGCGGATATCCATATGGCACCTCGTAACAATGGGCAAAGGCCGGGCAGCCCGGTCAAACGGCCGTCTGCCCGGCTTTGCCGGAGAAATTTCAGCAGAAATGTTCTTGCTGAGGGGAAATGTTGGGTTACTTGGCCTGGTTTACGGCCTTCTTCTCGTCCGGCTTCCAGAACAGGACGGTCAGCACCGCGGCCACCACAAAGGCGATGACAAAGCCGGCCATGACCATGGCGCAGTTGTACATCGGGTTTTCGCCGCCCATGAACATGCCGAAGCTGAGGAAGGACGGGCCGCCGATGACGTAGGCTTTCAGGTGGAAGGCGGCGGCAAAGGCACCGCCGCAGGCGCCGCCGATGGAAGCGAACAGGAAAGGCTTGCCCAGCGGCACGTTGACGCCGTAAACGACAGGCTCGGTGATGCCGGTGCAGGCGGCAAAGCAGGCGGAAGCGGCGTTGCCCTTCAGGGCCTTGTCACGGGTCTTGAGCCAGACGCCGAAGGCCGCGCCGGCCTGGCCAATGTTGGCCGCGCCGGAAGTGGGCGAGACGTAGTTGAAGCCCTGGTCGGCAATCATCTGGGTCAGCACCGGGACCATGCCGTGGTGGATGCCCAGCACGACCATGGCCGAGTAGATGCCGCCGTAGACCAGGCCGGCAAAGACGCCACCGTACTCAAACAGCATATTGACGCCGCTGGCCAGCACCTCGCCGATCCAGTAGGTCAGCGGGCCGACGGTGAGCAGGGTGACGGGGGTGGCGATCAGGATGGTCAGCGCCGGGACCAGGATGATCTTCAGCGCGCCGGGGATATACTTGTCCAGGAAGCGCTCCACATAGGACGCCAGCAGGATGGCGAAGACGATGGGCAGCACCGAGGACGAATAATCGATGACGCGGAAGGGGATGCCCAGGAAGGTATAGGTCTCGACGCCCTCGGCGATCAGGCCGGACCAGGTGCTGGACATCATGCCCGCACAGATGGTCAGCGCCACGAACTGGTTCATCTTGAACACCTTTGCGGCGCTGGCCGCCAGCAGGAAGGGCAGGAAGGTGAACACCGCCATCGAGACGGAGGTGATGACATTAAAGGTCGGGTCGGACGTGGAAGCGCCGAACGCCATAAAGATGCTGATGAAGGCGGACAGGAAGCCGCAGCCTGCCAGCGCGGGGACAATGGGGTTGAAGATGGCGGCCACCGTCTCGAAGAAGCGGGTCAGCAGCGAGCCCTTTTTGTTGGCCAGCTCTGACTTTAAGTCGAGATTCTCGTCGATGGCGTCCTCCTCGTCCACGCCGGTCAGTTCCACAAACTCTTTGTAGACATTGTTGACCTCGGCGCCGATGATGACCTGCACCTGGGTGGAGCCGCGGACCACGCCCAGCACGCCGGGGACCGCTTTCAGCTGGTCCTCGCTGATCTTGGACCAGTCCCTGGGCGTCACCCGCAGGCGGGTGGCGCAGTGGGCTGCCTGGGCCACGTTCTCTTTGCCGCCCAGCGCCTGGACAATGTCAGATACGGGGATTTTGGTTGCCATGATACATCCTCCTTGTTGGTTTTATATTCAGGCGTCCGGGCCGAAGGCGATGACCTCCACCTCGACCAAAGCGCCCTTGGGGATATCCCGGACCGCCACGCAGGAACGCGCCGGCTTGCCGGTAAAGTACCGGCCGTACACCTCGTTGAAGGCGGCAAAGTTGCCGATGTCGGACAGGAAGCAGGTGGTTTTGACCACGTCGGCCGCCGTGCAGCCGGCCGCCCGGAGCAGAGCGTCAATGTTTTTCATGATCTGTTGCGCCTGGGCGGTGATGTCCGGCTCCACCAGCTGATTGGTGGCGGGGTCCACCGGCATGACGCCGGACAAAAACACAAACTGCCCGGCCCGCACCGCCTGCGAGTAGGGGCCGATGGCGGCGGGGGCGTTTTGGGTAAAAATAGGTTCCAGCATGATATGCCTCCTGCGATAAAATTTATTTCATTACGAATCATAGCACTGAACAGAAGTGCTGTCAAGGGGAAACATTGTAATTTATTTAATTTTTTTTGCAGGTGAAAAGAAATTATTGGGCAAAATGGTGAAAAGTATTGCAATATCTGCGGCTGCATGCTACACTGGGAATAACGCCGGGCGACCGGAAAAGTAAAATAATTTTCATTGCGATAAAAGGAGGACGGGCATGAACGCGACCAAAGGCTTCCCGAAGGACTTTCTGTGGGGCGGCGCCACCGCGGCCAACCAGGTGGAGGGCGCCTGGCAGGCGGACGGCAAGGGGTCAAACACCGCAGACGTGATGGCGGCGGGGGACCACCAGACGCCGCGGCGCATCACCCTGGACATCGACCCGCAGAAATACTATTACCCCAGCCATGACGCGGTGGATTTTTACCACCACTATAAAGAGGACATCGCCCTGTTTGCCGAGATGGGGTTCAAGGTCTACCGCATGTCGGTCAACTGGGCGCGCATCTTTCCCACCGGGCTGGAGACCGAGCCAAACGAGGCCGGCCTGCGCTTTTACGACGATGTGTTTGCCGAGCTGAAAAAGTACGGCATCGAGCCGCTGGTCACCCTGTTCCACAACGAACTGCCGCTGAAGCTGGTGACCGAGATGAACGGCTGGGCGGACCGCCGCTGCATCGACCTGTTCCTCCGCTTTGCCGAGGTGCTGTTCCGCCGGTACAAGGGGGTGGTCAAATACTGGATCCCTTTCAACGAGATCAACGACCTGACCACCCCGCTGGGCAACTGGAACCACGGCGGCATCCTGAACCCCGGCACCGAGTTCTTTACCGCCCAGGCCGACGACCCGGACAAGCGTTTTGCGGCGCTGCACCACCAGTTTGTGGCCAGCGCCAAAGCGGTGCTGCTGGGGCGCAGCATCGACCCCGCGTTCCGGTTCGGCACCATGATCTGCCACATCACCGTCTACCCGCTGACCTGCCGCCCGGAGGACGTGCTGCTGACCCAGCAGGAGGACCTGATGCGCAACTGCTTCTGCGGCGACGTGCAGGTCAAGGGGGAATATCCCTGGTACATCAAACGCTATTTTGAGCGCAACAACATCCATTTTCCGACGCTGCCGGAGGATGCGGAGCTCCTGCGCCGGGGCACGGTGGATTTCTACTCCTTCAGCTACTACATGACCAACTGCGTCACCGGCCAGAAGGATGCGGCGCAGGTTTCCGGCAACATTATGGGCGGCGCCAAAAATCCCTATCTGGAAGCCAGCGAGTGGAACTGGCAGATCGACCCGGTGGGCCTGCGCTACACGCTGAACCATGTGTACGACCGCTACGGCCTGCCCATCATGATCACCGAGAACGGGCTGGGCGCCCGCGACACGCTGGTGGACGGCCAGGTCCACGACGACTACCGCATCGCCTACCTGAAAGCCCACATCGAGCAGATGCACCTGGCCATCGACGACGGCGTGGAGCTGGTGGGCTATACGCCCTGGAGCGCCATCGACCTGGTCAGCGTTTCCACCGGCGAGGTGGAAAAACGCTACGGCTTTGTCTATGTGGACAAGGACAATGCCGGCAGCGGCACCATGCGGCGCTACAGGAAGGACAGCTTTTACTGGTACAAAAACGTCATCGCCACCAACGGCGAGACGCTGTAAAGTGCGTCCGCACTCCCGTAAAAGACGGCGGACGCCAGGCATAGAGGGAAACGGAAATCAAAAAGCCGGCCGGCAGCAAAAAATGCTGCCGGCCGGCTTTGGCGTAAGAACAAAAACAGTCAGGTGATCTTCAGCACGCGCTGCACCCGGTAAACGATGTAGCGGAACAGCCCGGCGATCAGGCTGCACTCCACCCACAGATAGTTGGGCAGGTTGCGCCAGTAAAATTTCGGCTTGTCGATCCTGGGCAGGGCGGCTTTGGCCTCGGCAAAGCCCTTGGCATAATCGTCGCCGAAGCCCCGGTGGCGGAACATGATCACTTTTAACAGATACCCCAGCGCCATGGGGAGAAAGTTGACCGCAAGCATAACGGCGGGCTGGTTTTTGCAGGGCAGCAAAATGCTGTTGCGGCCGCTCTGGATGCTTTTGAAAGGGTTGTACCGCACCGCGCCGGTGGTGGCGCCGCAGATGTGGCGGCAGCGGGCGGTGGGGCAGTAGACGTTTTTGTAGCCGAAGTTGTTGGCCCGCCAGCTCAGGTCCACATCCTCGTAATAGGCAAAGAACAGCTCGTCAAACACGCCGATCTTGTCCAGGATCGACTTGCGGTAGAGCGCCGCGCCGCCGCAGGCGGAAAAAATGCGGCAGGGCTTTGTGTAGCGGCTGGCTTTCAGCCCGTCGCCCCGCTTGCAGGCAAAGCCCAAAATCGTCACGTAGTCGCCGGCGTCGTCGGCCAGCTCCGGCTCGTAGTAGCGCAGCATCAGGCTGGACACCGCAAAGATCTTCGGGTCGGCTTCGGCGGCTTTCAGCAGTTCGGCCAGCCAGTCCGGCTCGGCAAAGGCGTCGTTGTTGAACAGCGCCACATACTCGCCCTTGGCGATGGCGATGCCCTGGTTGACCGCGTGGGAAAACCCGGTGTTGCGGTCGTTTTCGATCAGGGTATAGCCGGGGCGGCCGCGGTAGCTGCGGGCAATGTCCAGGCTCTCGTCGGTGGAGCCGTTGTCGATGACGATCAGCTCAAAGTCCTGTTCGGTCTGGGCCCAGACCGACTCGATGGAGTCGCGCAGCCAGCCCGCGCCGTTCAGGTTGGGAATGATAACACTTGCTTTCAATCGGGAAACACCGTCTTTCTGCGGGGCAGGCCCTGGCGGGGCTTTAGCCGTATATATAGTAGAATATCAGCTGGTTGGCGGCGGCGCCGGCCAAAGCCAGCAGAAAGACCGCCACCGCCAGCAGCGTGACCAGGATCAGCGTCAGCATCAGGCAGGCGCGGGCCAGGTTCCGTTTGGCCGGGTGGATGCCCCGGCCAAAGGCAAAGCAGAGCATGACCACCAGCCCGGCCACGGGGATCAAAAACAACAGCAGCGTGCCCAGGTACTCGGCCGAGGTCAGGCCGGGCAGCGCGCCGGCCGGATGGGCGTAAAGGGGCGGCCGGTCCTCCGCCGCCGGGGCATCCGGGGCGGGGGAGCGGGGTCCGGCGGCAGGCGTGCCGGCGGGGGCGGCCGCGTCCGGCCCTGTGTCCGGCGTTTTGCCGTCCGCCGCTTCGGGCGAGGGATCGGGGGCCGGCGCGTCCGGCGCAAGCAGCAGATAGCCGCAGGCGGGGCAGCGGGTCATGCCGGGCATCACCCGCGCGCCGCAATGGCTGCAAAATTTCATCAAAAAGCCTTCTTTCTGCCGCAGCGCCGCTCAAAGCTGAAGGGGGCGGTCCACCGCGGTGTTCAGGATGATCTGGGTGTTGGTGGAACCCAGCTTCTGCATACGGGTCAGCAGATGCTCCAGGTCGTCGATGCTCTCGCAGCTGACCTTGACGATAAAGTTGTAGCTGCCGGTCACCCGCCAGCACTGCAAAACCTGGGGCTCCTGCTCCACCAGCGTCAAAAACTCCTCGCGGCTGGCGGCGTTGGCCGAGATGGAAATCAGCGCCTGCACGCGGGAGGCCTCGCCGGGGCGGTGCAGCCGCACGGTATACCCGCCGATGATGCCCTCGGCCTCCAGGCGGCGGATGCGGCTGGACACGGCGGGGCTGGTCAGATTGACATGCTCGGCGATCTCCTTGACCGGCATGCGGGCGTTTTTCATCAGCAGGCGG
>ERZ1643249.2483-NODE-2483-length-17122-cov-4.995547_pt1 | contig 17122 bp, 15 predicted proteins | sample MGYA00579263_ERZ1643249 | MGnify/ENA primary metagenome ERZ1643249 (study PRJEB29033, sample SAMEA4952264) | chicken gut metagenome | biome: Broiler Chicken; feature: Gastrointestinal Tract; material: Caecum | place: Ireland | collected 2018 | study: Broiler...
AACAGCTCGCGGTCGCGCTCGTCCTCGTCCACGATCTGGATGCCCGCCTCGCCGATGGACTTGTAGATGTAGTCGATCTGGTCGGGGCTGGTGTCGATCTTTTCGAGGATGTCGCAGAGAACATCGGTGGAGATGCTCCCCTTCTGGCGGTATTCGCTGATGATCTGTTTGAGGATCTCGCTGAGTTTCTGTTCGGAAACGCTCATATTGTCTTTGTGTTCCTCCGCTTATGTTAAAAATTTTTGAGTTTTATCGTGAGTTCGAGTATCTTTCGGGTGATCTCCCGTTTGCGGGCAAGATCGGTCTCCGCGTCGCACAGCGCGCTCAGCCTGTCCAGTTCCGCCGCAATGCGCTCGCGCTCGAGCGTGCGCACGCAGTCCTGAAAATATTTCTCCGCGCGCTCCCCTTCCAGACTCTCGCCGAGGCTCAGATCGAGGATCTCGGAGAGCTCGGGCGTGCCCTCGTCGAAGATGTCGAAGAGCGCGCTCGCGCGCACGGGTTCGCCCGCCGCCTGCTTTTTGAGGATGAATTGTGCGATAGTATTATGCACGGAATTGTCGAATCTGACACCTGAAAGGTCGAAATTTTTTGCATATCTAGCGCCGAAAAGCACGGAAGCGAGCACAAACCTGCACGCGCGCACCCGTCTGTCCGCGCCGTCCTCGCGCGGAGCGGGCGCGGGCTCGTTTTCCGACTTCTTCGGGAGAGGGTTGTTATCGAGGTCGCGCTTGAGCGACTCGAAGGTCATGCCCGTGCGGTCGCGCAGCTGTTTGAGAAGGTCTTCCTTGACGCTCTCGCTCTCCGCCTCGGCGATGATGCGCAGCGCCTCGGCGATGTAATTGCGCTTGTCCTCCGTCTTTGTGAGGTCGTATTTGCGCCGCGCGATCTCCAGCTTGAAATCGATGAGCGGCATCGCGCTGTCCAGACATTGCGCGTAACCGTCGTGTCCCGCAGTCTTGATGACGTCGTCGGGGTCCTGCCCGTCGGGAAGGGGCACCACGCGCACGTTGATCTGCTCGTCGCGCAGGATCTCCAGCCCGCGCACCGCGCCTTTCTGCCCCGCAAAGTCGCCGTCGTAGCTGATGTACACGTTGTCCGCGTACCGCTTGGCGAGCCGCGCCTGATCCTTGGTGAGCGACGTGCCCATGCTCGCGACCACGTTGGGAAAACCCGCCTGCACGAGCGAGAGGGTGTCCATGTATCCCTCGACGACGATCAGGTCTTTGAGGCCTGCGCCCTGTTTGAGCTTTTTGATCTGGTTGATGTTGTAGAGTGTCCTGCTCTTGTTGAACACCATCGTCTCGCGGGTGTTCTTGTATTTGGCAAAATCCGTCTTTTCGAGCACCCTGCCGCCGAAGGCGATCACGTCCCCCATCGCGTTGATGACGGGAAAGATCAGCCTGCCCGCCTGCGCGTCCGTCAGCCTGCCCGTCTTTTCGGAGAGAGTGACCGCGCCGCTGTCGAGGATGTCCTCGCGCGAAAAGCCCTTGTCGAGCAGGAACTGCGGGAGAGAACGGAAGTCGAGAGAGGCGCCCAGCCCGAACCTGCGCACGACCGAAGAAGAAATTTTTCGGTCGAGGATGTACTGCACGTGCGCGTCCGCGTTGCCCGAATTGAGGTTATCGAAGTAAAAGCGCGCGCTGGCGCGGAGAATGGCGAGGACGGCGTCCCGCTTGCGCTTGAGCTGCGCCGTCTTTTCGGTGTCGAAGTTCATCTCGGGCATGGGCATCTTCGCGCGCTCCGCAAGGAGTTTGACCGCGTCGACGAAGTCCAGAGACTCGATCTCGCGGATGAAGGTGATCACGTCGCCCGAGACGCCGCAGCCGAAACAGTGGTAGAACTGCCCGTCCGCGTTGACGGAAAAGGAGGGCGTCTTTTCGTGGTGAAAGGGACAGCGCCCCCACCAGTTTCCGCCCTTTCGCTCGAGGGGAACGTACCCGCTGACCACCTCGACCAGATCGTTTTTCGCCTTGAGTTGTTCGAGAAATTGCGGGTCCAGCCCCTTTGCCATTTTGCCTCCTTCCCTGCGCTCAGATCTCCTCGATGTCCTTCTCCGCCAGCGCCCAGCTGTGCGGCACAAAGATGTAGTCAAACACCGCCACGGCGAACTTGTCCGTCATGGAGGAGAGATAGTCGCAGATGACCTGCCCGAGCGGCCAGCGCTCGGAGAGCTCCCTGTAAAACGCGGGCAGCTTGTCCACATGCCCGTAAAAGTAGTCGTACATCGCCGAGAGCATGCGCTTTGCGCGCTCTTCCTCCCGCATCGAGATGGGGGTTATGTACACGCGCTCGAACATGAACGAGCGCAGATGTTCCAGCGCGCGCGCCTCCGCCTCGCCCATCCTGACGAAGTTCTTCCCCTCGCTGTTCTCGTAGATGGAGGTGATCATGCGGTTGATGCGGTCGCGCGAGGTGGAGCCGAGCAGCTCGACGTCCTCCTTCGGCAGCTCCTCCGCGCGCAAAAGCCCCGCGCGGATGGCGTCCTCGATGTCGTGGTTGACGTAGGCGATGCGGTCGGCGAGCGAGACCGCCATGCCCTCGAGTGTGGCGGGTTTTCCGCTCTTTTTGTGGTTGAGGATGCCGTCCCGCACCTCAAAGGTGAGGTTGAGCCCGCGCCCCTCCTTTTCGAGCACGTCCACGACGCGCAGCGACTGCACGTTGTGCGAAAATCCGTCCGGCGCGAGTGTGGCGAGCACACGTTCGCCCGCATGACCGAAGGGCGTGTGCCCGAGGTCATGCCCCAGCGCGATCGCCTCGGCGAGGTCTTCGTTGAGCGCGAGCGAGCGCGCGATCGAGCGCGCGATCTGCGAGACGTCGATGGTGTGCGTCATGCGCGTGCGGAAATGGTCGCCTTCGGGAGAGAAAAAGACCTGCGTCTTGTTTTTCAGCCGCAAAAACGCCTTGCTGTAGATGATGCGGTCGCGGTCGCGCTGGAAGTCCGTGCGCATGTTGCACGGCGTCTCCTCGCGCTCCCTTCCGCGCGTGTTCTCCGAGAGCGTGGCGTATGCGGAGAAGAACTGCCTCTCCTTTTCGTAGGTGCGCCGTTTGACTGCATCGTCGAAACTCATTCGTTTTTCCCCTTTTCGGCAAGCCGTGTGGCATGCCCATAATAATATATTCTGCAAAAAAGGGCAAAACCCTTTTTTCTCAGACAAAAATTTGCGCTTTGTTCAGAGCAGGGCGCCGCCGTCCACGCGGAGCACCTCGCCCGTGATGTAGCGGCTTCTGACGAGGAAGAGCACCGCCGCGGCGACCTCCTCGGGCGTGCCCTCCCGCGCGATCGGCTGTTTCGCGCAGAACTGCGCGCGCGCCTCGTCGGAGAGCCGTGCGTTCATCTGCGTGTCGATCATGCCGCAGGAGACGCAGTTGACGCGGATGCCCGCGGGCGCGAGCTCCTTTGCCGCCGCCTTGCTCAGCCCGATGAGCGCCGCCTTGCTCGCCGAATACGCCGCCTCGCAGGAAGCACCCGCCTCGCCCCAGACGGAGGAGACGTTGACGATGCAGCCGCCGCCCCGCCGCAAGAGCTTCGGGATCGCCTCCCGCATGCACAGGAAGGCGCCCTCTGTATTTACGGAAAAGACGCGCCGCCACTCCGAAAGAGAGGTGTCCTGCAAAAGCCCGAAAGAGCTGACGCCCGCGTTGTTGACGAGCACCTCCAGCCCGGGCGCCGCCGCAAAAAGCGCGCGCACCTGCGCTTCGTCCGAGACGTCGCAGCGCACCGCGGTGCCGCCCGCGCCCGCCTCTTCGATCAGGCGGAGCGTCTGCTTTGCGCCCTCTTCGTCCTTTGAATAGGAAAAGAGAACGTCGTAGCCCGCCGCGGCGAGCGCGGCGCAGACCGCCCTGCCGATGCCGCGCGAGCCGCCCGTGACGAGGGCGGTGCTCATGCCCTGCCCCGCTCGGGCAGGGAAAAGACACGCGCGATCTCCGCCGCGACCTCTTCCGCGCTCTTGCCGTCCGTCTCCACCGTGTAGTCGGCACAGCTCTGATAGATGGGCGTGCGGTAGTCGAGCAGCGCCTTCATCTTCTCGAAGGTCGTGTTTTTGAGAAGGGGGCGGTCGTCGCCCGTATGCCCCGTGCGCTCGAAGAGGGTGGCGATGTCCACTTTCAGAAAGACGATCTTCCCGCCGCCCGCCTTGAACGCCGCGCTGTTTTCGGGACGGAGCACGCGCCCGCCTCCCGTGGAGAGGACGCAGTTGTCGCTGTTCGCGATCGAGTGAACGACCTCCGATTCCAGCTGGCGGAAGTGCTCTTCGCCGTAAAACTCGAACAGGCTCGGGATGTTCCCGTGGCGCTCGGTGATCAGGTCGTCCGTGTCATACCAGCGCATGCCCGTGCGCTCGGCAAGCAGGATGCCGACCGTCGTCTTGCCCGCGCCCATCATTCCGCAGAGTACGATGTTCATAACAGAAAGCTCTCCGCCGCGAGGATGTAGCTGTTCTTGCCGAAGCCGAGAACGGTGCCGCGGCCCACTTCGCTGATGACCGAAGTGTGGCGGAAGGGCTCGCGCGCGTGCACGTTGGACATGTGCACCTCGACGACGGGCGTGGAGACGGACGCGATCGCGTCGCGGATGGCGTAGCTGTAATGGGTGAACGCGCCCGCGTTGAGCACGATCCCGTCCGCATCGGAATTCTGGATCGCCGTGCAGATCTCCCCTTCCAGATTGCTCTGGAAGAACTCGCACTCGGCGCCGCGCGCCGCACAGAAGGCGCGGATCTGCTCGTTGATCGACTCCAGCGTCTCCGTGCCGTAAACTCCCTTTTCGCGTCGACCCGTCATGTTCAGGTTGACGCCGTTGAGAAACAACAATTTCATCTTCTTCTCCTTTCGTGTGTCTTTCCGCTCAGTCCGCATATTCTTTCAGATACGCCTCGAACAGTTCCTTCGCCTCGGCGGCGGAAGGCTGTCTGCCGAGGATGATGCAGTCGCCGTAATACGCCTGATAAAAAAGCATTCCCAGCCCGTTGAAGGCGGGTTTTCCCAGCGACTCGGCGATGCGCAGAAATTCGCTCTTTCTCGGGTAGTAGATCAGATCGCAGGCGCACGCCGCGCGGGCGAGGAACTCCGCCCCGACGGGCGAGACGCCCTCCGTCTTGTGCATGCCGATGCCCGTCGCGTTTACGATCAGGTCGTAATCGCCCGGGACAAGTTCAAAAAGGGGCGTGAATCCGCCGATGTCGCGGTGCGCCTCTTCGAGGTTTTCGCGGCGCACGTCGTATGCGAAGACCTGCGCGCCCGCCTCCGCGAGCTTGCGGATGACCGAACGGCCCGCGCCGCCCGCGCCGAGCAAGAGCACGCGCTTTCCCGCGGGACGGAAACCGTTGTTCTCGAGCATGAGCAGAAATCCGACGCCGTCCGTGTTGTAGCCGACGCCGTCCTTGACGAGGTTGACCGCGCCGAACGCGCGCGCGTCGCCCCTGAGCTCTTTCAGATAAGGGATGACGTCCAGTTTATAGGGAATGGTGACGTTGAAAGCGTCGTATTCCGCGAGAAGTTTTTTCACCGTCGCGTCGAGATCCTCCTTTGCAACGGACAGAAGATCGTAGGTGCATTCGCTGCCCAGCCCTTTGAAATCGAAGGTATGCATCTTCGCGCTGTCCGATTTGGAGACGTCCTTCCCGATGACTGCAAGTTTGTACATGTTCTATCTCCTCGCCCCGCAGGGCTTGTTTTACTCTTCAGATCTTCAGCCCGAGCAGATCGAAAAAGCCCGGGAAAGAGATGTCCGCACACGCGGGATCGTCGATGCTCCCGCCCTTTTCGCTCGCGAGAAGCCCGACTGCACCGCTCATCGCGATGCGGTGGTCCTTGTATGTCCTGACGTCGCCGCCGCACAGCGTCCTCTTGCCGCGGATGATCAGCCCGTCCGCCGTCGGGGTACAGTCCCCGCCCAGCGCGCACAGCATCTCCGCCGTCGTGCGGATGCGGTCGCTCTCCTTGACTTTGAGCTCCTCCGCGCCCGTGATGACGCTCTCCCCCTCGGCAAACGCGAGCAGGACGGCGATCACGGGGATCTCGTCGATCAGCGCGGGCATGTCCTCACGCGAAAGGCGGATGGCGCGGAGCGGAGACTTGCGCACGCGGATGTCCGCGACGGGTTCGCCGCACACCTCCCGCTCGTTTTCCAGCGAATAGTCCGCGCCCATCCTGTCGAATGCGGCGAGGATGCCCGTGCGGGTGGGATTGACGCCGACGTTGCGGCAGACCGTCTCGCCGCACAGCGCGCCCAACGCCATGAAATAGGCGGCGCCCGAGATGTCCGCGGGCACCTCCACGTCCCGCGCGCGCAGACTGCCGCCGCGGACGGTGATCTCGTTCCCGCAGACGCGGATGTCCGCACCCATCGCGGCAAGCATGCGCTCGGTGTGATCGCGCGTGCGCAGGGGTTCGCGCACCGTCGTCTCGCCCTCGGCGCCCAGCGCCGCGAGCAGAAGCGCGCTCTTGACCTGCGCGCTCGCGACCTGCGTGTCCACCGCGCACCCGACGAGGGAAGAAGGCTCCACGAAGACGGGCGCCCTGCCCTGCGTCGTGCGCACCTTCGCGCCGAGAAGGCGGAGGGGCGCCGCGACCCGCTCCATCGGGCGGGAGGAAAGGGAAGGATCGCCGAACAGGCGGACGTTTATTCCCCTGCCAGCGACCAGCCCCGTGAGCAGGCGCATGGTCGTGCCGCTGTTGCCGCAGTCGCACTCGGTGTCGCGAAAACGCCCGACGCCGCGCACGCGGACGACGTCCCCATCGACGCGCACGTCCGCGCCCAGCGCGCGCATGCACGCCGCCGAGGAGAGGCAGTCCTCGCCCAAAAGGGCGTTGGTGACCGTCGCCTCACCCTCCGCCGCGCCGTTGAAGAGGATGGCGCGGTGGGTGACGGATTTGTCGCCGGGGATCTGATACTCCCCGCAGATCTCGTGACAGGGCTTTACGATCATCTTGCGCCTCCTTCGAGCAGGGAGAGATACGCCGCGTATTTTTCGGCGGAGAGGGTGCATTCGGCGTATTCGCCGCGCGCCTTGGAGAGGATGAGCGAGACGCTGTCCTTTGCCGCGTTCTTCTTGTCGAGAAGGGCAAATTTCAGCGCGCGCGAAGGCTGTTCGACGGCGGGGATGCGCGGGAGCACCGAGCGAACGAGCGCGCGCACTTCCTCCGCGTGCGCGCCCGTGCATATCCCCTCACGTTCGGCGATGAAGCTCTCCAGCCAGATGCCGATGAGCACATATTCGCCGTGCGAACGCCTGCCGAGCAACAGTTCGAGCGCGTGGCCGGTCGTGTGGCCGAGGTTGAGACACTTGCGCAGGCCGCCGCGCTCCGTCTCGTCCTGCCCGACCACCTCCGCCTTGAAGCGGATGCAGTCGGCGGTCAGATCGTGTAAAAATGCGAGATCGCGCGCTCTGTCCGCGTTCGCGCGCAGTTTCGCGCCCACCCGCTCGTCGAGGAGCGCCGTCTTGACGATCTCGCCGAGGCCGCAACGGATCTCGCGCGGCGGCAACGTGTTTAAAAAGAGCGGGTCGCAGAACACGCGCTCGGGCTGATAAAAGGCTCCGATCACATTTTTGACCTGTCTGTAGTCGATCGCCGTCTTTCCGCCCACCGAACTGTCCACCTGCGCGAGCAGGGTGGTCGGGATCTGCACGAGGCGGGTGCCGCGCATGTACAGCGCCGCGGCGAGCCCCGCCATGTCCCCCACCACGCCGCCGCCCAATGCGACGACGAAGGAGTTGCGGTGCAGGTGCGCCGCGAGCATGCCGTCGAGGACGGAAAAGAGGGTGGTCCTGTTTTTGTGCCGCTCGCCCGCGGGGACGACGCAGACGGGCGCGCCCGCAAAGGCGGACGCGATCGCGTCCGAATACAGACGGGCGACGTTGGAATCGGTGACGACGAAGACGTCCTGCCCCGCGAGGAAACGGGACGCCTCTTCAAACGCCCCCGCGCCGCACAGGACGGCGGAGGGGCGGGATTTCGTGTTTACGGGAATGGTCTGCATGAAAAGCCTCCTGACTCAGGGCAAGAGCTCGTAGCGCGCGCGGATCTCGCGCATGTTGTCGCCGCCCAGCCGCTCGAGCACCTTCTGCGCGAGCGCGAAGCATACGACGCTCTCGACGACGATCTCGCAGGCGCAGATCGCGCAGACGTCGCTGCGCTCCGTCGCCGCGCGGCACGCCTCGCCGCTCTCGAGATCGACGGTGGCAAGCCCGCGCATGAGGGTGGGGATGGGCTTCATCGCGGCGCGGAGCACGATCTCCTCGCCGTTGGACATGCCGCCCTCGATGCCGCCGGCGTTGTTGCTCCTGCGCACGAAGCGATCGCCCTCGCGGAAGATCTCGTCGTGCACGGCGCTGCCCCTGCGGCGCGCCGCCTCGAAGCCGAGGCCGATCTCGACCCCCTTGATCGCCTGGATGCCCATGACCGCGCCCGCGAGGTGCCCGTCCAGCTTTTCGCCGTAACTCATGCAGCTGCCGAAGCCGCTCTTGAGCCCCGCGACGCGGATCTCGACGATGCCGCCCGCCGTGTCTTTCGCCTCGCGGATCTCGTCGATCGCCGCCATCGCCCTTTCACAGAGCGCGGCGTCGGGCATGAAGAGCGGGCTCTCCTTGACGGAAGCGAGCTGTGCCGCCGCGTATTCGCGCGTATCCTCCACACCCGCGACCGAGCGGACGTAGCCGCAGACCTCGATTCCGAGTTCGCGCAGGAACATTCTCGCGACGGTGCCCGCCGCGACGCGCACCGCCGTCTCGCGCGCGCTCGCGCGTTCGAGGATGTTGCGCGCGTCCGTCTGGTCGTACTTGCGCACGCCCGAAAGGTCGGCGTGTCCCGGGCGGACGCGGGTCAGCCTGCGCGCGGAGGTGTCCGCGCCGTAGGGGGACATGTACGCCTCCCAGTTCGCATAGTCGCGGTTCTCCACCACCAGGCAGACGGGACTGCCCAGCGTCTTTTTATCGCGCACGCCCGCAAGTATCTGCACGCGGTCGGTCTCGATCTTCTGGCGGGCGCCCCTGCCGTAGCCGCCCTGCCTGAGGGCGAGATAGCGGTCGATCTCCTCCGTCTCGACGGTGAGATTGGAGGGAAGCCCCTCTATGATGGCGGTCAGCGCACGCCCGTGCGACTCGCCGCTCGTGGTCAGTTTCAGCATATTTCAAGTCTCCGTTGATTTCAGTCGATCTGCGCGACGCTCCTCTCTGCGGAAAGCGTGCACGCGCCCTCCCGCGTCACGCGCAGGAGGATGTTCCCCAGCTCGTCCGTGCGGAAAAATCCGACGTCGGGCGAATATTTGAGAAGGCGGTCCGCCGTCTCGGGCGAGGGGTGCCCGTAAGAATTTCCCGCGCCCGAGCTGAACACACAGGCGGCGGGCGACGTCAGCGCGCAGAGCGCTTCGCCCGTGCTGTACGCCGAGCCGTGATGCCCCGCGCGGAGCACGTCTATGTCCGAAAGGTCGGGCGAGACGTCCAGCGTGCCGAAGGGCGCGCGGAGGGTGCATTCGAATACAGCCCCTTCCGTCTCCTCCCATGCACCGACGAGTGCGTCTTCCGCCGCAGTCCCGCCCTCGCCCGCCAGCAGGATGCGCCAGCCCGCGTATTCGAGGTAAAGGAAGGGAGAAGCCGCATTCCCCTCCGCCTCAGCGAGCGGCGAGAGGAAGAGCAGCACGCAGGGCTGTTCCCGCGTGCCCGAGACGACGCTCTCGAAGATGCGCGGCGTGCGCACCTGTGCCTCCGAGGATTTCGCATACTCGGAAAGCGCGAGCGCCGCGTCCGAATGCAGATCGCTCGGAAGCCAGAGCGTCTGCGCGCCGAACAGCTCCGCCGCCTCCGCGAGCCCGCCCGCGTGGTCGAGATCGTCGTGCGTGAGCAGGAGATAGTCCAGCTCGTCCACGCCCGCCGCAAACAGCGCCGAGAGAAGAGACTGCCGCGCGGCATACGAGCCGTCGCCGCCGTCGATGAGCATGGTCTCGCCGCCCGGGAAGCGCACAAATGTCGCGTCGCCCTGTCCGACGTCCAAAAACCAGACGCACAGTTCCCCTTCCTCCCATTCGGGCGAGGCAGGATACGCCGCGAGCACCCAGAGATAGCGGAGGGGAAACACGAACGCGTTGACGAGCAGGAGCGCCGCGAGCAAGATCGCCGCCGCCGCAAGATACGCGCCGCGGCATAGCAGCGCGCGGCGTCTTTTCCGCCGCGCCGCCCCTACGGGAAGGGCAAGCGACGCTCTCATCGCTCGGGGAAAAGCTGTGCGCAACAGCCGTACAGCTCCGCATCCGCGCCGAGCGCCGCGCGGTTGAAGGCGAGCGGGACGCGGCCGCTGTCCACGAACAGCCGCTCGCTGACGTATTTTCTCAGAGGAGCGAGAAGGTAGTCGCTGTCGTCGGGCGCGCCCGCAAGGACGAACACCTGCGGACGGAAAAGCCCGATCAAGTTGGCGATGCCTTCGCCGAGATAGAAGATGTAGTTTTTCACCACCTTCTGCGCCGCCTCGTCCCCCGCCTTCGCGCAGGCAAAGGCGGTCACGGGCGTCACGTTTTCGGGGTCCCCTTCCGCGCTCGACCAGAGCGCGCTGGAACGGTTCTCGAACATCGCGCGCTTGGTGTCGCGCACCAGCGCCGCATCAGAGACGTACTGCGTAAAACAGCCCCTGCGCCCGCAGGAACAAGGGATACCGCCCGCCTCGACGACCATGTGGCCCGCGACGCACGCCGCGTCGCCGAAGCGCTCGCCGCCGAACAGCGCCGCGCAGTCCACGCGCGCGCCGAGGCGCAGGCAGACGACGTCGTCGTATTTTTTCGCCGCGCCGAACGCCGCTTCGCCCGCCGCACAGGCGGTCGCCGCGTCCGAAAACAGCACGCGCGAGCCCAGCTTTTCGGAGAGCTCGCGGGAGAAGGGCCTGCCGACAAGGGCGGGAAGATCGCTGTCGAGCACCTCCCCCGAGCGGGAGACGATGCCCTCGGCGCACGCCGCGACGGCGACGGGCGCGTCCCCGCCGCACAGTTCGCGAACGAGCTGTGCCGTCTTGGCGAGAAGGGTCACATAGCTGTCCTCCGCGGAGAGTGCCGCGCTCTTGCGGCCGAGGAAGGACTTGTCCGCGCCGAACAGCGCGGCACGCAGCCGCTCGGCGGTCATGTGTATCGCGACGTATCCTTTCATGTCTTTCACCTCAATTTGCGGGATCGTTTTTATCAAAGAAGCCGAGCACCGCCGCAGGTCCCTGCTCTTCGACCGCGCGGGAAAGTTCGCGCGCCTGCGCCTCCTCTTCCTCCGTGCGCGCCGCCTCTGCGACGCGGGAACGCGAAGCGCTCAGGTCCGCCGCAGGGAACACCCCCGCCGCAAGGGCGCGCTCGGTAAAGCGCAGGACGAGGTTCGCCGCGGGCAAAAGCTCTTCGCCCACCTCCGCGTCGATGTCCGTTCCGTCCGTGCGCGAGACGGCGAGCATTGTCAGAGAACCCGCGCCCTCCAGCTTGCGGGCACTCGAAAAATACCGCTTGACCGCCTGAAGCGCGACAAGGTCCAGCCCGCCGCGCGTCGACCTGCCGCTGTACACCGTCGAATCCGCGATGCCGCGCGCGAGAACGCCGAGGTTGTCCAACAGCAGGAGCGCCTTGCCGCCGCTCTCCGCCGTGCGCTTTGCGCATTCGAGGCCGAGCCGCGCCATCTGCGCATGGCGGGCGGGCGCGTCGTCAAAACAGGTCGCCGCGACCACCGCCTGCGGAAATCGACGGCGCAGGCGCGTCACCTCTTCGGGACGCTGTGCGAGCAGGACGAGCACCACGCGCACCGCGGGATCGGTGCGCACGAGCACATCGGCGACGCGCTCGAAAAAGGAAGTGACGCCCAGCCCCGCGGAGGAAAACAGAAGGCCCCTCTGTCCCAGCCCCAGCGGGAGAAGAAGGTCTACGGCGCGCAGGACGGGGTCCTCTCCGCCGAGGCGGAGCCTGCCGTAGGGATAGACGGCGGGAAATTCCTCGAACAGCCCGCGCGACTGCATGCGCGGCGGGTGCCCGTCGAGGGCGGCGAGCTGCACGCCTTCGGGCGCCTTGCCCTCTTCCTGCGTCACGAAGCAGCTGACATAGTCGCCCGCACGCAGTTTGTTGTCGCGTATGAATTTTTCGCCGAGCACCGCGTCCGTCGGGCGCTCTTCGAGGTCGTAATCGCGCAGATGTCCCACGCCCGAGCGGTCAATGTCCAGAAATCCCGTGCAGTGCGGGTCGCCATAGTCGTATTTGCGCTCGCCGCCCTCCACGTCGCGCAGAGGAAGCCGCACCGACTGTGCGCGGGCATCCTCATAGATGAGCTTTGCGTTGCACTTTGCGACGAGGTCGCGCACTTCGGCGATGCGCAGTTCGGACGCAGGCTCCGCCTTGACGCGGGCGCCGCGGTTGTTGCGCGGGCCGGGCAGCGAAAACCCCGCCGCGACGCGGATGATGCTCGCGATCAGCCCGCGCTTCTTGATGGTCGTCGGCGCGTTGATCCCGAAGGCGCGCGCGATGTTGCGCATCTCGTAGATGTTGCCGCGATCCAGGCTCTCCGCGACGGGCGCATAGATCTCGAACAGCTTTTCGTCGTCGATCTTTCCCTCTTCTTGGTCCTGCAAGAAGTCAGGCATACCGTTCGTCTGTTCTTCGATTCTCTCTTCACTCATTCTCTCGTCCTCTCAAGTGTTACCGCTTTGCCCGCAAGGAGCTTCAGATCCGTCGCCTCCAGCGACGCCCGCGCGAGCCTCTCCCCGCCGACCGCGCGCAAAAATCCGCTTTCGTCCGAGATGTCCAACGTCCCGTCCGCGGGGCGGAAATGCATCCCGACAGCGACACGAGGCGAGAGCGCACGCACCCATTTTGCCGCGCCCTCCGCGTCCACCGTGTACGTCCCGCCGCAGGGCACGAGCAGAACATCGCAAGCTCCGATCTCCCGCACGAGCGCGGGTTCGGGAAGCGTTCCGATGTCGCCCATGTGGCAGACGCGCACGCCGTCGCATTCGATGCAGTACACCGTGTTCAAGCCGCGTTTCGCGCCTTCGACCTCGTCGTGGAAGGATGCGATGCCCCGCAGGCGGAAAGCCCCGCACGCAAATTCGCCCGTACCGCGCACGATCTTCTGCGCGCCGCGCACGCCGCGCACGAAGTCGTGGTCAAAATGACCGTGACTGCAACACACATATTCCGCCGACACGGGCGGCATCTCGTACCCTACGCCCGTGTACGGATCGGTCACGAGACGGGTCCCGTCCTCCGCTTCCAAAAGAAAACAGGAATGTCCGAGATAGGTCAGTTTCATGATCCCCCCTCCTTCGCCTCCGAGAGCGCCGTAAAGCGCACGGAGTGTTTTTGTATAAATCCGGAAAAATCCAGCGAATACTCCGCGCGGAGGGCGAACAGCCCTTCCCGCTCGCGGACGGAGAGCGATGCCACGCGAACGAGCACTTCCAGCTCGCCGAACTCCGTGCACACGCGCGCACGCGTCGGGCGCTCCGCGTCCAGCTCCAGCCGATACCCGAGCCCGCCGCGGCGCTCGAAAAGGACGCTCCCGCCCGTGCGGATGCGATAACTCGCGCCCTGCATCTCGAAGCGGTATTCACGCACGCCCCCGCGCACGTATTCTTTCGCACGCGCGCGCGCGTGCGTTTTTTCTCCGTCACATTCGCAGGACAGCGTCACGATCCTCTCGCGCATTTTCTTCCTCGCCGAAAAAATTACACTTTTCCGGTAATATTATACCACAATCGCCGCTCTTTGTAAAACGATGGCGAAAAACAATTTTTACAAAATTGTAGTCTTTCCGCACGCTTATTGCAAAAAAAGCTGTTTACGCCCCGCGCGCGCTCCTGCACGCGCGGCAAAAAGAGAGGAGGGTCGCCCCTCCTCCGCTCATTCGATCTTGCGTTCGGCGTCCAGCTCCGCCTTGCGCAGCCTGCCCGCGCGAAGCAACGCGCGAAGTCCCTCCCTATCGCCATTTTTCAGCGCCGCAAGGTATTCTTCCAGCCGCGCGATCAGCCCGGAGAGCTCTTCCGTCACTGCGTCGCGGTTGAGGAAGTAAAGGTCCGTCCAGACCGACTCGTCCACACCCGCGATGCGCGTCATGTCCTGAAAACTTCCGCCCGTAAAGCCGGGAAAGCCGTTCGCCGTCTCGCTCTTGACATAGGCATTGCTGACGATGTGCGCGAGCTGGGAGGTGTAGGCGATCTTCCTGTCGTGATAGCGCGCGTCACAGCGTCGGATACAGCCGAAACCCATCTTTAAAAAGAGCGCCTCGAGCGTCTCGCGCGCCGCTTTGTCCGTCTTCTCGTTTTCTATCACGATCATGCTCGCGCCGTCAAAGAGCGTCTCGCAGGAGTTTTCAAAACCCGAGACTTCCTTGCCCGCCATCGGATGACAGCCGACGTAGCGGTAATTGCGCGGCTTGGAGAAGACGAGCTTTTCGATCTCATCTTTGATGCCGCAGATGTCCGCGACGATCGCGCCGTCCGCAAAGCCGCCCTCGTCCAGCATGCGCATCGCCGCCGCGGGCGGAAGCGCGATCAGCACGACGTCGTAAGCGGAAAGATCGCGCGCGACGCCGCCGACGGCGCCCTCCGCGAGCGCGCGGGCGCAGACCTCTTCGCGGTCGGTGCCGTCCGCGGCGATGCCCGCGCGGCGCAATGCTTTTGCCATGGAGCCGCCGATCAGGCCCAGCCCCGCGATCATGATCTTCATAAGAGTCCTCCTCTGTCCGCGTCTTGCGCGAAAAGCAGGGCGCGCCGCATTGGGCGCGCCCCGTTTGTCAGTTGTTCTCAGCAGGAGCGGGCTCGATGCCGAACTCCTTCTGCGTCTCCTCGATCAGGGAATCGCTCTCGCGGTGCCCCGTCACGAGCTGCGGGCTCAAGTTCTTGTAATCGCGCACGCCCGTGCCCGCGGGGATGAGCTTGCCGATGATGACGTTCTCTTTGAGGCCGATCAGCGGGTCGACCTTGCTCTTGATCGCGGCTTCCGTCAGCACGCGCGCCGTCTCCTGGAAGGATGCCGCCGACAGGAAAGAGTCGGTGGACAGCGCCGCCTTCGTGATGCCGAGCAGGACGCGCTTCGCCGTCGCGGGGCAACCGCCGCGCTCGATGGTGCGCTCGTTCTCGTCCTCAAAGGTGAACATATCCACGAGCTCGCCGGGGAGCAGGTCGGTGTCGCCGCAGTTCTCGATGCGGACTTTGCGCATCATCTGACGGACGATGATCTCGACGTGTTTGTCGTTGATGTCGACGCCCTGCGAGCGGTAGACGGACTGCACTTCGTGCAGGATGTAGTCCTGAACGCCCTTGACGCCCTGAATGCGCAGGATGTCCTGCGGGTTGACCGAACCGCCGTTGAGCTGGGTGCCCGGCTCGACGCGGTCGCCGTGTTTGATCTTGAGTTCCGCATTGAACGGGAGCAGGTATTCCTTCTTCTCCGCGCCCGTGATCTCGTCGCGGATGACGATGTGCTTCTGGTTGTCCTGCTCGTTGATGTAGGCGATGCCCGCCACTTCGCAGAGCGTAGCGACGCCCTTCGGCTTTCTCGCCTCGAACAGCTCCTCGACGCGCGGGAGACCCTGTGTGATGTCGCCCGTCGCCGCGATGCCGCCCGTGTGGAAGGTACGCATCGTCAGCTGCGTGCCCGGCTCGCCGATGGACTGCGCCGCGATCGTGCCGACCGCTTCGCCGACCTGGATGGGAAGACCCGTCGCCATGTTCTTGCCGTAGCACTTCGCGCACACGCCGTGGCGGGAGGTGCAGGTGAACACGCTGCGGATGGACACCTCTTTGATGCCCGCCTTTACGATCGCCTGCGCCGTCTCTTCGGTGATCATCTCGTTGACGCGGACCATGACTTCGCCCGTTGCGGGATTCACGACGTCTTCGGAGACGAAGCGGCCTGCGAGGCGGTCGGCAAGGCTCTCGATCTCGCCGTTGGGGCCCGTGATCGCGGAGATCTTCATGCCGCGCGGCTTTTTGCCCGCACAGCAGTCGTCCTCACGCACGATGACGTCCTGCGAGACGTCGACCAGACGGCGGGTCAGATAGCCAGAGTCTGCCGTCTTGAGCGCGGTGTCCGCCAGACCTTTGCGGCCGCCGTGCGAAGAAATGAAGTATTCGAGAACGGTCAGCCCCTCGCGGAAGCAGGATTTGACGGGGATCTCGATCATGCGCCCCTGCGGGTTGACCATGAGTCCGCGCATGCCCGCGAGCTGTTTGATCTGGTCGATGGAACCGCGCGCGCCCGAATTCGCCATCATCCAGATGGGGTTGAAGTCGTCCGCGTCCTTGCGCAGTTCCGCCGTGACGGCGTCCGTCGTCTCTTTCCAGACGTTGACGACCGCGTTGTAGCGCTCTTCCTCTTTCAAAAGTCCGCGCGCGAACTGTTTTTCGATCTTCTCGACCTTCTTCTCCGCGTCCGCGATCATGCCCCTCTTGGAATCGGGGATGTGCATGTCGAACACGGAAGTGGTCAGCGCGCCGATGGTGGAGTATTTGAAGCCCAGCGCCTTGATCTTGTCCAGCACTTCCGCCGCCTTGGGCGCTCCGCCCGTCTTGAAGCAGCGGTCGACGATCTTGGAGATCATCTTCTTGTCGACGGGGACGCTCTTTTCCCTGCCGTCCACCGTCTTGTAGCCGGAGATCTCGTACTGGAGGTAGTCCTCTTTGGTCTCCCTTCTGACAAAGCCCAGATCCTGCGGGATCGCCTCGTTGTAGATGATGCGGCCCACCGTGGTCTTGACCCTGCCCGTGACCTCTTCGCCGTCGTAAGGGCTCTTCGCGTCCGCGATGGTCACCGTGCGGCGGACAAAGATCTCGTCCTGCAGGGTGATGTTGCCCGTCTGGTACGCCATGATCGCCTCGTCTTCGGAGGTGTAGATGCCCGCGCGGTACAGCTCGGCGCCCTCGGTGCCCTCCGCAACTTCGTTGTGGTCCTTGTCGTACCATCTGCCGTCGTAGCGGCGGACGATGGTCAGGTAGTAGGCGCCGAGGATCATGTCCTGCGTCGGCGTCATGACAGGCTTGCCGTCGGAGAGTTTGAGGATGTTGTTGGAGGAGAGCATCAGGAAGCGCGCTTCCGCCTGCGCCTCGATGGAGAGGGGCACGTGCACCGCCATCTGGTCGCCGTCGAAGTCGGCGTTGAACGCGCCGCAGACGAGCGGGTGGA
>ERZ1643249.2484-NODE-2484-length-17116-cov-14.146474_pt1 | contig 17116 bp, 16 predicted proteins | sample MGYA00579263_ERZ1643249 | MGnify/ENA primary metagenome ERZ1643249 (study PRJEB29033, sample SAMEA4952264) | chicken gut metagenome | biome: Broiler Chicken; feature: Gastrointestinal Tract; material: Caecum | place: Ireland | collected 2018 | study: Broiler...
TATAACAGTAACTGGGACGGTTTTTAAGTACACTATTTTATTTGACGCTTACTCTGTTGTCGACCTCAACCTCAATCTAAGTATAAGAAAAAAGGTAGATAAAAACATCGTCATGTTTCTATCTACCTTTATACTTTAGGGTGTTTGACAAAGAGCCGTTTTTTATACCTAATTAAAACTATAAATAAGCTATTTAATCAATCCAATAACAGCTGCAATTATAGTAGCACTTGCACCAATCCAAGCCGCATTGATTTCATTACTTTTTCCTATTTTAATCGTTCTATCTTTAATAAAGTAGAAAAACTCACAGGAAAGAAGCAAATCAGAAATAATAAAAGCTGCACCTATAATATATTGTAGTGACAGAACATAACAAATACCTGGTACCACTATTTCTGCTAGTATTATCAAAATATACCATAGGGATTTTAAATGCTTAAATTCCCAATTAAACAATATTGAACTTATAACAAGTAACATAATCGCTAAATAACTAGCAGAAACAAACAATGACACCAGATTAGCTGTTATAGAATTGTTAAATAAAATTTTTAACGTTAAAACATATCCTGTTGCAAGGACATGTAAAGTCAACATAAAAGGAAATAAAATACAACCTTTAATAAATATTTTTTCGTAGTCTTTCAATTTCTTCTCCTAACATGAATACTCCCAATGTTCTTTTAATCCTTTATAACTACTAATAAGTTTCTACCACCTTCTTTACCTTTACACCATATAACTCCAAAACTTCCATTGTGTTTTGATCTTTATCCACTTGTACAACAAATAGAACACATATGAGCCAACTACAATAAATGCAAATCCTATCAAATTAATCCCTAGGAAATTAATATTAAAGACATGCGTGAACTTACTCCATATTACTAACCCCCATTGCTGTGCACAATAAAGAAAAGTACTGAAATTTCTAATATTAATTGTATTATCTACATTCGGTTGCCATCTAATAGCGACAAGACTACCAACTAAGGCCGTTGGTGCCGTAGTAAATACTTCTTCAGAATTAATTATGCCGCCAGATATTTTAATTGCAAAGTTTTCAATTAAGAATAAAACTAATAATACTCCAAATATCCAAAGGTATCGTTTAAAAGAATAATCATTAATTTTGTCTTTAAACTTAGCAAATAACATCCCAATATAAATATAAATCATTACTCTAGGGAAACCATATGTACCTAAGTTTGACCAGTGAATTAAGTATCCATACCCATTAGCGCCAATAAAATAGAGCTCAATGATTACACACAAGATGCCCAAAACTATTAGATTCTTTCTTAATAAATAAAAAATACCTATAAATATTGGTAATGCCATAAACATTGCTATTAAATACCAAGAAGGACCCCATCCATTTGCATTAGATGGTACTGGATACAAGAAGTTAAAGATGTATGTTAATAATGATTCAAGCCTTGGCTTTACCCCCCCATTAATTTTTATAAATCCCTTTAATGCTAGAGGAATATAGAAAACCTCCCAAGTAAGAAACAATAATCCTAAACGTACAATAAACTTTTTAATATAATTTTTTCTCAAAATACTACTACTTAATCTAAAATAATGTTTAAAAAAGAAAAAACTTGAAATTATCACAAAAAATGGGACACCCAAGCGTCCCAATATATTAAGAAATTGAACTCCCATATGAATGGTTACAACTCCTAATGCAGCCAATAATTTAAATATATCTATTCCCTTGTATAATTTTTTATTATTCATATTGATTTTTATAATTTATCTAAAAATAGCATCTACAATGCTAGGATCACTAACTTTTCGAGCAAACGCAAATTGAGTATTTACTTTACTTCTTAATTCATCTACATCTTTGCTGGTAAATACGTAAGGTGTTCCTCTATTCCAATCAATGTATCTGGCAGCCTGAAAATTATCATTATCATTCTTAGGCTCTTGTGCTTCGAACCTTCCTAATATGGTTTGTACAAATAATTCATCAGCACAATAACCATGCATAAAAATAGAATTATTAAAGTTCAATATTTCAGATACATATTTACTCTTTATTGAAAACCACTGCGGTCCTTTTTTAAACCTAATCTCAGGATAATACTTCACACGATTTATTTTAAAAATTATATTTCCTAATTTTTCAATTTTTGTCGTTATTCCATGTTTCTTAAAGTCCATATTTAATGGATAATAAAATCCTAACCTTTTTTTTAACTCATCATTTGAAAAATGATCATTGAAACCTAAATAGACCTCATTAGTAAAGTAATCAATAAAATAATTACTCGTCATCAATGGCACATCGTTACAAGAAATTAAATGTACATAATCATAAAATGAATGCTTATGTACTAGTTTCAACAATTTCAAAGTAGCTTGTATTTGACCCTGGGCTCCCCATTTTACAGGAATTCTATCTTTAACATAAGATATTTCTGACAATTTACTATGTAACCTAGGAATCTTATATCTAGCATCCCAATGCACAAAAAAATCAATATTTTTATTATCTAAAATATTAATAGTTTTCTGAAGAACATAGGCATGGTCTCCAAATCCAATCACACACACAGCATGTCTCATTACATTAACTCCTAATATATTTTCCTTATCATATAAGTTTAGGTAGAGGCACCTCACTACTTTTTTATAGTACTTTTGCACAAAGACAACTTTATTTTTATACGGCGATCTATCAAAATTCTTATAGCAGTACTACGATAAATCCTCATACTGGGTAATCAATATTTTCTATCTTTCGATAAATTTTTCTTCAAGATATTGAACTAAAAAAATCTTATCTATTTTTCTATAGCCTATCTTTTAAAATCATTTTTGCTCTATTCAACATAACAATGGCAAATTTATTTTTCAAAAATAGTAAAACGCCGCCATACATAATAATCGAAAGTATTACTGAAAAAATAGTCTTTATAATCAAAGATTGAAAACTAAAATCACACAATACACAAACCAAAATTATCCCAACACACCCAATAATCGAAGAAATAAATGTGTGCAGCAATGTACTTGACATAAAAATATCTCTAACTATATCTTTAGCGTAATGATAATTAATTATAAACATACACATCTCAGCTAATACTGTTGAAAATGCTGCAGCATATTCATTCCAAGATGGAATTAATATTAAATTAATTATAATGTTAAGAACAGCACTGGTACTCATACTTCTTAAAACATATTTTTCCCTCCTAGCAGGAATTAAAACACAATCAGACAAAATCCAAGCTAAAATCGAAAAAATATATGCAAAACATAAAATTTGTAATGAGTTAACTGAACGTAAGTATTTTGAGCCAGAAATGATTAAAACAACTTCTCGTGCAAGCATAAATAATCCTGTAGATGCTGGAAGTACTAAAAGTATCAATATATTACTTAACTTAATTAATATACCTTTATATTCTCCCATTCTATGCTTACCAAAAAGCAATGCTAAACGAGGTACTGTAACAATTAACACAGCTGAAATTAATGTTTTGACTATTTGATAAACTTTAGATGAAACACTATAGATACCAACTACATAATTATCTTTCATTAATCCCAATAATGTAATATCAGAGTTAACATAAATCATATTAGCTATATTAGCAAAGAAAAGAATAATAATAGGGACAAGATGTATTCTCCAGTTAAAATGCCAAACTAAATGAATATGACAATATCTACGAGCATGAATGAAATTTAAAATATTAGATCCAACCGTAGAAAAGACAGTAATTGCAGCATACTTCAAGTAATCCTGAGGGCCACGAACAAAAATAAATAATAGAATCAAAGATATAATCTGAAAAATAATACTTCTAATAGTGATATAACTATAATCTTCATATATTTGATATATCCATTCAGTGCCTATAGTTGTAAAAAATATCTGTAAACTAAATATTAAAATACAAAAAGCGTAGCTATGTAATTTAGAAAACAACATTAAACACACGAAAAGTAGGAGATATGCAAGAAAAGTTGACCACATATTTATTGTAAAAACTTGACTGGCAAATTGCGTGATCTTTCTCTTATTCTCTCTTAACTTAGCCCCTTCTCGAATGGCATAAGTACTTATTCCCAAAGCTGCTATCAAGGAAAAATAACTTACTATAGAATTTGAAAAATTATATACCCCTATACCTTTTACTAACAAAATGCGAGATACATAAGGGAAAGTAATTATAGGAAATATGATATTAAGTACACTACGCAATCCATTAAGTATCGCATTAAACCCAATTGATCTTTTCTTCATCTTTTAAATTTAACCTAAATTCTCAATTTTTAGTGACCTTTCATATTTAATTGTTTTTGAAAGGAAACTTAAGTTAATATAATCCATAGCATCTTTAAATACTTACTTCTAACTTCAAAAAATAATCTTATCTTTTGACTAGTATATGCTTAACACAGTACAGAATATAGCCTACATTAATAGCGTTAAATTTTATAATCAAATAATTTATTTTATCTTTAGTGCCATTAATTTTTTGATATTTAACATATTTAAAGTCTGGATTTTTTCTTATTAACCTTATCGCATTCTTAAAATCTCTATATTTTCTTGACATACTGCTTATTTCAATAGCAATAGCTCTTATATACATAAATTGCCAATATTCATCATATTTAAAGTCAAATATTGTATTAAGACTATCAATTAAATAAACACTTAATTGCCACAAATTTCTTCGAGGTTTTCTAGATAATGTTCCAGGTAATATTAGATTATTGTAACCAGAATATGAGATTAGTTTGACTTTAGAAATATATTTCATATAACTAAAATCAAATATTGTATCTTCACCTAAATCAGTATTTGTATCAAATTTTAAATTATGTTCCTTAATAATTTTTAAGTTAAACAATTTAGAAATCGGTAAGCCTATATATTCAAAAGCTTCTTTATTAAAAAAAGAATTTTCAAAATCCTCATAGAAAACCACTTTTTCGGAAGGCTTAATTTCTATGCTTTTCCTGCCTTCCTCTATTCTTCTATAACCCCCTACTACTAGATCAAAATCTTTATATTTTAAAAAGGTTTCAACATAATCAGAATCAACAAAGTCATCACCATCTATAAATAGGACGTACTTACCTTTTGCTTTATTTAATCCATAATTTCTTGCCGAAGATACTCCCCTATTTTCCTGATAGTAATAATTAAATCTAGTATCGTGATTACAAATACTCTTAATGACCTCAGCTGAGTCATCCGTAGAACCATCATCAATTACTAATACATTAATGTTTTTATAGCCTTGATTTAAAATACTTAGTAAACATTTTCTTATATAATTTTGTTTGTTATATACTGTAACAATGATAGTAACTAATGGATTATCTCTCATTTTGATGATCCAATACCTTTCTCCAATACTTTCTAAATAAGCTTCTATAGACATGCTGTTGCAAAGAATGATTTCGCTTATTTTTCCAAAATTCTTCTTTTTTTCTTTTTTCCCAGTATGGATATGCTGTCTTTATTACTTGATTTTTTAAATATGGATAATAATTTTTATCTACAACTATTGAATTAGGTATCATTATAAATTGATCCCCTTGCTCTGTCTTCTTTATTACTTTCATTGGTCGTTTTTGAAAATGAGCATATGCAAGTTCCATTACATTATCTTTTCCATTTTCTAACCAATGATAAAATAATTTACCTTCTTTCCAAACAAATACTCCTGGCACAACCTTTTTTTGCTTTCCAATTAAGAAAAAATTATATTTAGTATAATCTATATCCGCAAAATCAATTTGTTGATAGTATCTTATGTTTTTTGCCTTTGCAATCTGATTTATTCCAAGCATTTCATCAAAGTTACAACTGTATGGAGTCTTAAAGGCTTCATCATATCTATAAGCATCCAAGTGATGTTTATAACGCCATAAATAATTACAATCATCATTGTTTCTTAGTAATGTTAAATGACCGAAACTATATATTTTGTCATATTTATTTAAAACATCTGGAGTAATAAATTTTTTCAAATCTCCAAATATTAAATCAAGATCACAATATCCCCAAAAATCATATCCATGAATGTATTTCTGTAATGCACAACCATATAACGGCTTAAAATCACACAATTTATATGGAGATTTTAAATTTATTGGAAATTCAACCTGTTTCTGAAGTAGATCTTTGAAATCATCAAAAGTTGTTTTTACAAAAGTTATATTTTTATAGCTTTTATATGAATTATCTGTAAATATTAAAAAATCAAAATCTTTATTTGCTACAGCAGACTTCTCCCAAAAATTAAAATAATTAGGGAATTTACCAAAATACGGTATTATTATTACTACTCTATTACTCACACTTAATCACCTAAAAAGCACTATTAAACACATATGGCACGGTTTCGTTATAACCTAAAACCACCATGAAATAATACCAGTACAAAATCACACATACTATTATGAACATATACATCGCGTAGCGCTTTAATACACTATTCTCTGCAGCAATTTCATCAGGAACAGCATATAAATAAAATACAGTTGTATAATATCCTATTCGAGAAGCATATGTTGAACGTCCTGATAGTTGCGTAAGCAAAATATCAATTATAGTTATCGTTAAATAAAAGTAGCGTAAGCGATTATCATTAGTCTTCAAATGTCTCCATTGCATAATTAATATTATTAAGAATGGTAATCGTAATGCAAAGTTACCCCAACTGAAGCTTACAGTATTATTAATAAAATATACATCTGTATAATGCGAGAACCCCAAAAAGTTCAATATAGTCGAAAGTACATTGGGCATTAATACTAATAGTCCTACCCCTAAAATAGGTATTAAAGAGTAAAACATTGGAATAGGGAATGAAAAAGAAGTATTTTCAGATACCAAAAATTCAATCTTCCTATTTGAAGCTTTTACTACTACAAAGTAATAAATTAAGAATATCAATAATCCAAATATTGCTGTTCTATGAAAATTCACGGCTATAACTAATGATATTAAATATTTTAGATACTCTTGTTTTAATAAAAAATTAAATGCCCAAAATATAATAAACATTGCAATACTCTGTCTAATCATATTTAAGGATGTATTATAAAATACAAAGTAAAATAGGAGTAAAGCAAAAAAGAGTGATGTATTTTTATTATATTTTTGTTTAAATTCCCATAATCCAAATACTACAGAAGAAATAATCAAGAGATGTGTAAGAAAGAGACTGATAAATAATTGGTTACTCAACCTTGAAGAAAAATATATTAATAGGGAGTAACAAAATTCTGTGTTATGAGCTACAGCAGTTGATAAATAATTGGAAAAACTATTAGACAAAATAGCTACATTAAACATTGGTTCAGCATAGGTCTTTACATCTGTTCCAATAGTATCCGCCCTCATTCCAGCTAAAGCAGCTGGTAAAATTATTGCTATTATTAATAATGTATATGTAATTATCTTACTATTTTTAATTCTTTCTGCTTTTTCTGCTATATATACTAGCCCACTCGATATTAGGAAGGTCCAAATATAAATCCACATATTGTACTCTCTTATTTATAACCCATCATTATTTATCATTAATAAAATTATCTTCTAAAACTTTAGCTTCTGTTACTATGTTATAACCGTGTTCATTAAAATTTTTAACTATAGTATTTTCTTCAGCTCTTTTAGTTTTTATAGATTTTTCAATTGTACTCTTCCAAGTACTAATATTCTGACCCAAAGATAAAACCTTAAAATTAGAATTTATCCTTACTTCTTCTGGACTAACTCTATCAGAAGTTACAATAGGCAAGCCATTAGACTGAGCTTCTAGTAACGCTACACTTAAGCCTTCAAAAATAGATGGAAAAACAAAAACGTCAAACAAGCTATACCAAGCTTGCATATCTTTTTGTTGCCCTACAATCATTACTTTTCCATCCAATCCTAGTTTCTTAGTCTCCTCTTCTATTCTTAACCTATCTGGTCCTTCACCCACTAATACTAAAGTTATATTAGAGTTATCTTCTTTAATTTTTTTGAATACTTTTAATAAAAAGATTTGATTTTTCTGAACGTTTAATCGCCCAACATTACCTATAACCAATTGATTGGTTAAATTTAATCTTTCTTTTAATTCCTTTCTTTTTTCATTATTAAAAGCATTATGATTTATGTCTATAGCATTTTTAATCAAAACAACTTTTTCTTTTAACTTAGGTGGAAACATCCATTCTCTAGCTGCCTCAGAACATGCCCAATAATCTGTACCAAGATTTTGAGCATGTGCTCTATGTAGAAAATGAAGCTTTGTTTTCAGCAATCCTTTCATACCTTGATCAGTCATTCTAGAATTATGACTATGGATAATTACCCTTTTTATACCTACTTTTCTAGCCAATTTTAAGGCATCGATATTGGCCAAATCGCTGGTATTAAACCATAAGCAATCATATTCCTTACCATAGTTAAGAAATATGTTTTTCAATTGTTTATAATATTTAAAAAAGTTTTTACCTCTACGTGCTACATGAAATATTTTACTACCATTTTTTTTAAATTCATTTTCAAAAGCCATGTTATCTGGAAAAGCACAAATAAAATCTAAATGTACTTTATCAGAGTCAAAATTATCATAGTAATTCTTTATTACTCTTTCAATCCCTCCTACTTCAACAGCCATACCCATAACTAAAATTTTATACATTTTTATAATTCCTCAATTTTTCATAAAACTTATATAAACTAACATATTGAATGTCAATATTGTATTTATTATTCTCAAGTATTTTTGCTCTTGTATACTTATTAGTAATATTACTTATCCACGGTCCAGTACCTTTATCTAAAGGTAAAAAATGAATAGAATCTGTATATTTTACTGTAGGATCTATCGTATTAGACATCAGTACTTTTATCCCACTAGCTTGTGCTTCAATAGCCACCACAGGTAGGCCTTCATACAAGGAAGGTAAAAGAAATACATCAAAAGCTGAATAAAATTTTTCAGTACTAGTTACACCTTCAATACGTATAACTTTATCTTTGATTTCTCTTTTCTCTATATATTGATCAAGTTCATTCTCTAAATCACCATTACCTATAATGAAAAGAACTGCATCATTATTTTCTTTTAAATAATCCACAAAAACATCAATTAAAAACTTTTGATTCTTTTGCTTCGTTATTCTGCCAATATTTCCTAACACAACAGTTGTGTCAGAAATATTATATTTACGCCTAATCTCGTCTCTATATTTTTTATTAAATTTATATTTGCTTTGATCAATTGCATTATATATAATATGAAAATCTTTATTTCCATACATATATTTGCCAGCTTCTTCCCCACAAGCCACTAATGTATTCGCAAAAAAAATGTCTAATTTTTTAAATAAAGGAGCCAACTTAGGATTTATATTGTCTATATCTTGAGCAATATGTGAATGTGATATTCTTACAGGTACCCTAAGTATCCATGCTATAAATAAGGGAAAGAAATTTACCAGATTCATATGTGCTTCAACTATATCTGGTTTTTCTCTATGTATTATTTTATATGTAGCAATTAAATTCTTTAACGGATGTTCAGATTTAAAAGGTATTCTAACAGTCTTATCCCCTATATCTTCTTCAAGTTTAAGCTTAACAGGATTGGCATGGTGTTGATATACAATGGTTTCATCAATAGGATAATTTTTATTCATGAGCCTAGTATAATTTATTAAATATTGTGCTACACCATCGTTACCTATCCCAGAAACAAAATGTATGACTTTTATTTTCTTCATTAGCTTTTAAATCCTTAAATATTAAAATTGATAGTTTTTTAAATAAAAATCTCTTAACTTTTTAGCTGACATTGTCATATCGTAACCTGATTTTTTTATTTGATCATAGATATTTTCCCTTATATGAACATTTTTGGCTATAGTAATCTGTTTTGTCCATTCTTCAGAGGTATTTAAAGAAAGAAATTTACACAGATTTGTTACTTGAGTCTCTTGGGGAAAATTATTTGAAACCAATGTAGGCAATCCGCTTGCCTGTGCTTCTATTGCAGCGATTCCTAATCCTTCCCATAAAGATGGCATAACAAATACATCACATGCTTGCAATAAATCAGCCACATCATTTCGACTTCCCATAAAAAGTACTCTATTTGAAATACCCAAACTTTTGGCCCTTTGCACCATTTCAGTTTTCAAATCACCATCACCCATTAACATTAGTTCAGCATTAGGAATATTTAATTTTGAGAAGATATCAAGTAAAAATTTGTGATTTTTCTGCTCTCTGAATGCTCCTACGTGACCTATTACAAACTTATTTGTTAATCCTAGATCAGTACGAACCTTATTTCGTATTTCAGGATTATAAATATAATCCTTTAAAATTATCCCATTCTTTATAATATGAACATTTTTCTGAACGTAATCATTGCCAAATAACCACTCTGCAGCAGTATCTGAGCATGCAAAACGATAATCGCTTAACTGCGTTAATTTATTTCTATTAATCTTATGCAACATAATTGCAATTTTAGAACCACTGCTAGGGCTAGTATTATGAGAATGAACAATTAATTTGGCATTAGTAAACTTCTTTACCATCAATGGCAACACTATATTAGCTGCTGAATTTTTATGAACATGGACGAAATCATAATTATTCTTAATAAGAATGTTCTTTACAAACTTATAGTAATTATTCATTCCAGAAGGAACTTTATAAATGTTAGCTCCATACTCTTTTAACGTGGTTTCCAAATATGAATTATCACCACGCATTAAAAAATCAAACTGCAAATTAGTTTTATCTATTGTTTTTGTCAGATTTAATAGAAAGGCCTCTATGCCTCCAATATTGCTTTGTAATTCACTATGAAGTACTCGAACCATTTTATATCAACTCTTTATATAATTGTTCACTATTTTGTGCGACTCTTTTGCCATCAAATTTAGTTTTTACAATATTATCTGCAGTCTTAACTAAAGAAGATGTCAAATCAGGTTGTTTAAATAGTCTATCGACTGCATCCGTTACTTTATGGTAATCATCTTTATTAACCAGCATACCATTAACACCATCTTCAATAATATTAGGAATAGCATCCACATTAGTAGCTACGATCGGAACACCACAAGCCATATATTCTGGCAAAACCAAGCCGAAGCCTTCCCAACGTGAAAGTAGCATCCCTACATCCATAATCTTCATATAAGCTGTAGGATTATCTACCCAGCCAGTTATTAAGAATGATGAGCCAAGATCATATTGATGGATTAAGTTTTCAACTTGACCTCGTAGTTCGCCATCCCCTACCATCAAAAAGTAGGCATTAGGAATTTTGTCTTTAATTAACTTAGCTGCTTTAACAAAGACATCTGGGGCTTTTTGTTTAGACAGTCTTCCTACCATCCCTACCACAAATGCATCTTCAGGTATGTTAAGTTCTGCTTTTGTCTTAGGAATAGTATTTTTTATCGCTTCTAAATCAATTCCATTATAAATAACTTGTAATTTTGATGGTTTACAAATTTTTTCTCTTAAAGCTGACTCTTTTTCAGCATCAGAAATGCAAACGATCTTATCGCAAAAATGGGCTGAAATCTTCTCAACCCATTTGTACATCTCTTTTTTCTTTGCTGATTGTTGCATATTGAATGCCCATCCATGTGGATTATAGATAACTCTATTTTTTAATCCTAAATCAGCAATTCTAGCCAAAGCCCCTGCCTTGCTTGAATGAGCATAAACTATATCTGGTTTAAGTTGTTTAATAATTCTTCGCAATGCTTTTTCTACTTTAATATCAGAAGTAGGATCAATTTGATGAGCCATTTTTAAGACAATCACTCTATCAGCAAGTGACTTTATTTTCTTATAATCATAATTCTGCGAACAAACTAAAATATTCTCTACTTGTTCTTTATCACTATATTTAAATAAAGTCTGCAGATATCTTTCTACACCACCTGCAGCCTCTGCAACGTGAAGAACGCGGATTCTTTTATTCATTTATTCGCTTCTCCTATTAATACGCCCCATTAGGATGAACGACCACCCCAATAGTCTTAATAATCAACTTCAAATCTTCAAAAATGCCAGAATGGTTGATATACACGATATCAAGCCAAACCATTTCATCAAAATCGGCTTCATTACGCTCGGTAACTTGCCATAAGCCTGTACAACCTGGCATAACAAGTAATCTTTGCTTATCATAATCAGTATATTCTTCCACTTCTGATGGTAGAGGCGGACGTGGTCCAACTAGTGACATATCACCAATCAATACATTCCAGAGCTGTGGCAACTCATCAAGACTATATTTTCTAATAGTATGCCCAATCTTAGTAATTCTTGGATCATCCTTAATCTTGAACATTGCACCTTCAATTTCGTTTTGATCTTCCAGTTGATCGATCATCTGATCGGCATTAACGACCATTGAACGAAACTTCCACATCTTAAATGGCTTCTCATCTTCACCAATTCGCTCTTGTGAATAGAATGCTGGTCCACCGTCTTCATGTCTTATTTTTATTATTAAAAATAAAAATAATGGAGACAGCAGAATCAATCCGCTTGCACTTGCGATAATATCAAACAATCTTTTCACTGCGTGATAAACATACCGCCCATGCACTTTGGCCGGATTAACTTTTAGTTTCTCCATTACCATCATTTTTCCTCTTACCCTCAATGTCGTATATTTATAGTACTTTTCTGTAAAATAAACACTCTTTTTTAATCAATATAGCACAAATCTGCAGTTAATGGCACAAATCTGCAGATTTGCAGATTAAAATAGCCAGAATTTTTTCTTTTTGCCAAGTGGTCGCCAATCTAGTTGCACATTGTCCCCATTTACTAATGCACGGGCATTATCTTGATACTGCTGAGCAAGATCACTCCCGAACTCCTTGCTCAGCTTTTTTAATGCTTCACTATATTGGTATTGTCTCTTTGGCAAATCATGCGCATCCGAAGCGAAGCAGGCACACTGGCCTGCTTCGATAAACTTGCGTGACATTTCTTCAATTTTCTTGCCAAAAGTTCCCACATAAGAACTAGCAGTAATCTGCACCAGGCATCCCTGCTCAATCAAATCCTGCAAGATAGTCGGCTCTTTCAAGATGCGATTGTTGCGCTCCGGATGCACCACCACCGGTGTAATGCCGCGCTGCATGATATTAAAGACCATATCCTGCGTATAGGCTGGCACGTCATCGCTTGGAAATTCCAAGAGCATGTATTGCCCGCTTTCATCTAGGAATAGAATATCGTCATCATCTAATGCCTTAGGCAAATCTCCCGAAATCCGGACTTCCTGTCCCGGAAAGACCGTCAACGGAATCTTAGCATCGTCCAGCATATCCTGAAAAGCCTCCGTTAATCTGATGACGTCTTTTTTATGATTCGTATAACGACCATTCAAGGTGTGAGGTGTGCAGACCGCGTGCGTTACGCCATCCTTAACCGCATCTCGCGCCAGCTTGATCGAGGTTTGCCAATCCTTAGAGCCATCATCGACACCCGGCAAGATGTGACAGTGAACATCAACTAAAACCATTTTTTCTTTATTCATAAGATATTTCTTATTACTAAATAAAAACGGCTAGAGAAACATTTTCTCCTCTAACCGTTTATAAAAGTAATCCTCTTGCAGGATCATTATTTTTTATTCTTTTTACCATGTTGGCTACCATAGCCATAGCCGTAACCATAACCGTAGCCATAGCCATAGCCGTAGCCATAACCACCGTTAGAGGCCTTAATGTCGTTCATTACATAGCCTAATAAGTTAACCTTAGCGAACTTAAGGCGCTGAACCGTTCTAGCAATATTTGGCTTACGCGTTACGCCTTGGCGCACTACTAAGACGACGCCATCTAAGTGGCTAGCTAGCGTAGGGGTTTCAGAAACTTCAAGTACAGGTGCCAGGTCGATGATTACCTTATCGTAATATTGTGAAATCAATTTTACGAATTCTTCCATCTTCCTAGACCCCAGCAGTTCTGAAGGGTTAGGTGGCTTAGGACCAGCTGTTAGGATTGATAGATTAGCAATCCCAGATGGACGAATCACATCATCTACGACAAATTCTTTCTTGTCAGAAGTCAATACAGTGGTTAAGCCAACACGATTAGACACTCTAAAAGTACGATGTAAAGTAGGACGACGCAAGTCGGCATCGATTAACAATACTTTCTTGCCATCTTCAGCAAAGGTAACCGCAGTATTATCAGTTACCGTTGATTTACCTTCACTGACGTTTCCGGAAGTAAAAGCCAGAGTCTTGATCTCTTTGTCTACTCCCATGAAACGAATATTAGTACGAATAGTCCTAAATTGTTCCGTAATCGCACTCTGAGGAGAAGCAACAGCAATTAACTGTACCCCATTTTTCATGCTGTTATTATCTTTATTTGATCTATGAAATAAATGCATGAGAACCTCCTAGACTCTGCGCCTTTTTGGACGAGCGGTATTACGGGAACTATTATCAGTTGATTTGTGCAATGCCTTTTCAATGCTAAAGTTAGCTGGCATATTTATGTGAGCGATTTGGCCGATGTCAGTTAATTCCAACTGATCAGTTAAGAAGCTGTCATCACGAATCTTCGTACTCATTGCTTCCATCAATAAGATGACGGCAAAGCATAATACGAATCCAATGACGAATCCTGCTAAAGTAAACAGCTTAACGTTAGGAGAAGAGTATTGACCATCAACCGCAGGAGAAACAATCGTAACGTTGTTAACGTTCATGATTGTTCTGATCCGCTTACTGAAGACCTTGGCAACTGCGTTAGCAATCGCCTTAGACTTGGCTGGCATTGGTGTCGTGGCATCAATACTGAAGACCTGAGATTGCTGCTGCGTAGAAACAGTCACATACTGCGCCAATTCTTTAGGTGAAATATTATAGCTGCGTGGATCACGCTTAATTACCTCAGGTTGAGCCTTTCTAACCAGTTTCTTTCTGCCATTGATCATCTCATACTTAGCTTTCACCGCTGGCTTAACCACAGTATACGGGTTAGCTAAGTAATCTGAAGCTTCCTGTAAAACAACATGACTGGTTACAATGTCTTTATACGTTGTAACCAGCTGCATGTTGGCTTGTTGAGCTGTATAGATTTGATCAGAATTATTAGAACTGGAATTCTTTGGACTAACCAAGATTTGTGCCGAAGACGTATATTTAGGCGTTACCAAGAAATTAGCAACACCCCAACCAACTAAGGCTAAGCCTATACTCCACAAAACCAATGCCACGATATGCTCGCGGACTAATTCGAGGAGTCGGCGCAAATCGATAGTATTATCGTTAGTATTCTCCATCTAATTTCAAATCCTTATAAAATTACTTCAATTCGTCATTAATGGTGTTAGTAACAACTGAAGCGTCTGAGCCTGCTACTGAACTTTCTGAATTTTGAGCAGCTGAACCGTAGTTCATACCGAACTTAGTAAGTTGGTCAAAGTTCATATCAGTTTGCATATCGCCTGACAATGCGTTCAAGAAGTCCTTGTTAAAGATAGTCTTGAATGAGCCGGCCTTTGAAAGGATACCCTTGAATACTGGTAATACAGTCTTGCTGTAGTCTTTACCGTTGCGGTCGCCTGCAGCAAACTTAACAGCTTGATCACCATTCATGTGTTGACCGTTAACTTCGATGCCGCCGATCTTGTCAATAGCCTTTGACAAACCTGAAACGTTCAAAGTTACGTAAGCATCAACAGGGGTCTTGTAAGTGCTGTGCAAGTTTGACATTAAAGCTGAAACGCCACCCTTAGCATAAACATTAGCAACCTTTTCCTTTGGGATACTTACAAGCTTTGAGGTGTTGGTTTGTGGGTTAACAGTCATCATCATGATAGCATCAGCATCATTTGAAGCGTTACCAGTACCTACAAGTAAGACGTTAATAGCTTTCTTTTGGTCAAGTAAGCTGTTAAGGTTTCTACCTTCATTAGTGTTGTTAGCAGCATATGCATACATGTTGTTAGCAGCGTTACGTACGTTCATGTAACCAGTACCTACGGCAAGTAATGAACCAGCAACAAGAACACCAGCAGCTACGCCGATTGAACGACAAATTGTGCGCTTTTTGGATCTCTTCATATAAAAATACTCCTTCTTTTTCATTCAGACATGTAAATTCAACTTTTACATCATCCTACCTTATCAAGTATCGCTGTCATTATACCACATAATAGACTTGACTGAGCGGTCCAAAAGGCAAGAAATTGAACTTTGCATATACCAAAATGAACCTAAAATTTAAAAAGCGCATTGAAAAGATCAATGCACAAATCCATCTCATACAATATAGACGCGTACATTATAACACGTTTCAATATTTTATCCAAGATGGTGTTATCTTTCAAATTTGTTTTTTCCTTATTATTACTAACTGTAATACAATGAAAGTAAAGAATAATTCGAATAACGAGGTGTACTCATGATCGACAATCAACCTAAAAAAATAAAAGCTTATATTGCGGGCGTTAATTTGAACGACCCTAACTTTGACTATTACATGACGGAGCTGGCCAACTTAACTGAGGCCGACAACATGGAGGTCGTGGGACAAAGTTACCAAAACGCAGAATCAATCGTTGCTGGAACTTACTTCGGCTTGGGCAAGATCAACGAAATCAAGGCCATGGCTCACGGCTTAAAAGCTAAGGTGTTAGTTTTAAACGATGAGTTGTCTCCGGTACAAATCCGCAACTTAGAGAAATTAACCAAGTTGCGCGTCATCGATCGAACGGAATTAATTCTAGAAATTTTTGCCAGCCGTGCTAGAACTAAACAAGCTAAATTGCAAGTACAATTAGCACGTTTGCAATATGAATTGCCGCGTCTGCACCCTTCAGAGAACAACTTGGACCAGCAGCGTGGCGGTGGTTACTCCAACCGTGGTGCCGGTGAAAGTAAATTGGAAATGAACCGTCGTACTATCGGTAAGCAAATTTCCGCTATTAAGAAGGAACTTAAGGCTGTTGCTAGCCAAGAAGAGATTAAGTCAGCTCGTCGTAACCAAAGCCGCATCCCTAAAGTTGCCCTTGTTGGCTACACCAACGCCGGTAAGTCCACTACAATGAACGGTTTGCTCA
>ERZ1643249.2487-NODE-2487-length-17103-cov-5.003109_pt1 | contig 17103 bp, 7 predicted proteins | sample MGYA00579263_ERZ1643249 | MGnify/ENA primary metagenome ERZ1643249 (study PRJEB29033, sample SAMEA4952264) | chicken gut metagenome | biome: Broiler Chicken; feature: Gastrointestinal Tract; material: Caecum | place: Ireland | collected 2018 | study: Broiler...
GTTGGCCATTGCAGGAGCAGAGAGCGCGCTGGCGGCATATGTATCCACAAGTCTGCCGGAGGGATTGGTTTTGCCGGTGAGTATTTCTGTAACGCCGGTAAGGCCGGTTACGCCGGGCGTGCCTATCCAGAGCGCCGCGTCCACGTCATAGCTCTTCAGCTCTTCAAGTTCCATCTGCCAGGGGCAGTTAATCAGTACCACCACCTTTTCGAACTTGCCCGAGTCCTGAATCATCTTTAGCATATCCTTTTCTCTCTTGATAAGCTGGAGCTGATGAATCATTGTGCCGTCCTCGTCGGCAAAGGGGTCGACTACAAGGTCGCGGCCCTCGCCGCCGTTCCTCGAGAGCACAACTATCGCAACATCGTTATAGTTGCTTTCCCAGCTGGACTCGTCGTAAAGGCTTACGGGCACTTCGGCAAATGTGGGAGCGTCCTGAGTTTCGTCATAGTCGCCCGCAGGACGGCCGTAGACAGGCGTTGTAGCCGTTAAAGACTGTGCCGCAAGCGCATTGTACACCGTTTCGTTTATAGAGAAACCCGCCTCGGTGAGAGCATCGCGGAAGTCTATCGTTATGGCTGCATCGTTATACAGCGTTGAAACCTTGCCGCCGCCCACATAAAGCGGATGGGCTGCCGCATAGCCGAAGAGCGTTACAGAACGCTCGTCCGAGGCGAGGGGCAGGGCGTTTTCGTTCCATAAAAGCACGCTGCCTTCGCGCGCCTCGTTGCGCACTTGCTCATACGCATCGTCTATGAGCTTCTCAAGGTTGGCATCGGAGAGCTCGCCGTAATGTGATTTATAGTATTCCGTATCCTCTGTGCCGGAATTTTCACCCTGTTCGTACACCGTATCGGTAACGCCCAGGAACTGGTTGATGTGGCCATAATTATCGAGCGCGGTGTTTGTGCCTGCGATAACCGCCACAAGCAAAAACGCAAACACGCCGGAAAGCACGGTCCATAGTTTTGTAAGTTTCATATCTTCCTCCTTCTGAATAATAGGCCGTATTTCCAACAGCCGCGGGCAGTATAACATACCCCTCCGAAGTCGGATAAAATTTTTCGTAAGTGGTTAAATATTTTCGTAAGTGGATAATTCGGCACACTTTTTATACGCAACTGTTGTTAGATGTTTTCATTTACACCGCTTTAAGGCAGTGGAATTGTTATGCTGAGGCTGAACACTCCGCCCGCGCAACCAGCCTGCATAACCCCGCCGTAGCTTTCAACGGTGCGGCGTATGCTCTTCATGCCGTAGCCGTGATTGACCACGTCCTGTTTTGTGGTTTCAGGAAGGCCGTCCAGGCCAAAGAGCGGCTGCTCCTCCGTGACGTTTTCTATACTTATGAACAGCACCATCTGATGTACCGTGACAGATAAATTTATATACCTGCGCTGGACGTCGGCCACCTTCTGCGAGGCCTGAATGGCATTGTCGAGTGCGTTGCCGAACAGCGAGTATATATCGGCGGCGGACATAAACCCTAACCTGTCGCCGTCAACCATGTAAGTAAAAGCGATTTCGTACTTTTCGCACAGCAGGTACTTTGCCCGCAAAAGCACATCGAGCGGTTTGCAGCCCGTCTTGATTATTGAATCATACATAGTGACGGCATTTTCCGCCTCTAAAATTGCCTTCTCCTGCTCGTCGCCGGCAAGGCCGCGTATGGCAATCAGCTGATGCTTCAGATCGTGGCATTTAATGTTTATTACTTCCATGGAATTTTTGTCAAGTTCATACTGCTTTTCTTCACTGACGCGCAACCTGTCGAGAAATATATTTTCTTTGCGCAGCCGAAAAGAGCATGCAGAGCAGCAATACGTCGCAGCTTATGAACATTATCTGCCAAACAAAAAAATCTTCGGTATACAGCGACTGCCTGCCTATCTGTATGATATAGTTTACCACACTTAAGACAATAGCGACTATGATGAGCGGGTAGCGCTCCTGAGCAAAGCCTATATTCATATTGCGCATCTGTATGTGGCACAGACAGTATACGCCAACCTGCACGGCGAGGTATACCGCTATCTGCGCTATCGCATTCGGAAAGATTACCGTGGCGGCATCCCAGCCGCACGCCCCACAAAAGATCCCGGCTGCGCAGAAAGCCGTATTCTGGGTTGCGGCAGCGGCAACAACGCGAAACAGATTTTCCCACAGCCCCACCTTATAGGCGAGCGGATAGACGGCGAATGCGAGCAGAAAAGTCATAAGATAGCGTCCGTAAGGAAAAATCTCCTCCAGCAGCACACCAAATGCAAGCGAAAGGCCTATAATGCACAAACCGGAAAGCGTTATTCTAAGAGCAAATAACCTTCGCCTGGTAACGCCTATGCCGAAGAGCAGCACGGCAAGGAACAACTCCGCTCCGTGCAGCATATAGCTGAAAATTTCAGCGTTGAGGAACTTGAGAATTTCTTCCAAATCAGACTCCCCCTCTGTTGTGATATTCGTTAAGCGCAATCAGAAATTCCTTTTTGCGCCGCCTGCTTATCTGCACCACATCCTTGTCCACGAACACATCGCTGCCCTCTATTCCGCGCACAAACCTCAGATTGACCAGATAGCCGTAGCTGCACCTGAAAAAATTTTGCGAGGCAAGTTTTTCCTCGGCGTCCTTCATTCGTCCAAGGCATTTGAACTGCCCCTCTGAAGTGTGGTATATAAGGTAGTGGTCGAGCACCTCAACATAGTAGAGGTCGCGCGAAGAAATACGCCTTGCGTGGTCTTCTCCGCCTATAAAAATATCCATCCCCTTGTCTGTAGAAACTCTTTGCAGGACTTTATCCATAAGTATTGCAAAAGGCGTGTATTTTACAGGCTTGAGCATATAACCCATTGCAGCCACTTCGTACCCCTTTACAGCGTACTGCACCATACTGGTTATAAAGACTATTACAACGTTTCCGTCTGTTTTGCGCAGCCTGAACGCACAGTCCATTCCGTTCATATGCGGCATTTCAATATCCATAAGTATGGCATCGTATTCCGGCTTGTAGTCGCTTACAAAATCCAGCCCGCTCGTAAACAATTCTGAAGAAATTTCCACATTCCTCTCCCTGCCGAACTGCGCGAGATACCCCTCAATAATTTCAGCGTGCGGCCGTTCATCTTCCACTATTGCAATTTTCCATGCTCCCTCCATTAGCCAGATTGGCCATAAGCATAAATGCGGCAATATTATTATATCACCACTTTATATTGATTGCAAGCCTCGGTTTGCGCACGCAGGCGCGCGCCCGTGCCATTATAAATAGCAAACAAGCTCAAAAAAAATATTAAGATTTAAACGTGCGTCCGCTTGCAACAGCAAATACATATTTCGTATTTTTACTTTCATTTTTTGCAAAATAATTTCAACTAATGAACGACCTGCACATAAAAAATGAGCCTGAAACAGAGCAGGCTCATCTTGATTTTCAGCTTTAAAATAGCGCTTAATTGTATCTTTTCGGCAAATTTTACAGCATTTTATAAAGCTTTACATATTTTCAGTTCTTCTTTTGTGTTATTCTTTTAAGTTCTTTCAGCCTGCAATACTACGTGCAATGCCTTACAATCCGCCGCAGGCTTGCACGGCTTGTCTACCATGCTTATTGCACCAAACAGATTTGCGGCTCAGCACCACAACCATACTCTTTTATTGCACTCAAAGCACACCCTTTTTTATTGCTTGTTTTCAGGTTTCTCATGAATGGTGTCAGCGGTCAAACCCGTCTGGCTTGCAGACTGGTCTTTTTCTTGTTCGTTATCTTTTTTTAAGTATTTATAGGTTTTCAAAAATTCTTCCTGCTTTTTCCTTTCACGTTCTTTTGCCTTGCGATACCTGAAAAGATTATATCTTATTTGGTTTATTCCTATATTTGCTACACTGCCAATGAAAATAAATGAAAACAGACAAACTAAAACGTTCTCGTACCACACACGGCTAATGACAACCATAATAACCATAGGCGTTAAAATAACATTTATCGCTATGACCGTCAATATTATCCAGAAAATAGCACGATTTTTCCATGTTGTAGAATATAAGGCGTCTTCCTCCGCCTCGTGTTCTTGTATTAGTTCTTCAACAGGTCTAAACCACCTCTTGCGCACCGATCCACCTCCAGCCTCGGACAAATAAAATTCAGCTTTTTCAGCAAAAGATTATACCCACCTTTTTTTAAATCCGATTACTTCCTGCTCGCGATAATATCTACGGGCTTCTTTTTTAATAGTTTGATTATGGGGATTGTCACCCCTGCAGCCACCGAAAGAAGCGCAACAAGGATAAGTATTGCCGCCTGCCGCAGTCCGAATCTGACAATGACTGTTCTTACTACCGCTTCAGGCGCAAGAATTATATTCAACAACGGTGCGGCAACCGAAGCAAGAACCACCGAGAACAATATTACTATTGCAGCAAAAATAACGCTTGCCACGCCGAACATATAAAATATATTCGCCTTATCCGCACCTATTGCGCGCATTATTCCTATCTCGCGGTCTTTATTCTGCACTACGCCGCTTATGTAGAACATAACCATCAGAACCGACACTACCACCATTCCGATTGAAGCACATAAAAACGGCAGCCTTAAATATTCGGTTATTGCCAGGTCTGCGCTGTCTATCATGTTCGTAATGTCAGTTGTTATCGCATAGGCGACAGTTTCGCCGGTATATCCCTTAAACTGCTTGTCTATTAAAGAGACGAGCGCCCTCTTTTCACTCTCTTCCGTTAAATACGGCGATACTATGGTTGCGATATCAGTAGGCGCGCCGGCGCCTCTTTCAAGTATACACATCTGTATATCCGCGTACACGTCTGGCGTGATGCAAATACCAATGTCAGCGTTTTTTTATAGAATTTACGTTGAACGAGGTGCCTGCCACCTCTGCCGTGCAGTTATCGTACACATAGAGAGAGGCGCCGACGTCGATCACATCCTCATAGTACCCATCTCTTAAAAACAACACGCTGTGAACGCCGTTACTGAGCATATTTCCGAGTTCTCCGCGCACATCCGCACCGGCATAATTTTCGTCATACAAAAAATCGCCATAAATATCGAAGTTGAAGTGCGTATCAACAATACCCGTGATTTTGAACGTGGTGCCGTCGTACAGCGTAATCACCCTTTCATTTGTTCCTTTGGAATAAATTATGTCTGAATAATCTGAAACGGCCTCAACTGTGCCGTTATTCACATATCCGAAATTTTTAAAATTGGTATAGGTATATAGCGAAATTACCGCCTCGTCGTCCGCCTGCGGGAGCCTGCCCGCAACAAGGCAGAAGTTATAATCGGATAAAAATTGCTCGTCCGCTTCAACAAAGCCGTAACTATCGAAATATGAGTTTTTTGGACTTCTGCCCATCTCATTGAAATAATCGGCATAAGGGTTATATACCACGTCCAAGCGCACGCCGTCACCAACAGCCTGCTGCAGCATATTCAGGTCGGCATCGCCGAAGTATACGGGACTGATGCCGCCGTCGCTGTAGAGCATCTGTTTTGTAAACGCGACGTGAGAATCGCCGTAGGCGTTCATAGTGTTAAACATTGCGCCCGATTTGCTGTAATCGTTCACTGTATCCGCAATACCCAGCAGCAGAAAGGTTATAATACATATGAACAGCGCTATTGCAAGCCGCACAGGGCGAGCGACGAGCATTCCCGCACCCATTCTGAACAGCGATTTTGCGGGGAAGCCACCGCGGGACTTTTGAGAGCTTTTATATGCTTTGTCCGCGCATACTACGGGGGCAATGTCCTCTTTCGCCAAATTTTCGTTCTCTTTCAGAGAAGCCGTGCGGTCGGAGATAACCTGTCCGCTTTTGAGCTCTATTATTCTGTCGCCGTATTTTTCCGCCGATTCGCGGTCGTGCGATACGACAACCACAAGCGTGGTTTTGCTTATGCCCTTCAATAATTCAAATATAGTCTCGCCCGTTTCCGAGTCGAGCGCGCCGGTAGGCTCGTCGCACAGCAGCAGTTCGGGCTGCTTTACTATGGCGCGGGCGATTGCAACGCGTTGCTTCTGTCCGCCGGACAGACGGTTGGGCTTTGTGCCCTCATACCCCTCCATCTCCACCGCTTTCAGGGCATTCTTCACGCGCCCCTTATACTCCTTTTCTCCCTGTATCAAAAGCGCCATACCCACATTATATTCAACGGTGTACTCGTCAAACAGATTATTTTCCTGGAATACAAAACCTACCCTTCTGTTGCGGTAGTCGTCGTAATCCTTTTCAGTAAAGCTCTTTAAGGACTTGCCGTCCGCAGTCACATCGCCTTCGTCAAAGCCGTCCAGCCCGCCTATTATATTCATAAGCGTCGTCTTGCCGCAGCCTGACTTGCCGAGTATGAATACCAGCCCTGAGGAGGGCAGCTCAAATGAAACCCCTTTGAGCGCCTCCACTGGCGGCATTTTTTTTGAACGATAGGTCTTAGAAAGATTAGTTAAACAAATTTTCATTATATTTTCCCCTGCAAAAAATTTAAGCCGATAATTTTAATTGAATATAATCCGCGGCCACAATACAAAATCATTCAGTGCAGCCGCCTTCCAGGCAAGGCGTTGCAATTTCAGCAGCCCGACTTTTAAGCAGTCATCCTGATTATATCATAGTTTTTTTGCTATTTCTGAGACGCAGGCTATTATATTTAATAAATTAATTGTAACACAAAAAATATATTTAATAAAATATTTTTTGCAATTTTTTTAGAAGTAAGAATTTTTATTCATATAGCTTCAGTCATTTGACCTGCGTACTTTATTTTTACAGCAACTTAAATCCAAACTTCCACACAACACCAAGCATCACCTCACTGAACTACAAAGCAGCCACCTTAAAAAAAATACAAAAAAGCAAGGAGTCAAATCTGACCCCTTGCTTTTTTGCAAAACTTGATATTATCCTTTTTTCCAATAATATGTGACATACGTAGATGTCAGATATCTGGCTGCCGTTGCAGCATTTGTAAGCGTTAAACTGTATCCCGTTGTCGCTGTTGAAGAAGAATATCGTTTCCAACCGCCCGTTACTTGGAACTTTGCATTTGTCAAATTGGAACACCCAGCAAACGCATTCGCCTCAATACAAGTTACACCCGAACCAATAGTAACACTTGTAAGCATTGTACAATTTTCAAATGTACTCTGATAAATATCCCCACTGAGTATAGTTACATTGGTAAGACTTGTTGGAATATAATATGTCGAATTGTTTACTTTAACGGATGTATATCCTGTTTTAAACTTTATTCCTTGATCAAAGAAATACCCAAAAAGACGCTTATTAGTATCCCCCTGCTTTTCGACGCCAACAAACGGCAATGTTAATTCCGTAAGATTATTACACCCGGCAAACAGCTCCCAGCCAAGCTCAGTGACATCAGCATCTAAAACAATTGATTTTAACATTGTGCAATCATAAAAAGCTGAGGTTATAATCCCGCCAGACAAAATTTTAACATTTGTCAATGAGTTGGGTACATAAAAATCATCATGATTTATGTTAATACTCGTCACCATCGTTGCATTTGAATATCTTGATGAACCAAAAATATATCCAAATTGCCATCTCCAGCCCTCTGAATAATTCACATTCGACGCATAATCCGACTCACCAACAAAAGGCAAAGTCATACTTGTAATTGAGTAACACCCACTAAATGCACCTTCTCCGATGAACGTTACGGATAAAGGAACCGCTACTTGTGTAATCCAACTACAGTTCTGAAAAGCATATGCAGCTATTGATGTGGTACCATCAGGAATAGACAACACTGTTGAAGACCCTTGCCCGATATACTTATAAAGAACGGTATTAATAAAAGCATACCCCGTAGGCAAATCCCATTCCCATGCAGTATTCGAAAATGCGTATTCACCAACTCGCGCAACCTCATCTGCTCCCGTTATCGTTTCAAGATTTCTACACCCGGCAAACGCATAAGCTTCAATCAAAATAATACAGGAAGGGATTTCTATGCTTTTAAGTACTGTATTCCCATAAAACGCATACTGATATATACCGGAATATCCGCCTGATATAGAGGAGCTAACATTGGGTATAACAAGATTTTCCGCAGATCCAACATAACCATAGACATACCTTCTGTTATAAGCCCTTGTTGCAAGAATAAGCCCCTCTTCCGTTACATATACGCTTCTTTCTGATGCAATCCACCTAGCATAGTAAGCAACATAGCCATAATTTGTACTTTCCCGTTCTAAATTTAGTGACGACTTATTCACGACTTCTACCAACTTATAACAGCTTGAGAATGCATACATACCAATGCTGGTAACTTTTGCCCCAATCGTGACACTAACCAAGCCATAACAGCTCCTGAATGCATAAGCTCCAATAGAAGTAACGCTATCGGGAATAGTTACAAAATATAACTTACTGCAGCCGCTAAATGCATACCAATCAATTATTTCAACATTATTACCGATAGTAAGATTTTCCAGAGCGCTACAGCCGCTGAAAGCGCTATAACCAATGGAAGTTACGTCGTTCCCCATAATTACATCTTTAATATATATACAATTCTGGAAAGCCGCCCTTAATATATCTCCTCCCAGGATAGTTACTTTAGTTAAAGTTTCAGGGATGTAGTAAGTTACTGCATTCTGTCCGCTATAATCCTGTCGTGTCGCAACACCGCCATCATATGCATTTTCACCAAAGATATAGCCGAATAATGTTACTGCAGAGGCTTCCGTAGCTCGATTTCCGCCAACAAATGGAATAGTAATGCTTTGCAAATTACCGCATCCGCTAAACGCTCCTTTCGCAATTATATCAACAGAATCAGGAATTATGACTTGAGTTAGTTCACTATGGTTCATAAATGCGCTTTGAGCAATAGAGGAAACAGGAAGACCATTAAAGGATGAAGGTATAGTAACCTCTGTCGAGGTTCCATTATAACCAACCACCTCATAACATTCATCTGTGTGCAGGAAGACTAGTCCAGATGTTCCCAAATATGTACCGCCATAAAGATAGGCGTTATTATTTGATAAAACTAATCCTTCTGTAGAAGTTACAGCCATATCATCCGAGTTGAAGTATTCTGACGTATGCCAACCACTAAAATGGGTACCGCTATACTCCCACAAATTCTCTAATTGCTCGTTCAGTTGATATTTCTGAGAATGAACATCTTCACCATTTACAATATAATGAAGAGTAATTTCAGCATAACCCCATTTTGCGATAAATGTTACAGGTTCTTCAGTCAATTTGAACGTATATTCGTCTTGAGCAGTAATCAGTTCGTCGCCATTATACCATCCAAGCCATTCATATCCTTCATTAGATATAGCCTTAATGGTTGTATCAGTACCTAAAATGGTTTTCTCGTGCCCCGTAACGGTTCCTGCTTCATGCATATTTATATTTATTGTAATAGGGCTTTCTATCCATTTCGCAACGTATACAACGGGTTGTTCCGATACTGTGATGGTATAATTTAAACTAGCAGAAAGCATGCTACCGCTTTCTGAATACCAGCCTATGAACGTATACCCATCATTAGTAATGGCCGATATGGTAGTTTCCTGTCCCAATACTGTTTTTTCATTACCGGTAACTTCACCAGCGGACTCAATATTTTTCTCCAGTGTTATGGGACATTCAATCCACTTAGCCGTATAAACGACATTATTCTCCGGCATAACAAAATTATAACTTAATTCTGACGTTAACAGCGTTTCACCATCATACCAGCCTAACCACGTGTAGCCGTCATTCGTATTTGCTGTAATAGTTACACTATCGCCAATTTTTATAGGCTCGTCATCCTTATGTGTAATACTACCTGCAGAATCGTTATTCTGTTTCGTCGTTACTGAATAATAAGTCCATTTAGCCGTATAGACTACGCTTTTTGCCGGCATGTCAAACGTGTAGGTCATGTCTGTCGAAACCAGCTCATCACCATCATACCAGCCAAGCCATATATACCCATAATTAGAAGATGCAGAAATAGTTACTTTATCACCGACCGCAACAGGCTCATCGTTTTTATATGTTATACTGCCGGCCTCTGAAATATTCTGCTCCGTAGTTACCGAATAATAAGTCCATTTTGCCGTATAGACTATGCTTTTTGCCGGCATGCCAAACGTATAAGTCATATCTGTCGAAACCAGTTCATCGCCATCGTACCAGCCAAGCCATATATAACCATAATTAGATGCCGCAGAAATAGTTATTTGTTCGCCAGCAACAACCCCTATGCCATCCGTATTTACATTCTTATTTATACCCTCGAAAGTTCCTCCAGACGAAGGCACTATACCACCCGTAATATAGAAACTATAGTTAGATGAGTAGTTTGTGTTTGATCTGTAAGTACGGATATAAATTACATCACCGGCATTAGCCGTAAACGTAGAGGACGCATACGAGGTAGAATATCTGCGCGTGTTTGACAGAATTACTTGATTCTTCGTAACATTATACACATAAAAATAAGTTGCGTACGATGAACTACTTGAACTCGTCTTATAATAGAACGTATAAGTTCCACCGTTCAAAGCAGTAAAGTATACATATTTTGCACTTGTGTCTGAGGTAGAACCATTACTGGTTGTATAAGGCGACGAACTTGTTTTATAGCTTGAAGAGATATCAATAACGCTTGTAGAATAACCGTTTGTCGTTATCTCATGCCAACCGGCATATGCTACAACATCATTTGTAATATCAGCAGTAAAATCAAATAATCTTGTGCAGCCGCTATCACTGAACCAACCGCGGAACACATATCCGGTACGATATATTACGCCGGGATATGTTAGTCCTTGAGTAGCCGTTACACGCTGTGTTTTTACAGTGCCACTACCATCATTATAATCAAATGTTACCGTGGCAAATGTTTTGAAATCGTTGACACTGCCGCCCACCCCGGCCTCGACACCAAATGTATAATACGCCCACTTAGCAGTATAAACAACGCTGCTTTCAGGCATATCAAATGTGAATTCCAATTTGTCCGAGAGCAGAATTTCTCCATTATACCACCCTAAGAAAGTATATCCAGCATTTGTTGTAGCAGACAATGTAACTTTTTGCCCTGCCTCAATCGCCTCGCCATAATATTCCGAATTTAGTGTACCGGCCTTTTCATCATTCACCGATGTGGTAAGAGTATACCTCGCCCACTTCGCTGTATATACTCCACCTTCTTCAGACATTATAAATGAATATGTTTGTTCGGCTGTCAGCAACGTATCGCCATTATACCAACCAATCCATGTATATCCGGGATTTGATTGAGCGGAAATGACAACTATATCACCAATGCGCGTCGGAACTTCTACCCCGCTAACAGTTCCAGCTGCAGAAATATTTTTTTCGAGCGTAACCGGGCAAGCTATCCATTTTGCCGTGTACTCAACATTTTCCGACGGCATTGTAAAATTGTATGTAAGCTCTGTGGAGACTCTGGTTTCACCATTGAACCATCCGATGAAAGTATATCCCGCAAGAGTAGTCGCGCTTAAAGAAACATCTTTGCCTTTTGTAACGTTGTAAGAAATGGGTGAATAAACAGCCCTGCCTCCTGCAACGGGATATTCTGCACCTTCTATGTAAAACATATAAGATGATACCGCAGATGCGCTACTTGAATATTTATACGCACGTACATAGATTACATCACCTTCTTTTGCTGTAAACGATACAGTAGAATATGATGTAGAATACTTCCTTGTGTTTGCCAGAATCACTTCATTTTGTGTTACATTATAAACATAGAAATAAGTTGCATATGTTGAAGAAGATTCCTGTGTACGATAATAGAAGCTATACTCTCCGCTAGTCAATGCGCTAAAATATACATAGTTCGGATTAGAAGACGATGTGTTTGTGTTCGAGCTATAATAATAGCTTGAACTTGAATTATATTTTGTTATTATATCAATTGACGTGTTTCTATTACCTGTTGTCGTTATTTTATGCCATTTGGCATATAATACCAAATCGCTCGAAATGTCAGAAGTAAAATCATATTTTTCGCCCCCTTCTTTATCTTTATACCATCCGACAAATACATATCCTTGACTTATAGGCACATCCGGATAGACAATGCCCGCCGAAGCCGTAACAATCTGCAACTTCGGAGCAGTTCCCTCCACACCGTTTAAATCAAATGATACCAGATATTTCTGTTCGTTCGTTGAAATGCTGCCGCCCTCAGTTCCGCTTACAGTCAGGGTATACGCAGTCCACTTTGCCGTATAAGTTACGCTTTCAGAAGGCATTACAAATACGTAAACCTCGTTTTCGGTCAGTAAAGTATCTTCGTTATACCAACCTGTAAATGTATAACCGTTATTTGTATTTGCCTCAACGGTTACCTCTTCCCCTGCAGTAATCTTATAATTTTCATATTCAGTTACAGTACCTGCAACCACATTATTGACGGCAGTAGTAAGCGTATAAGCCGCCCAGCAGGCAGTATAGGTTATACTTTCTGCAGGCATAGTAAAGGTATAGCTTACATCTTGTGTGAGCAGTATTTCGCCGTTATACCAGCCCAGCCAGGTATAGCCCTCATTGGTCGCGGAAGTTATGGTAATTTCTTCCCCGACGGTAGTTGTATTCCCCATTCCGCTTACATTGCCTGCTTCTTCAATGTTCTTAGCAAGCGTAACGGGACATTTCATCCACGTCGCATTATAAACTATGCTTTCAGACGGCATTGCAAAGGTATACTCCTGCTGTAAGGAAACAAGAGTTTCTCCGTTATACCAACCCATCCACATATACCCGTTGTACGTCGTTGCCTCGATTGTTACGATTTCCCCCGCGGTTTTGCGAACATTACCCATTGTGCTTATGCTGCCGCCGCGCACCTCTCCTACAGCGGTTGTAATCGTATAGCACTCCCACTTTGCAGTGAGAATTTTTTCGTCAGCCGACATAACAAAAGTATAGCTCAGTTCCTTTGTAAGCTCAGTTTCTCCGTCATACCAACCAATCCATGTATAACCGCTGTAAGTTTCTGCGGTAACCGTTACTTCCTCACCCACGCGCGTAGGGCCTTCAAGTCCGTACACATAACCTGCATACTCAATGGACTGCTCCAATGTAACAGGACAATCTATCCATTGCGCGGTAAACGTTGTCTCCGTTGAAGGCATCTTGAATGTGTAACTGAGCTCATTGGTCAGCAATTTATCGCCTTCATACCAGCCGATGAACGTATATCCGTTCCTTGTTGAAGCAGTAATGGTCACTTCTTGGCCAACGACATATCTGCCGCTCAATGAAGAAATTGTTCCCGCACTTGTATCGTTCCTTGACAATGTGACCTTTATCCATTTCGCTGTGAATGTAGTATCCACGGCGGGCATGGAGAACGTATAGCTCAAATCAGAGGAAATGAGCTCTTCACCCTTGAACCAGCCCACAAATGTATAGCCGGTTTTAGTGGTAGCAGTAATAGTTACCTCATCTCCGACCTCGTAACTGCCGTTTAATGAAGTTACTGTACCTGCGGACGTATTATTGCTTTCAGCTGTAACCTTTATCCATTCAGCGGTATAGGTTATATTTTCTTCAGGCATGGTGAAAGTATAGCTCAGCTCACTAGTCAGAAGAGTATCGCCGTTATACCAACCTATAAAAGTATATCCCGCCGCTGTCTGGGCCGTTATGGTAATTTCTTTGCCTGCTTTTACCGGGGTCTGGTTATAATCTGAAACCGTGCCGCCATTTACACCCTTATCCGCCGTCAGAGTATAGCAACCATACTTTAAAGTGTAAACAACATCCTTTTCAACCTTGAATGTGATAGTTTTCTCTTCCGAAACCAACTCCTCGCCGTTGTACCAGCCGATAAAGAAATAATTTTCGTCCTTATCCGTTGCCGTCAATGTTACCGTACTGCCGTATTCGGCAAAAGCAAACAGCTCGTTGGTTGTCTGCGTTTCAATATAATAGGAAGTAGCCAGTCCTCCCGCTGTCGGCAAACCTGACTTGTTAGTGCGGAAATAGAATGTTGCGTAGTAATACGTGTTACTTCTGTATATGCTTACCCTTATAACGTCGCCCGCTTTAGCATTAAACGTTACGCTTGATGTAGAGGTAGAATAGCAATTTTTGTTAGCCAGTATGGAAGAACCTTGGGTAACATTATAAACAGTTACCCTTGTGCCGTATGAGGAATTGCTGCTGCTGTTGCTGTAATTGAATTTATACTCGCCGTCACTCAGAACGGAAAAGTAAATATATTTCTGAGAGGACGAGCTTGTGCCGTTGGTCGAGACAGTATACGTTGAGTAAGGGTTGGTTGTGACATAGTTTCCGTAACCCGTAGTTGTGATTTCGTACCAACCTGCATACAGTTTCAAGTCGCTGTTTACGTCAGCCGTAAAATCGTAGCGTTCGGTGCAGGCACTGTCTTTAAACCAACCGATAAACACGTACCCCGACCTTTTAGGAACTTCGGGATATACCAACCCGTTTTCTGAAGTTACAATCTGAGCGGCTACCGAACCATCTGCGCCGTTCAGGTCAAACGATACGGTAAACTGAGGCAATGCAAAAAGCGAGCCTTCCATAGACGTGCCTGCGGCAACCGTATTTTCATTTTCAACGGTAACTGAATATACCTTTGTCAGCTCAATTTCCTCTGTTGAAGCCGAAACCAGATAATCGGCATTACTGTCAAAAGCTTTGACCGTTAAAATAAGCTTCTGATTTTCGTTCCACATATCCGCAGTTGCGCTTATGGTATATGTTGTATCTTCAATCCTGACTTCCCTTTCACCTATCGTCAGTATATATGTATCTGCATATAAAACGCTATCCCATACAATTACATAAGCCCTCGTCTCGCTGTCGATATAGCAGATTACACTTTCCGGCGTTCTGAGCCGAAGTTTCTGTATTGTGGAGCGGGTAGACGAAGAAACATACCCGTTCCTCTGGGCAACTATGGTAATCTGGTATGTTCCGGCGTCATATCCGCTCATATCGTATGAGGTATAAGTCAACGTATCAGCCAACTTATTATTGATATATACTTCATAAGAAGCGGCATTTTTTACCGAAGTCCAGGTAAGGACGGAGGAGCTTAAATCAAAATTGATTTCCGAAACTGTTCCCAGTGTTTTATGGGCATAACTCTTGGAAACATATGAAGAGTTTACAGCATTTGTACCGTCGCCGTTAGCCCTGATGCGTACAGTATAATACCCCGCCTCATAATTTGAAGGGAATGTCCAGGACGTTTTGGTTATTGTGGTATTCAGCACCTCTTCACTGCTTCCGGAGCGCGTTACAATTATTCTGTATCCCGTTGCGCCTTCTATTTCGCTCCAGCTGAACTGGTCACGGTCTATACTTACAGAGGGCGCGGAAAGCTGGATGGAAGCCGTTGCTTCTTCCACCCATTCTGCATACAGAACAAGATTGTCTTCGGTTACAATTTCAGCAGTATCAAATTTCTGCGAAAGAATATACCCCTCGTCTGTCCGGCCATCGCTGTACCACCAGCCGTTAAACACATAGCCCTCTCTTTGGGGAACAAAAGTTACCAGGCCGTTCTGCGTGGACTGAACGACATTCTCCGCGCCGTCATAATTGAGCACGAATGTGACGTCGTGCTCTTTTATGTCTGCCAGCCAACCCGCATAAATAGTGGTATCTTCGGTAACGGTATCGTTTTCAAAGTCCCAGGCTTCAGTGAGTTCACTGTCTTTATACCAGCCATTAAATGTATATCCGAAATTTTCGGGAGACTCGGGGGCTGTTACCACATCTCCGACAGTCAGCTCAACAGTATATTTACTTTCGCCATCTTTAAACTTACCGCCGTTAGCATCAAACACGACGCTGACGTTCTGTACCCATACGGCGTAAAGCGTTATATTTTCTGATACTTTGTCCGTTTCAAAGTCCCACAATACATTCCCTTCATCAGACAAAGACCAACCTGTAAAGGTGTACCCCTTTCTGTAAGGCTCTTCTTCAGGCTCTGTAATTTCAGACCCGCCTTCGACGGTAATTTCAATCATATTGCCGTCTTCAAACGAGCCGTTATTGGCGTCAAATATAACAGAATATTCCTGAGGAACATCCAGATTCTCTCTTTCGTAGCCGCACACAGTGCATCTGTTGCCTGAAAAAGTGTGCTCTTCCTTATCCGATACTAAATTCTTATGTTCGCAAGTAGCCGCATGCCAATGATACGTCTCGTCATAGCTCCAGGTTGATGCATAAGAATGAACATGCTCAGTGTTGCTTTTTCCTGCGCAGCCGGCAGCACCGAATACACATGCGACCACAGTAATTATCGCAAGCAACATGAGTGCGAGTTTTCGTTTCATACCCACTCCTCCGTTTTATAACATCGTTTTTATGCGCCTCTTTGATTTCAGGTAAAATTGCAAAATCAGACAGCGCACATTCCCACGCAATAATTATATAACTTACTTATAAAAATTGCAATAGTTTTAAAAATGTAACAACAATACATTTTGAAAAGTCACACACCCATATATGATATTTCCCGTCGGAAGCAATAAATCTTTCGGCGGGAAATGATTTTATATTGAGAAGGATTACCTGATAAACTCAAGCAGGTCGGAGAAGGTATTCAACGAATATGTGCACTTTGAATATTTTGCGGCAGGCCCTATGCCCGCAGAGCTAAATCCGCCTGCACAGGCAGCGTCTATTCCGGCTTCGGCGTCCTCCACCACCAGGCAGACGGAAGGCTCCAGCCCGATAAACTGCGCTGCTTTTAAAAAGACCTCTGGATTGGGTTTGGAGTGCGTGATATTGTTGCCGTCCGACACGGCGTCGAAATACCTGCGCGCGTCCGTGCGTTCAAGTATGAGCGGCGTGTTCTTACTTGACGAACCTATTGCCAGCTTTAAGCCGGCCGCCTTCAGCGATGTGAGCGTGGAGCGAACTTCCTCAGACACATCCTCAGGAGACATCTTTTGCAATAATTTTCTGTACGCCTCGTTTTTTCTTTCGGCAAGGGCACCCTATTTCAACCCCAGTAGAACAAATCAATCATAACAAAAGACCGGCAGAGTAAAACCCTGTCGGTCTTTCTTTATGTATCGTTT